>JAEIGA010003857.1_pt1 | contig 23306 bp, 43 predicted proteins | sample 9270691 | NCBI WGS metagenome assembly JAEIGA01 (sample SAMN17057246, study PRJNA624740) | gut metagenome | biome: biome; isolation source: fecal sample | host: Bos grunniens | place: China: Xizang | collected 2019 | reverse complement strand
TGGAAGATATCATGGAGGACATCCAGGATATGCCCGAAGCTGAGAAGCGGCGGCTGAAGAAGTTGCTGGAGCAGATGTAAGCACAGAAAAGGGGACCGGGAAACCGGCCCCCTTTTCTATACTATTTTAACCTTGCCAGATAGCAAAGTGCAAATAGTATAGTCAAGTGGCAAAAAATATGGAGAGGGTGCCGTGGGGATCGGCGTCGATGTGGTCGATGATGGAGCGCCAGAGGGCGCGCTTATCCTCACGGGAGAGGGAGGCGTAACGCTCGCGGAAGTCCGCGGCGAGAATGACATCCCGCACTGCAGAGAGAACACGGGGAGCGGGAGGATCCGCCGGGAGCTGCGCCAGGAGAGCATCACGGTCCCGGGCAAACTCGGCCTTCTCGATCAGACCGTCGATATACAGATCTTTCAGCCGGTCGATCTTGCGCTGGATGGCGGCGCGGTCCACCGGCTTTTTCTGCGCCTGGACGGTCTTCGCGCCGGCCTCCAGGTGCTCCAGCGCCGGAAGCAGATTATCCAGGAGCCAGGCTTCCACGTCGATCTCCCGATAATTCCGGGCGTTGGGGCAGCGGCCATTCATGGCATGGTACGGGCAGCGGTACCGGAGGCTGACCCGGGCATTGACATAATTGCCGCCCAGGTTATGGCCGCAGACGGAACAGCGCAGCAGACCGGAGAACAGGTAGACATTCCGAGTACCGCTGCGGCGGACCGAGCGCTTTTCCATCAGGCGCTGGACCTCGTCGAACTCCCGGGGCGAAATGATGGCCGGGCAGTAATCCGGATTATCCCGATACCGGCCGGCATACATGGGATTCCGCAGCATTTTATGTACGGTGGGGTATACCAGGGTATGCCCGTGGGCGTGGAGGAAATCCTTCGCCTGGTAGACGCTGCCGGTGCGGCGGTACACCGCGAACACCTCCCGGACCAGCGGGGCGTCTTCGCTGAGGACCAGACGCTTATCCCGGACGGCGAAGCCCAGCGGGACGTGGGTGCCGATGTACTCTCCCTTTTCGACTTTGCGGTCAAAAACCACCTTGATCCGCTCAGAGGTGCGGTCCGCCTCGCTCTCCGCCACCGCCAGCATGATGTTCACCTTGAAGCGGCCGGCGGAGGTCACGGTTTCATAGTCCTCCTGGATGGCGATCCAGGCCACCTTGTGGGCGTCCAGCTGCTCCTGGACCTGGTAGTATCCCCGGACATTCCTGGTCCAGCGGTCCAGCTTGGTGAAGGCTACGGCCTCGAACTTATCCAGGTCCCCCAAAAGGCGCTGCAGGTCCGGGCGCTTCAAGGGAGATTTGCGGGCGGAGATGCCCGGGTCCACGTACTCTCCCACGACGATATGGCCATGCTCCGCGGCCCAGCGGCGGAGGTTATCCAGCTGGGTATCAATGGAGAGGCCGGAGCGGGCCTGCTCTTCCGTGGAGACGCGGGCGTACAGGGCGACGCGCATCAGATCAACCTCCTCACCGCATTTCCTTGCGCTCAGTTACCGCGACGCCTATGGCAGGCATTATCTGAGCGGAATACATGACCCGGTAACCGGAGCCGAAAAACGTCATGATCACGAAGACAACGGACACAATAAGGATCACAAGAGCAAACACAAAAGCGGCGCCATGCCCGTTAAGCGGCGTGGCCAACAGCGAGACCAGAAAAAACGCGATGATGCTGGATAGCATGTACAGGACAAACTCGGGAGATCCGAACGTGATCAGGCCCAGGATCCGGTACAGCCATGTGACGTTATAGATCTTGAGAATCAGAAACGCGCTCAGCAAGAACAGAAGGAAAAACACGACGCAATACACCAAAGCGTACAACAGGAACAGACCGATATTACGGAACATCACGGCACCTCATTTCCCGCCAGCTTGGCCGAGAGATCATCGATCAGGGCGCGGAGCTCATGGACATCCTGATCATGGTGGGCGATGAGCTCATCGATCCGGGCACGAAGCTCACGGATCTCCTTGGACTGATCGGCGATGATGGCATCCTTCCTGTCCATCCTCTCGTCCTTCTTCTGAATCTGCTCATCCTTTTGGCGGATCTGTTCATGCCAGAGCTTTAGCCGGCTGTCGTAATCCTCACACCTGTGCTCGAAAGCGGCGCGCTGGGCTTCCAGTTCCGCCCGCAAGGCGCTGATCTGCTCCTCCCGGATCTGAAGCATGGTCTCGAAGCCGCTCACCTTCGCCGCGGCAATATCGTCTCCGGAGAGCAGGGTATCCTCCACCAGCAAGGCATTCATGATGGGGAGCACGGTGTACTGAAAATCGAAATTATACGTCAGCTCCGAACCGTCCTCAAAAAAACGGTACAGGGTGGACGGAGAGACGGCGTTGTTGATCATCCTGCTCACATCCGCGACGGACAGATTGCTGGCATAAAACACGGAACGGAGGCGGACGATGAGTTTCTGCACAGCGTTCAGGACCTCGCCGGTCTCTTTCTCATGGATGGGAGAAAAATTCTCACGTGGGGTAAGATTGTATTTCACAAACGATACTCCTTTCTCAAACGTGCTTATTGAGAATCCGCAGGGACAAGGATACACTATACCCAGACAAACCGGAAGCGGGGGCGGTGAAACGGCTTGGCGGCGCGGCCCGCCCCGGCGACCGGCTTTTGCGGATATCGAACAAATGTTCGCCACTGTCCGTTCATCCGGACAGAACGTCCGGTATCCTGATGACAGAATAAACCATATAATGATAAAAAGCAACAGAAAAGGAGCGGGATGGAATGAACCGGGACGAGTTGATCAAGGCCATCACGGCGCTGCTGGACCGATGCGAATATCGGATATTGGTTGTGATCTATAATATGCTGCGGGGACGCCTGGCCGGCGAGGCGTGAATTTCCCCGTGATGGGGGATCCCTCCGGGGGACGCCTGGCCGGCGAGGCGTGAATTTCCCCGTGATGGGGGATCCCTCCGGGGGGCGCCTCGCCGGCGGGGCGTAACTTTCCCTGTGCGGGGAAAGTTACCAAAGGCGCACCCGGGGCACCTTCCGAAAGGTTCCCCGGGGCCCCTCCTCCCGGCCAAGGGGGCTCCGCCCCCATTGGATCCCCTTGCGGGGGGACGAGGGACGGGGGAAGGGGGACGAGGGACGGGGGACGAGAGACGCAGGACGAATAGAACAAAGGACCGGGAGTCAATCAGACTCCCGGTCCTTTTCTGTTCCGACCTCTTTGGCAAGCTCATCATAGATCCTCTCCAGGACTGCCCATTCCGGACCTTCCGGATCGAACCGCAGGAGGGTGGTGATCAGGGCGGAGCGGAAGCTCTCCGGACGATCCGCCAGAAGATCTCCCAGCAGGCGGCCCATCTCCTCCTCCCGGTCCATATTGGCCCGCATATCCCCGGTACCGTCCCGGAGCCAGGCTTCGGATACGCCAAACTCCCGGCAGATGGATTTGATAGCGGACTCGGGAATGGTGTTCTCGCCCTTTTCCCATTTAGATACGGCTGTGTTGGAAATCCCGATCCTGGATCCAAATTCGGCTTGATTCATGCCGAGAGACTTGCGCAGCTCTTTGATGCGCTCTTTCATAAGCATCGCCTCCGGGCACACAATAACAGAAAAATTCCCTTCCGTCAAGAAAAATTAGAAAAAAGTATTGACAGAATCGATTCAAGGGATTAATATTTCCCTGTAATCAAGAATCCTATCCCCGCAAGGGGACAAACTCCGGGCAGAGCGGGAGCTCTGACGGGAAGAGGAGGTGAAGAACATGGACAAGCATCCGCTGTTTGACGGCGCAGCGCCGCCGCTTTACGACGAAAACGGCAAGCTGATCAAGGATCGGTACGTTACGACCATCCGGATCCCCGGACGGGGAGAGATGGCAAAATCCTTTGCCTCGGAATGGGGAGCGCTCGGATACATAGAATCAGCGATCGATCTTGCGAGCGAAGGCGGCCGGCGGCAGGTAAAAATCACGCTGACCGTGGAGCCGGGGGAAAAGACCGGCACACTCGGAAAAGACCCGGGTGCGCCGGTGCAGTGAGGGATCTGCGACGACGAGCGCCTTGCATGGACGGGAAGGGGGCAAAACATAACCGCCCCTGTGGCATCAGGGACGGTTATGCCGCAGACGAAATGCCATATGCGCCGCTGCACCGCACCGGGTGCCCTGCGGACAGTATATGCCACTGCTGCTTCTGTGAGCGGCGGGCGCTGCTTTCCGGGTCTGCGAGCCGGATGCAAGAGAATCGCCCCAAGCCAGCGTTCCGAGAGACGGATCACGATGCCGGGATTTTTACGCGTTCCTGCGACCCTGTGGCCAGGGTGAGGTTTTTACGCTGCCCCAAGCGGATCACCCGGATAGAAGGTCGGCATCGATCACACGGACTCGCGGTTATGGCGCACAGGGCGAGTTAAAAGAGCGCCGAAGCCATGGCTTCATACGGCATCTCCCCCTTCCCGCCCATGCAGGGCACTTAAAGTATACCGACTATGGATGATAAAGGCAAGCCTGAAAGAAGGTGATATCAATGAGCGACAAGGAGAAGGAGCTGGTCAGGCGGATCTCCGCGCTGCCGGCGGAGCTGCAGGGGAAGTTCCTGGACCAGGCCCGGGGCGCCGAGATGGCGCTGGATATCCTCCAGGGGGAGACCCGGGGGGAGAAGGACGAGAAGGAGGACTGAGCCATGAATAAGAAGCGGTTCGGGATGAAGTTCGACTACACCGAGCTGAAGGCCCTGGTGCACAGCCGGGGGATGACCATCCGGGAACTGGCCAAAAAATGCGGGATGCACGAAAACCTCCTCTATCGGAAGCTCACCAACATGAACGGCCTGACCCATGAGGACATGGTGGTGATCTCCGCGACACTGGGGCTCAGCCAAGAAGAGATGGGGAAGCTGCTCTGCACGGTGAAGGACTGGGGGACGTGGGGAAACCTCTCCACCGCAAGCGGTCCCCCTCCCCTTTCAGGGGAGGCAGAGGCATGAACGTGGAATTCCACGGGACGCCCAACCTGCGGCGATTCGGGGAGCTCTGGCTGGAGCTGATCGCCAAACAGGAGGGGATGGAGATCATCCCCGGCAGCGTAAAGATAATTCTGAAGGGGGATCAGGAAGATGATCACAGCGAAAGATCTGCCTAAGGCGTGCTTCCTCTGCGGCCGGAACGGCACCGCGGATCCCCTGGACGCACACCACATCTTCGGCGGGGCGAACCGGAAGCTGAGCGAGAAATACGCGCTGGTGGTCCCCCTCTGCCACAACCGCTGCCACGAGAACGGGAAGGACGCGGTGCACCGGAACGCGGCCGTCGCCCAGGCTGTCCATGAGTTCGGCCAGAGGCTGGCCATGGAGAGGATGGGGTGGAGTATCGAAGAATTCAGGGCGGTATTCGGAAGGAACTACCTTCCGGAGCCTTCCGAATCCGAAGACCTTTTCGAAGATCTGTTCGAAGATCCCTACGGGGGCCGGATTTCTTTTTGCACGCCAAAAAGAAACCCGGAAAAGAAAAAGCGCCCGGGGCACCTTCCGAAAGGTTCCCCGGGGCCCCTCCTCCCGGCCAAGGGAGGCACCGCTGCGGCGGTTCCCCCCATTGGATCCTCCTTCCGAGGGACGGGGGACGAAGGCTCCGCCCACATTGGATCCCCTTGCGGGGGACGGGGGACAGAGGACGGGGGACGGGAGACGAGAGACGGGAGACGCGGGACGCAGGACGCGGGACGGGAGACGCGGGACGAGGGGTTCCGGATCACGGAAGAGGAGGATCTGCCGGAATGGCTGCTGATATGACGTGGAGGCCGGGGACGGAGAGACCAAAGCTGAAGCCGAGGGAGACGCTGGAGCCGGACCTGGCGGTGCAGGAGAGCGATCCGGTGCTGATCCTCTCCGACGGGGAATACGCCCTGGGGCAATGGGTGATCGAATCCGATCCGGGAGATCCCAGCTACCGGGCGGAATACTGGGCGAACGCGGACGGCATCCGCGTACGGGTGGAATGGTGGGCAGAACTGCCCAAGAAACCAAAGGGAGGTAAATGATATGAAGACGAGAACAAAGCGGCAGATCGCAGCCATAATCGGCGGGATCCTGCTGCTTTTGACTTTTGGGCTGGCAGGGAACATGGAATGCGGCACGATCCCCCTGGGCCGGGGATTCATCCTGGCGCTGCTGTGCGAGGCCGGTGCGTGGCTGGCGTTCCGGAAAGCGGGGATGGCGCGGGGATGAAGATGACGGACGGCACCATTCGGAGGCTGCGGAACTGGGCGGTAGTCCTGGCCGGGAACCTGGAAACCTTTGAGATGAGCCCAGAAAAAGGGGATGAGCTGGCGGACCTGCTGATGGAAGCGGCAAAAACGATTTGGGACGAGCGGGAGAAACTGCAGAAAATGATGCGGATCCAACCGGCGGGCGAGACCTGCACGGACTGCGCCCATTCCTATTCGCCTTATCCCGGGAAGCTCATGTGCAGGATCGTGGAAGAGTCAAGGGAGCCTGGCATGCACTGCGTATGCTGGGAGCCAAAAAAAGAAACGGAAATCACCAGTATCGCCATCTGGGCCACAAAGGGGATCGAGCTGGCCCAAAAGAACGGGATCGCCGAGGAGACCCTGTGCACAATGCTGAAGAGCGCGTGGAATCTCCAGAGGATTATTGAGACAGCCAGAAAGGAAAACGACAATGAATGAAGAATACCTGAAGAAATCGGACGTTCTGGGCATGATCCGGAAGGTGTCGCCGGTGGAGCTGCGGCCCAGGCCGCTGCGGATGCTGGAGAAGATGATCCGGGAGGCCAAGGGAGAGACGGCGGCGCCCGCTGAGGTACCCGTACCGGGAGCCCACCCGGAAGAAGCCCTGAAGAAGATGACGAAGGGGCAGCTGATCGAGCTGGTGAAGAACCAGGACGTGGACATCGCCTGGCTGCGTCAGCAATACGGAGAGGCCTGCATGAAGGCGGGGATCGGGATCATGGATCCTCACGTCACCACGGGGGAATGAAGCCAATGCCGAAGGACAGAGCAGACTGGGTCAGGGGAATGGATTACGACGCCCTCGCCTTGCTCCTGTCAGACGTTGCGGACGGGTATCTGGGCCCGGTGAGCGGAGATATCTGCACGGATTGCGAGAAAACCGATTGCACCCCATGCTGGGAGCTGTGGCTGAGACAGGAGGCGGAATGATGCTTTTGACATGGATTCTTTGTTCGGCTGTTGCTGGGGCCATTGCGATTGCTTCTGCACTGGTGGTTTACGCCATAATTCACCGCAAAGCACGCTCACAGCCCGAAGAACCAAAATGTCTGCACTGTGCCAAACTGCAATATGTGATGTCAACCGGGATCTATGAGTGCAGTGTGTTTAACCCACAACCACTATCCAAAGCTCCGGTGTATTGCAAAGACTATATAGAGAGGGAGGAGGACGATGGCTAAAGAGTATATCGAGCGGGAAGCAGCAATAGAGACGTTCGAGCAAGCCTTTGACAACAACTGGGAGGTGTCTGGAACGCTAGATCGTCTCCGTGCCATCCCCGCCGCCGATGTGGTGGGCGTCCCAGTGTGGATGACTAAAGACGAACTGCTTGACATTCTGAAAGCAGCTCGCGAAGGACGACTGAAGATCACAGCACCGCCGATAGAAACTACCTGCGGATCATGCAGACACTTCCAGCCTTGGCCAGGCATGGCGTCCGGCAAGTGCGATTGCCGCAGGAAACGGAACCGGAGAGGGGAAACGACGGGCGAGGTGCTGTACGTCACGCAAAGCCATAAGGCATGCCGAGATGATTATGAACGGAGGGCCGACCATGGCTGAGTATATCGAGCGGGGAGGGAAGCTATTTCCGACTCCGTTCAGCTCGGAAGAGCATGGCGACTACCGGCAAGGATGGAATCATTGCTTGAGAGCAATCTATCAGATGCCAGCCGCCGATGTTATTACCTGGGCAGAGTTAAAGGGTCTGATGGTAGACAAATTCAAGTCTCGACTCGCTGCCGGCTATACCCCCACGTGGAACGATGCCATGGAGGTAGTTGACGAACTGCGTCCGAACGGAGGGCAGGACGATGTATGACGAGCTGGTGGAAGCATTACGCCTGTGCGTTAGATACGGCAAAGGGGCGGACGTACTCGCCAACGCACTGAAAGCCGCCGATGCAATAGAGGAGCTGAGCCGCCGAGAAACGCCTATGAAGATAACTGAAATCCATGTGGATGAATACTACTGCCCTGCGTGTGGAGCAGAAAACAACTGCGACGAGGGCTACGTGCAAGACGCTTACTGCCCAGCCTGTGGGCAACGCCTTTTGCAGGAGGAAGTATGAGCAAGGAAAAAGTGAACCTGGTTCCGGCGATCCGGCAGATCGAGGAACAGATCATGGAGATCGAGAGGGAATACAAGATAAAGGCAAAGCCTTACTATGACAGCCTCAAGGCACTGCGGCAGATCAATACAGCCTGCGAAAAATGCAACGGAAAAGGCAAGGTGCTGCGGAGTAGGGTGTGCGCGGAAGATGATAGGCCAGACCCGACAGACCCGCGGGACTACATCAAATGTGACATCTGCGGAGGAACGGGTCGCGCCCATTACGCCGAGGAGAAAGCATGAGCGCCAAATCAGCCTGTGCAGAATGTATAAAGGCAGATAAGACCAGGACAAAAGACGGAAGAATACGATGCACAAGATATTCCAAGTGGGTTTATCCGTTTGAAGATTCCTGCGAGGAATATGTGAATGTAGAACTCTGGAAGAGATTTCACAACAATCTTACGCCGCAAGGAAAACCAAAGGAGGAAGCATGATGTATCTGAAATGCCCGGTCTGCGGTTTTTCGTTCGGAGTAGTATTCCCGGACGATATAACCGAAGAAGAAAAAGCCGAAATCATGGAATGCCCTTGCGGAGCCATGTGTGAGGAAACGGAAGAACTGCACCCAAATGTGTGGGAGCCGCCGAAGGAGGACACGCGATGAGCACCTACATCATCCTCCGGGCAATCCTGATCATCCTCTGCCTGGATCACATATTAATGGCGCTGGGCCTGATCGCCTGGCTGATATTCAGAAAGGAGCAATAACGATGAAAAGAGAGTATATCCTGAAAACAGAAGCCACAACGATCCCTGTGCTGCCGAAGGAACAGCGGGTGGAATTCAGGAACATCGACGAGGCATTCGAGGCCGGCTGGAAAACCTGCCAGGAGTACATCGCCACCTGCATCGAGCCTGCGGATGTAATCAGCCGGCACGAGGCAATCAGAGAAATGAAGAAGATTTTCAGTCCGTGCGGTGAAGCAGGAAACGGAGATGCGATCAGCCGCGAGGTCGTGCTGGCCAAGCTCCGCAATCTCAAGAATCCTGAGCAGGGCGCAGATCCCGGATACCCGCCGTTCGGGAGCTACGGGGACAGCGTCACCATTGACGAGTTACAGAAGAAATACAGAGACAATCAGCAGACCTTCTCGAATCTGCAATCGGAGGTCATAAACCCGGGAGACAACTGCTGGGCGAGGCTGCCCTGCGGGATCTGCAGAAATACCATGATGCACTGTCCGCTGTCCCTTATGCAGCCTGCGTGGACCTGTTCCAGCAGTACGGCGACGAATCAGACCGGGGGAGAAGAAAAATGACAGATGAAAAACTGCAGGGCCTCTTGAAGGAATGGGTGGACCGGCTGGGGCTCCAGAACTGGACCATCAAGCTACTGACCCATCAGCGGCCGGAGGACATGACCGAAAAGGACACCGCAGGCTACGTGGATTACTCCGAATGCAACCGGGCAGCGCGGATCGAACTGCTGGGGCCGGAATTCTACGGAAACTGCGTGGTAGACTACGACGAGGAAAAGACCCTGGTGCATGAGCTGCTCCACCTGAAGATGAGCCTCTTCTTCGACGGGGACGCACTTCTGGAGCGGGTGGCCCACATGATCCTGGACGATCTGGCCAAGGCGCTGGTGGCGGCGAAGCGGGACGGAAACAGGAAACAGCCGGAGCGCTTATGCGGGACCTGCCAAGACGTATTTACCGGCATCGAAGAAGAACCCTGCAAATCCTGCGACAAGAAAAGCAACTGGACGCCGAGGGGACAAGAACCATGATCGAGAAAATCATCGCATTCATCGCGGCGCTGGCGCTGCTGCTGGCGCCGGCGGCGGAGGAAGAGACCATAGATCCGCAGAAGCTGGAGATCCTGGCCTGCGGGATCTACTGCGAGGCAGGCGGGGACGCCTGCAGCGACGAATGCCGGATGGCGGTGGGGGACGTTATGCTCACCCGGGAGTTGGATCCCAGATTCCCGGACACACTGGAGGGCGTCCTTACCCAGAAGGGGCAGTACGGCACGTTCAGCCGGACCGGAGTGATCTGGCCGGAGCGGGCGAAAAATCCAGGGGAAGCCCACGCAGTGGAGCGGGCCTACGATACCGCGCGGAAACTCCTGGAGGGAGAGCACAGCCAGCTCTGGGGGAAGGGATACATCTGGCAGGCGGAATTCCCACAGGGGACAGACGTGATCATCATCGACGGCGTCTATTTCGGGCGCTGAGCTTATCGATATGGCGGACCGGGTCCAGCAGCCCGGGAAGCCTCCTTACCTCTCTTCCTGAGAAGCGTCGGGGTACAGGACGCTCCGCCGGCGGAAATCGAGCGCCGGCGGCTCCCCGGTGAAGATCCCGGGGACGAAACCCACCGGGGAGCGGGTGGGAGACCATCCGCTCCCATTGGGGGACGGGGGACGGGAGCCCCCTCATCAGTCAGCTGCGCTGACAGCTGTCTCGCTGCGGCTCGGTCAGGCGCGGCTCTGACGTGCCACCGGCACGTCATTCACTACCGCGCCCCTGCTTCGCAGCCCCAGGGGAAGCCGGACGCTGCGACGGGATGGAGAACGGGGAGCGGGAGACGGAGAAAGGGGAAGACATGACAAAAACAGTATTTGAGCAGATGGCGGACCGAAACGCGGAGGAGAATATCGAAAAATTCCGGCAGTTTCGGATGATGGATTATGAGCACAAGGTCTATCATGCGGAAGACGTGGCACAGGCGTATGTCAACGAATGCCGAGAGCGGGAGATGAACTGCCATGTATCCGTAGGCGGCCTGGATTCCATCACGCTCTATCTTTTCCTCCGGGACTTCGGCAAGCGCAGACACATCAATGAGCTGCGTGACATTCCGGGAATAACCGTCTCAGTTCTGGAGGACAAGAGCCTGCAGCGGGTGCATCAGGATCTGGGGCTCATCCCGCTTAAGCCGCTGAAGCAGAAGGTAAAGGTCATACAGGAATTCGGGTTTCCGGTACTGAGCAAGGAGATCGCGGCGAAGATAGAGCTGCTGCAGAATCCGACGGAGGACAATGCCACAGTGAGGCATGCGATCATCACCGGGGAGACCGGGGAATACGGCGGGAATCAGACGGACTCCCGGATGAAGATGAGCCAGAAATGGCTGGAACTTTTCGGAGGATACGAGAACGAGCGGGAAAACGTCCATTACGGGGTGCCAAATTTCAAGGTGAGCAGCAAATGCTGTTACTACCTCAAAGAAAAACCATGCGACGATTGGGCCAAGGCGCACAACAGCGTTCCATTTCTGGGCCTCATGGCGTCGGAGGGCGGAAGAAGAGCCAAGAGCCTGATGATCAACGGCTGCAACTACTGGGGGAAGAGCACCGTAAGGAGCTGCCCGTTTGCCATCTTTGAGCGCGAGGAACTGCTGCGGCTCGCACTGGATCTGCATGTGCCTGTGCCGGAGATCTACGGGGAAATCACGGAGCGGGACGGGCACCTGATCACCACAGGGGCACAGCGGACCGGCTGCAGCATGTGCGGATTTGGAATCCAACTGGAGAAAAGACCACACCGGTTCGACAAACTGAAGGAATCAAATCAGAAAGAATGGGAGTTCTGGATGCGGAACTGCTGCAAGGATCCGGACGGGACGCCATACGGCTGGGGACGGGTGCTGGATTACATCGGGATCGAATGGGAAAGCCCAGTAGGATCTGACATGAAGGGCCAAGCTGTAATGGAGGGATGGGAATGAAACAGGACAAGCCGATCGAGCTGTGCGCGAAGTGCGCGGGAGAGTACGCCAAGGGGCTGGAGATCACCAACATGGTGATGGAGCCGAAGGCCAGCGGGATGATCACCTGCGGGGAATGCGGAAGGAAATGCTGGGGGAGCAGCTATCGGGTGAAACGGAGGGACAGGACTTGACTGACGAGGAACTGATCCGGACGTATCGGCGGGCGGAGACCAAGGGGGTCGCGGTGATCCTGGCGGCCAAGGCGGAGCGAACGGACGTGGACACCATATGCAGAAGGCTCATGGCGGCGGGGGTGGCCGGGAACATCAGGCCAACCCTCCGGAGAGTGCTGCGGACCCACGATCTGAAAAATATCCCGCAGCAGGCCATCGAAGAATACCTACGGAAGTACGGAAAATCGCTGAAGCCCAAAGAGCCCCAGAAGGGATGCGTGGACCGGTACTGCGAGGACTGCAGATACCTTGACTATTACTACGGCTACAAGACCTGCGCGTACTTCTCCACCACCGGGATCCGGCGAGGATGCCCGGCGGGGGAGGGGTGCGAGAAGCGGGAGCTGAAACGAAGGAGGAGACAGAAACGTGAAACTGGGAAGGATCAAGACTGCGTGTGTGGCGACCGGTGAATTTCGCCTGTTTAACGAGACGGACGAGGACGGGATGCTCACCGGGCAATGGATCGCCAACGGCATCGCCTGCTGGAAGCTGACGGGCATGCCCACCATCGGCACGGAGAATATACCGGCCGTGTTCGGACTCAGTGCGAAGCAGGTGGAGAAGGCCAGGATCAGCGTGCAGGAATTCCCGGAAAACTACATCAGTTCCGACTATGACTCCGAGGATCAGGTGCTGACCGTCATGAATACCAGCCTGAGAAACAACGGGAAGGAATACCTGGTCCTTATGGATCAGAGAAAAGGGGAAGTATACCTGGCGGACGTGGCGCTGCTGGCTCCCATATGGACGGAGGACACGCAGATCCTCCTGCGGCATGATACCGGCGAAAACAAACGGCCATACTTTGCGGTGATGGACGGCTTCTTCGTTTCGGGGATCGTCATGCCATTGAGCGGGACCATCCTTTCCAAAAATGACAAAGAAGCCATGAAGGTTTTGGTCCGATGAGATCTGACTACAACATGGCCCAGAGGCAGGGGAAGCACATCATCCGCTGCCAGCGGTGCGGGAAACAGTACTACGACTCCCTGATCCGGGAGTGCCCGAAAGAACCGGGACGGAAATACTGCATGTACTGCTGCGGGAGCTGCAGCGAGGCGTATCGGAACGGGAGCGGATGGGGGTGCAGGGGGTTTGAACGGGGGGAAGCTCGCCGCGAGGGCGCCTAGCCGGACGGGGATTCCCTCCGGGGGGAGCCCTCCGGGGGGCGCTCGCCGCGGGGCGTAACTTTCCCCGCGATGGGAAAGTTACCAAAGGATCGCCCGGGGAACCTTCCGAAAGGTTCCCCGGGACCCCTCCTCCCGGCCAAGGGAGGAACCTGCGGGTTCCCCCCATTGGATCCTCCCTTCCGGGGGACGAAGGACGAAGAGCGGGAGACGGCCCATCCTCCCGGCCAAGGGGGCTCCGCCCCCATTGGATCCCCTTGCGGAGGACGAAGGACGGGGGACGGAGGACGGGAGACGGGAGCACCCCTCATCCGCCCCTACGGGGCACCTTCCCCCAAGGGAAGGCAGGGGACGACGGATTGTTTTCTGCATCGGGAAACCGGGGCAGAAAAGAGGACGCCGAGAACTCTATACTATATAAATATCGCGCGCGTGCGCGATTTCGGGCTTGTATGCAATACTAACTTATGAACAGGAGAGATCGGGATGAGATACGCGGGAAGGCACTTCGTCAGGCAGAGGATCTGGCGGCTGGGCAGGCACGTGGAAGTTGACGTTTATCCTGTGTTCCAGGCACCGGGGCAGAGACGGAAGAAATGCAAGCCCACACGGGAGGCCCAGCGGCTCATCAATCAGCGGGACGCGGAAGCCAAGGCAAGGCGGCTCATCCTGCTGAACTTCTCGGATCCCGGAAGCCTGGAGATGGATCTCACCTTCGGACGGGCCGCAACGGAACAGGAGGCCATGGGGGCGCTGAAGAAATACGTCCGCGCTCTGCGGAAGGAATACAGCCAGGAGCTGCGGTACATGTACACCAAGGAGCAGGGAAGGATCAGCGGGAAATGGCACTTCCACATGATGCTCTCTCCGGGAATATCACGGGGGAGGGCGGAGGACCTGTGGACGGAGGGTTATGCCAACAGCCGGAGGCCCAGGATCGACGAGACCGGGCTGGAAGGGCTGGCAAAATACATCGTGAAGCAGGGGAAAAAGCGGAAGGCGGAGGACATCGGGAAGCGGAGATGGAGCTGCAGCCGGAATCTGCTGAAGCCGGAGGCGGAGATCCGGGACGGGGAGATCACCATTCCTGCGGTCCATGCCCTGGCGGATATGGTGGAAAGGCGAAACGCGGAGGAGGCTGCCGAGGGATTCGCGCCGGGGATGACGCTGGTGGAAGCGGAAGCCATCAAGAACCTGCGGAACGGAGGACTTTACATCCACATGAAGATGGCCGCGCCGGAATGCTGGCACGGCAGAAGGCCTGTGGCCAGATATCAATCAGCAGAGATTGGGGAGGAAGATCTATGGCAAAGAGCCGGGTGAGGAAAAAGCAGGCGCCGCATGAGCGCCCATATGTCTCCAACCTGGAGCTGCGGGAGGCGCTGGCGGAGAAGCTGACGGAGCGGGAGCTGAACGCCCTGGAGAAGCAGATCACCACCGCCGTTCAGATCGCCACGGAGCGGGCGGTAGCTCACGCGGTGGAAGAGGCGTACAAGCGGCACTGGGCCATCACCATGCGGGTGCTGCGGGACCGGTTCGCCTGGGGGAAGGAGCGGCTGCGGAAATTATGGGACCAGAGCCTGGATTATCTCCACGACCTGGACGACGGCCTGATGACCACGCAGGAGATGCTGGACCTTCTGGAGCGGGAGGACGGGATACGAATCACGTGGACGGCCAGAAGGGAATAAACGGGGAGTTTCGACGGACGGGGAAATCCCTCCCCGACGGCCAAGGGAGGAACCTGCGGGTTCCCCCCATTGGATCCTCCTTCAGAGGACGGGAAAGGAAATAAACGAAGAGGACCGGGGAACACCCCGGTCCTTTGCTGTGCATTCTTCGAAATTCAAGAAATAAATCTATCAAATTCCGGCGATTGACACCGGGGGCAATTTCTTTGTAACGTTATGTCAACTGAAAGGGGCGCCGGGACACCGTAGGGACAGCCCACGGAGCGGAGGGGCCGGGGGCAGAGGAGGAAAACCATGGACGAAAAAGCCGAGCTGGAGCGGGTACTGAATGACCGACAGAAGCGTTTTGTCCTGGAGTACCTCAAAAACGGGAACAACGGGACCGAGGCCGCCATCAAGGCGGGATACGCTCCCCGATCCGCCCACGTCCAGGCATCCAGAATGCTAAAGGACGATAAGGTGCAGGCATACCGGCGCGTATGCGTGCGCGAACTATATAAGCAGCTGGGTCTGACGCCGGAGCAGATCGGCCTGGAGATCTGGGGAGTTTATCAGAAATGCCTGGAGGGCACGCCGCATGTGGTGTGGGATCGGGACCTGAGGGATTACGTGCCGGACGGCACCTTCAACTTTGATTCCCGGGGAGCGCTGAAAGCCCTGGAGCTGCTGGCGAAACAGAACGGAGCCCTGACGGAGCGGGTGGAGATCTCCGCGCCGGAGCAGCCCATGAGCCTGGCCAGGATGCTGGAGGCCGCGAGGGAGGTGCTGGCCGATGCAGACGGAGGCGGCGGTAAAGCATCTTCTGGAGCTGAGGAAGACAAGTAACGCCTCTTTCTTCCCCCTGTTTTTCGACGAGCACCGGTATCTGGTGCTGTGCGGCGGCGGCGGCAGCGGAAAGAGCATCTTCGCAGGCCGGAAGGTACTGGAACGGTGCATGGGGGAGCCGGGACACCGGTGGCTGGTCTGCCGGAAGGTGGCCAAGACCCTCCGGGACTCCTGCTTTGCCCAGCTCCGGGGACAGCTCAGCGAGCATTACCCGAAGATCAAATACAAAGTCAACAAATCGGACATGCGGATCGAGCTGCCCAACGGCAGCCAAATCCTGTTCGCCGGGCTGGACGACGTGGAGAAGCTGAAATCCATCTACCGGATCACCGGGATATGGATCGAGGAGGCATCCGAGCTGGAGCCCGGGGACTTTAATCAGCTGGACATCCGACTCCGGGATGAGACGGAGAATTATAAACAGATCATCCTCAGCTTCAACCCCATCAGCGCGACGCACTGGCTGAAAGGCCGGTTTTTCGATACGCCGGACGAGCGGGCGAAGACCCACCGCAGCACCTACAAAGACAATCCGTACCTGCCGGAGGAGGCGCGGAGGACCCTGGAGGCCTTCCGGGAGACGGACCCGTACTACTACCAGGTCTACTGTCTGGGGGAATGGGGCGTCACGGGACGGACGGTATTCGACGCCCGGGCGGTGATGTTCAGGCTGACGGAGGCGCCGCAGCCCATCAGCGAGGGCTATTTCGATTACAAGGAGATACCGGGGACGGGAGAGGATCCCAGGAGCCGGATCTCCGAATGGAAATGGGTCGAAGAGAAGGGCGGGCCCATCCAGATCTTCCGCAAAGCGGAGAGCGGGAGGCCCTACGTCATCGGCGGAGATACCGCCGGGGAGGGCTCGGACTGGTTCGTGGGGCAGGTGCTGGACAACGTGACCGGGGACCAGGTGGCTGTACTGCGGCACAGATACGACGAGGACACCTACGCCAAGCAGATGTACTGCCTGGGGATGACATACAACGAGGCTTTGATCGGGATCGAGGCGAACTTCTCCTCCTACCCGACGAAGCGGCTGGAGGAGCTGCGGTACCCGCACCAGTACGTCAGGGAGACGGAGGACACGTACACCGGAGCATTCAAAAAATCCTTTGGGTTCCGGACCACGGCGGTGACCCGGCCGGTGATCATCTCCGGGCTGGTGGAGGCCATGCGGGAGGCCATAAACGGCGTATCCCACCGGGCGACGCTGGAGGAGATGCTCACCTTCGTGCGGGACGAACAGATGCGGCCGGCGGCGGAGCCGGGAGCCCACGACGACTGCGTAATGGCCCTGGCCATCGCCTGGTACATCCGGCCGCAGCAGAAAATGAGCATCGAGGCGGCGGAGGCCGAAGGAAAGGCCGAGTGGACGAAGGATATGTGGGAAGACTACAGGCGCGCAGATAAGGAGACCCGGGAGTATCTGAAGCAGAAATGGGGAGAACCGAAGAGATGACAAGGGATCTGGATTACTGGAAGGACTGGGCCAGCCGGAACGAAGCCGCCCTGGGCGACCAGGACGAAAAAATGGACCGGCGGGAAAAGCTGTATCGGGGCGAGATCCGGGAGCTGCGTCCGTTGACGGAGCGGGATACGGACCGCAACGGGGAGAGAAAGGTCGCCGCCCACGTGCGGAACATCGTGGCGGAGAACATCGAAAGCGAAGTATCGTCCACCATCCCCCAGCCGAAGGTCACCGCACGGAGACAGAGCGACGAGGGCCGGGCGAAGATCCTGGAGGATATGCTGCGGAACGAGCTGGACCGGCTGCCCATGGAGACCCTGAACGACCTGGCGGAGAGGCTGGTGCCCATCCAGGGAGGCGTATTCTGGATGGTGGAATGGGACGAATCGGACGAGACCAAATCCACCCGGGGAGACGTGAAGGTGACGCTCCTGCACCCGAAGCAGGTGATCCCACAGGACGGGGTATTCTCCTCCGTGGAGGATATGGACGCCATCGTGTTGAAGATCCCCCAGACCAGGAGCTATATCGAGCGGGCCTACAACAAGCAGCTGGACGAGACGGAGACGGAGGAGGATCCTCAGGCACGGACCCTGGACGACAAATCGGGTACCGCGGAGGATCTGGTGACGCAGTATATCGCGTATTACAGAAACGACGACGGGGGAGTAGGGCGGTTCAGCTGGGTGAACGACACCGTTCTGGAAGATCTGCCGGACTACCAGAGCCGGCGGAACCGCATCTGCGAGAACTGCGGCACGCCGCTGAAGGCGGGAACGGACAAGTGCCCGGTATGCGGATCCGATAAATCCACCGAGAAAACCACCGGGGAGGAGGAGATCTGGATCGAAGAAGGGATCCGGACCACCTCCGGGATGCAGATCCCCGGACGGCTGGAAGGGATGGACGAGAACGGCCTGCTGGAGTATCGGCCAACGAAGCTGCCGTACTTCACGCCGGACAATTTCCCTATATACCTGCAGAGGAACGTGAGCATTTTCGGGCAGCTGCTGGGGGACTCTGACGTGGACAAGATCGCCGACCAGCAGAACACCCTATCCCGGATCGAGACCAAGATCATCGAGCGGATGATCAAGGCCGGATCGCGGATCACCCTGCCGGACCGGGCGGATCTGCGGATGGATCCCCAGGACAACGACGTCTGGTACGTGGGGAACGTGCAGGACGCGCAGCTCATCAAGCTGCATCAGTTCGACGGGAACCTCCAGTACGAGATGGCCTACCTGAGCCAGGTCTACGAGGAGGCCCGGCAGATCCTGGGCATCACAAACTCCTATCAGGGCAGGACGGACGACACCGCCCAGAGCGGCGTGGCCAAGCAGTTCGCCGCAGCCCAGAGCGCCGGCAGGCTGGAAAGCAGACGGGTGCTGAAGGAGGCGGCCTACGCGGAGCTCTTCAAGCGCATCGTGCAGCTGAAGGTGGCCTACGCGGACGAGAGAAGGCCGGTGGTGGCCACGGACGACCGGGGGGATACCAAGTACGAGGAATTCGACCGGTACGACTTCTACGAGCAGGATCCCAACACCGGGGAATGGTACTGCATCCTCCAGGACGACCGGTTCCTGTTCTCCTGCGACACGTCCGCACCCCTGGCCAACAACAGGCCGCAGATGTGGCAGGAGAACACCCAGATGCTGCAGATGGGGGCGTTCGGCGATCCCAAGGCCGTGGACACCCTGCTGCTGTACTGGACGAAGATGGAGCTTTTGCACTACCCGGGGGCATCGGATACAAAAGAGTATCTGGAAAAGCTGAAGGCGGAGCAGATGCAGATGCAGCAGCAGCAGATGATCATGCAGCAGCAGATTCAGATGGCCCAGATCCAGGCACAGCGGGAAGCGGAAGCGCAGAAAGCCATGCTGGAGCGGGAGAAGGCCGCCCAGACCAGGGGCGCCGCCGAGATGAAGTCCATCCAAAGCACCATGAACCAGGCCAGAAAGGACGCCATGCAGGCCGCCAAGGGAATGGCGGGAAGACAGGGACCGGTACCGGTCCCGCAGGGGTAAGCCTCATTCCTCCGGACGCGGAGGTTGGGATATTCGCCGGGCCGGCGCAAAAGGCCGCACCGCAGGGGAACGCGCAAAAATCCCGAAAGCGAAGGAAAGGAGGAGACCAGATGGCCAACGAGAAGGGCTACATCGGCCGGATCAGCCATTCCGGCGCGCAGGTGGTGGAAGCGCCCAACAACAAAAAGGGCAAGAGGGGCAAGTCCACCGTGACCCGCGGCACCGATCTCCGGACCGGAAAAGGCGGGAAGTAACGGGGGAAGCCCCATCAGCAACAATTCGCATTGAAAGCGGAAAAATCTATTCGCAGCCCGGCGTAAAGGGCAAGGAGAAATGAACATGGATGAACTGGATAATCTGTTCGCTGACATTTTCGCAGAGAAGGAACCGGAGAGCGCACCGGAGAAGGAACCGGAAAAAGAACCCGAGAAGGAACCGGAAAAGGAGCCTGAGAAGGAACCCGAAAAGGAACCTGAAAAGGAACCTGAAAAGGATCCCGAGAAGGAGCCGGAGACCAAGGATAACGGAATGTCTCCCGAGGAGCGGGCGCGGCAGGCCCACGGCCGGAGGATGCGGGAGCAAAAGGCCTACGAGGCCGGATACAAGCAGGCACGGAAAGAGATGGACGACCTCCTGAAGCGGCTGCCAATCACCAACGACAAGGACGAGGCCATCGAGACCGTGGAAAAGCTGTTTGCTTACGACAAGGCCGAGAGCGACAAACGGCTGGCCAGCGGCAACGGGAACGCCGAGGACTTCCGGCGGATCGTGCGGGAGGAAATGAGAGCGGCGCAGCCGCAGAAACCGGCCATCAGCGCCGAAGACAAGGCCAGGATGGACCGGGAGATCGCGGAGATCCACGGGATGGATCCCAGCATCAATACCCTGGACGACATCCTGAAATCCGACGCGGCTCCGAAATTCGTGGAATACGTGAACAAGGGACTGAGTTTTCTGGACTCCTACACCCTGGCAGCCAAGGACCGGCTGGCAGGGATCAGCGCGAACCGGGAAGCCAAGGGCGGGAAGGAACACCTGAACGCCACCAATCAGCGGGGAGCAGGTGCGCTCTCCGTGCCGGCGGCAGAGATGGCGATCTTCCGGGAACTGAATCCCGGCGCCAGCGAAGCGGAGATCCAGAAATTCTATAATGCCGACCGGAAACGGTACGGGCCCAAGTAATACGAAAGGAGATCATCCTCAATGAGAGGTTTCATTCCTCACAAGAACGAGGAGGGCAGGGTCACTCCCTGGGAGTACCTGCCCTGCAGCGCCATCACGCCTGAAGTGGGCATGGCGATGATCCTGTCCAGCGGCAAGCTGGCCATCGCCACGGGCACCACAAAGCCCACGCACATCTGCATGGCGCACTATGACGCGGCCGTCGCCGCAGGGACCATCGTTCCCGTCATCCGGGTGGAGCCGGACGAAGTGTTCGAGGTCACCAACAGCGCCAGCCTGAGCGGCGTGAATATCGGATCCAAGCTGACCCTGCACGCCTCCAACGGCCTGCAGATCACCGGCACCACCACCAGCGGCGTGGCCGAGCTCGTTGCCAAAGACGGAGACGATTCCGGATCCCGCTGCCTGGTGAGATTTCCCTAAGGAAGGAGGAGCATAGATCATGTCCAACATCACTTTTTCTGAGGCATCCAACCTCAACGACAGCATCTTCGGCAAGTCCCAGGCACCTATCCGCATGATGATCCAGAAGCGGGCGGAGGCGTTTGAGGCCCAGAGCATCGTGGAAAAGCTCTTCGCCAAGCGGAAGAGCAACGGCTGGGGCGAGAAGTACACCAGCATGACCGCCATGGAAGGGTTCCGGGTGACCGGAGAGAACGGCGCCTATCCCACGGACGGCCACGAAGAGGGCTACAGCAAGCTCATCGAGGACCTGACCTGGCGCGACTCCTTCTCCATCTCCCGGAAGATCATGGAGGACGCCAAGATCGGCGACCTGAAGAAGAAGCCGGAGGCCTTCGTAACCGCCTATTACCGCACCCGTGAGAAACTGGGCGCGGCCATGCTGGGCGGCGCGCTCTCCGGCAGCGGCAGCGTAACCTTCATGGACGGGGAATTCAACCTGAAGGCGGCGGACGGCCAGAATCTGTTCAGCGCCTCCCATCCGGCCAAGGTGAAGGGCGCGAACCAGAGCAATCTTTTCAGCGACAGCTTCAGCGCGGACGCCCTGGGCAAGCTGGAGACCAAGATGCAGAACCTGAGAGGCGACAACGACGAGATCCTGGACGTGGCTCCGGACACCATCGTCATCCCCAACCTGTATGAGCTGAAGGAAGCCGTGTTCTCCGCCATCGGCGCGGAGAAGAGCCCGGAGACCGCCAACAACGGCTTCAACTATCAGTTCGGCCGGTGGAACGTCATCGTGTGGCCGTACCTGAACCAGTTCATCGGCAGCAGCGCGACGCCCTGGATGCTGTTCGACTCCAGCTACAACGAGACCTACGACGGCCTGATCTGGCAGGACCGGATCCCGCTGGACGTTTCCTCCAAGATCGACGACAACACGGACGCCAACGTCTGGCGCGGCTACAGCCGATTCAGCGCCGGCTTCAACGACTGGCGGTGCATCGCCGCAGCCGGTGTATCCGGTGCCGACGCCCTGTAAGGGGGTGTAATCATGGCTGATTACACGAGATTCACCAATCTGGAAGTCACCGGGGATCTGAAAACCTCCGGCGGCGCGACGGCGACGACGACCGCCGCCGGCACGGTGAAGATGGCGGCCAAAGTCTCTGAGGCGGCGGGGAGCGCCCCCACCGCGGAGGAGTTCAAGGCCCTGCTGGACGCACTTAAGGCTGCGGGAATCATGTCCGGCACCTGATACGGAACAAAAATAGAGGCGGGGCGTAATGCCCCGCCTTTTGCGAAAGGAGAAAACTATGGGAAAAGTGGCGCAGTACGGCGACACCTACTGGGGCAAGGACGAGGACAAGGACAGCATGAAGGGCGTCGCCAGCCAAGGCAGAAAATATGCCGCCTACGATACCGGGAAGATCTACGTCTACGACGAGGCGGATGATGAATGGATCGAGTGGGGCGGTGGGAGCAATGAGTAAGTATTTTGACATGCTCGCCTACCTCATGGGCAAGCAGGCCGGCGGGGGCGGGGGAGACATCTCCGTTGTGAGCAAATCCTTCAGCGCCAATGGCACATATACAGCGCCGAGCGGGAAGGCGTATTCGCCGGTGACTGTCAGTGTGCCAGCGTCGGCTGTCGATACCGGAACGAAGTCTATTACGTCCAACGGCGACAATCAGGATGTGGTTGGTTATGCCGCCGTTGATGTCGATGTCCCCAACTCCTACGCCGCAGGGGACGAGGGCAAGGCGGTCAGCAATGGGGAACTCGTCGCGCAGACGAGTGACACGGTGACGCAGAACGGGACTGTGGATACTACGCTGATTAACTCGCTGACTGTCAATGTGAGCGGTGGCGGCGGGGGTGGTGCATCCGGCACATTTTCCCCGGCAGAAGACCTTCGCAGCATTACACTTCCTGACTGTGTGGGAAAAAAGAACATCGTCATCTGGCCCACATCACTTACCATTGTAACGGGTACGGGAAGAACCCACTACGGCGAATTGTTGATCGATGGCGATGGCTTTCGGATGGTTGGATCAAACAACAGCGGCGGCACAAGCTGGTCGTTGAACCCTTACGGGTCAGGTAAAGTCTCGTGGGACAGCACGACAGGGACGATGACGATTACTGCCGGAACAGGCGAAAACTACGGCGGCTATTACCGCAGCGGCATGACCTACGGATACCATGCGTGGTAAGGAGGACAAATGAGATACTTTGAAGTCATCGAAAACGGCTACATCCTCGCCATCGGGCAAGGCAACGGACACATAGAGATAGACGAGGATCGCTATAACACCATCCTTTCCGTCATCCGGAGCAAGCCGCCGAG
>JAEIGA010003856.1_pt1 | contig 23307 bp, 17 predicted proteins | sample 9270691 | NCBI WGS metagenome assembly JAEIGA01 (sample SAMN17057246, study PRJNA624740) | gut metagenome | biome: biome; isolation source: fecal sample | host: Bos grunniens | place: China: Xizang | collected 2019 | reverse complement strand
CCTTTTTTATAGCCTTTTGCCTTTGCATCCGGTGTTGCCGCAAACAAGTCACGAATCATATCAAACACGCCTGTATACGTAGCAGGATTAGACCTTGGTGTTCTTCCAATTGGTGACTGGTCAATGTTAATCACCTTATCTAATTGTTCCACACCTTCGATACCTTTATGCTTTCCCGGAATGGTTCTTGCGCGATTCAGTTTTTTGGCAAGTGACTTATATAAGATTTCGTTTACCAGGGAACTTTTACCTGAGCCGGATACACCTGTTACGCAGGTCATCACTCCCAATGGAATCTCCACATCAATATTCTTCAGATTGTTTTCTGCAGCCCCGCGAACAGTGAGCCATCCTTTTGGTTCTTTGCGAGTCTCCGGCACCGGAATCTGCAGTTTTTTACTTAGGTAAGCACCTGTGATTGATTTCTCACAAGCCATAATCTCTTCTGCGGTTCCTGCAATAACCACTTCACCACCATGCTCTCCTGCACCCGGTCCAATATCTACGATATAGTCCGCTTCCAGCATGGTGTCCTCGTCATGCTCTACAACAAGCAAGGTGTTTCCTAAGTCCCTTAAATGCTTCAAGGTACCTAATAATTTATCATTATCTCTTTGGTGAAGACCAATACTTGGCTCGTCCAAAATATATGCAACGCCTACCAAACCGGAACCAATCTGAGTAGCCAGACGGATTCGCTGGGCTTCACCACCAGACAGACTGCCCGTTGCACGGGACAAGGTCAGATAATCCAAGCCTACGTTCATCAAAAAACGAAGACGGGCTTTGATTTCTTTTAAAATCTGTTCTCCGATAAAGGCTTGTGTTGTCGTTAACTGTAATTCATCCAAGAATTGTACCAATTTCTCTATGGAAAAGTTAGTAATCTCGGAAATATTCTTTCCACCCACAGTTACCGCAAGTGCCCCCTGCTTCAAACGCTGTCCGCCACATTCGTGACATGGTGTAATGCGCATAAAGGACTCGTACTCTGCCTTCATAGTCTCAGATGCCGTCTCGCGATAACGTCGCTCTACACTGCGAATCAGACCATCAAAGGCAATGTCATAATATCCTTCTCCACGTTGTCCCACATAGTGTACCTTTACTGTTTTCCCATTTGTACCATTAATTAGAATATTTTTGATATCCTCAGGATAATCTTGGAACGGCGTACTTAAAGAGAAGTTATATTCCTTGCTCAATGCATTTAATATGGCTCTCGTAAAGCTTTTTTCATCTGTACTGGATTGCCACCCTAATACAACGATTGCGCCTTCATCAATACTAAGGCTCGGGTCAGGAATCATTAAATCAATATCAAATTCCATCTTGTAGCCCAATCCGAAACATACCGGACAGGCGCCAAATGGGTTGTTAAACGAAAAGGTTCTCGGCTCAATCTCATCAATACTGATATTGCAGTCCGGACAGGAAAAGCTCTGGCTAAATTGAATCGGTTCCCCGCCAATCACATCCACTACCAATAGACCTTCTGCAAGCTCCAAAACATTTTCAATGGAGTCAGTCATACGTTTTTCAATACCCGGACGTACCACAAGTCGGTCCACGATAATCTCAATATTATGTTTGATATTCTTATCCAAAGGAATCTCTTCGGTCAATTCATAGAGGTTGCCATCCACGCGCACACGCACATAACCGCTTTTCTTTGCACGCTCAAGCAATTTCTCATGGCGACCTTTCTTGCCACGTACAACCGGTGCCAAAAGCTGAATCTTCGTCCCTTCCGGAAGCTCCATAATCTGGTCTACCATCTGGTCCACCGTCTGCTTCTTAATCTCTTTGCCACATTTCGGACAATGTACAATACCGATTCTTGCATAAAGCAAACGGAAATAATCATATATTTCAGTCACAGTCCCGACGGTAGAACGTGGGTTACGGTTGGTTGTCTTCTGGTCAATAGAAATGGCCGGCGACAAGCCTTCGATACTCTCCACATTCGGTTTTTCCATCTGTCCAAGGAATTGTCTCGCATAAGAAGACAAGGATTCCATATACCTTCTCTGCCCCTCCGCATAAATGGTATCAAATGCAAGGGACGACTTGCCCGAACCACTAAGCCCTGTCAAAACAACTAATTCATTACGCGGGATATCAATATCTATATTTTTTAGGTTGTGCTCATTGGCACCACGTATTTTGATATACTTTTTGTTATCCATATTTTACTTTATGCTCCTTTTATCTCATATCATGTGCATAGCACATGCTACACTTCAGATAGGTGCACATTTTCTAATAATGTGGCATCATATCTCAATCTAGGTCTTGATATACTTTCTTTAATTCAACCATCTTATCACGTAGCCCAGCCGCCGCTTCAAAGTTAAGTTCTGCCGCAGCCTTTCGCATTTGTTTGGAAACATCTTTAATTAATTTCTCCAGTTCCGTCTTACTCATAGATTCCGGATCTTTTTCCATGCGAAGCTCTTCCGCTGCAACCTTCTTAGAAATGCTAATCAAGTCGCGGACTGCTTTTTTAATGGTCTGTGGTGTAATACCATGCTCTCTATTATACTCCATCTGGAGCTTGCGTCTACGCTCAGTTTCTTCCATTGCGCGTCTCATAGAATCCGTAATGGTATCTGCATACATAATAACATGCCCTTCTGAGTTACGCGCCGCACGGCCTATCGTCTGAATCAGAGATGTCTCCGAGCGGAGGAAGCCTTCCTTGTCCGCATCCAAAATGGCAATCAGCGTAATCTCCGGAATATCCAGACCTTCTCGCAACAGGTTAATCCCCACAAGAACATCGAATACATCCAGGCGCATATCTCGGATAATCTCTGTTCGCTCCAATGTATCAATATCGGAGTGGAGATATTTCACACGAATGCCCAACTCACGCATATAATCCGTCAAATCCTCCGCCATACGCTTCGTAAGTGTGGTGATAAGCACCTTATTCTTGTTCGCCACTTCTTTGTTGACTTCCCCAATCAAATCATCAATCTGACCTTCAATCGGGCGCACTTCCACCACTGGGTCTAAAAGTCCAGTCGGGCGAATAATCTGCTCTGCACGAAGGAGTTCATTTTGCTCTTCATATTTGCCAGGTGTAGCAGAAACGAAAAGCATCTGATTCACTTTTCCTTCAAACTCACCAAAATTCAAGGGACGGTTATCCTTGGCAGACGGCAGGCGGAAACCATAATCCACCAGCGTAGATTTTCTCGATTGGTCCCCATTGTACATGGCCCCCAATTGCGGAATGGTCATGTGAGACTCATCAACCATAATCAGAAAATCATCCGGGAAATAATCGATAAGTGTGTGTGGTGGTTGCCCTGGTTCAAGTCCCGTCAAATGTCTGGAATAGTTCTCAATTCCGGAACAAAATCCAGTCTCTCTCATCATTTCTATATCGAAATTGGTACGTTCAGCAATACGCTGAGCCTCCAACAATTTATCTTCACTCTTAAAATAGCGCACCCGTTCTTCCAATTCATCTTCAATTTCATGAATGGCACGATTCATGCTGTCTTGGGACACCACGTAATGAGATGCAGGGAAAATAACCATATGCTCTAATGCAGCCTTAATCTCACCTGTCAGCACATCTATCTCTGTGATTCTGTCTACTTCGTCCCCAAAAAATTCCACACGGTAGGCCTTGCTTTCCGAATATGCTGGAAATATTTCTAACACATCTCCGTGTACACGGAAGGTTCCACGCTTAAAGTCCATCTCATTGCGGTCATACTGAATATCGATAAGCTTGCGAATGACTTCGTCGCGGTCTTTTATCATACCTGGGCGAAGAGAAATTACCATTTCTTTATAATCAATCGGTGAACCTAGTCCGTAGATACAGGACACGCTGGCCACAATGATTACATCGCGGCGTTCAGAAAGCGCTGCTGTTGCCGAATGGCGCAGCTTATCAATCTCATCATTAATTGCGGAGTCCTTGGCAATATAAGTGTCAGACGATGGCACGTAGGCTTCCGGCTGGTAGTAATCGTAGTAGGATACAAAATACTCCACCGCGTTATCAGGGAAGAACTCCTTGAACTCCCCGTAGAGCTGTGCAGCCAAGGTCTTGTTATGTGCAATCACCAAGGTTGGTTTATTCAGTTTTTCAATTATATTCGCCATAGTAAATGTTTTACCGGAACCCGTCACCCCTAATAAAGTCTGGCATTGATTGCCTTCGCGAAATCCTTGAACTAACTTTTCAATGGCTTGCGGTTGGTCGCCGGTTGGCTTGTATTCTGATTTTAAAACGAATTGATCCATAGCATTTCTCCCGTTTGTGACTTTTAAAAAGTGGTCTATTAGGCAATCATTCGTAATGAGATTCGTAATGAAAGTGCCCTTTCAATTGGTGAATATTACTTTTTACGAATTATTATTAACAAAAGTCACAAAACAATAATCGTAAACACTGCAAAGTATTCAGTTGCATACTCATCTTATCACATCATCAGTTTTGTAATTATGCAAGCCGCTTGCACCAAAATAATCGATTATCTGTTTCACTGACACTGGTCGAAATTGATTTGCATCCACTCCCACATCATATCGTTTAACATTATCTTTTTTATTCTGCGAATTATAACTTTCATCACTATGAATGTGTCCATGCAATTGAATGCTTCCATTATTCTTCTTTGGCCATGATAACATAGGATAATGCATCAATGCAAAATAATGTCCATTCAAAGAAACTGTTTTGAAATCACAAATTTCCCCAAATAATTCAGACGAGTATTTCTTGTCGTGATTCCCTTTAACAAGAATCTTCTTGCCTTTCATCATACTAAGTAACTCATTTACTCTATCTATTGGCATATGATGACTAATATCCCCAAGAAAATATACCGTATCATTTTTATGCACCACTTCATTATAATTATCAACAATTACACGATTCATTTCTTCTACATTTTTAAAAGGACGATTCTGCATTTCTATAATACCACGATGCCCCAAATGTAAATCACTTGTAAAATAAATCATTATATCGTCCCCTTTCTCTCAATAAACTTATCCTTACTGCTCTACTATAACACATATATTAAAAAAAGTACAGAACATTAGTTCGGCAAAAATGTCTTTTTACAAGAAATTTGTATATAACAAAAATAGCCGCCAATACAGCGACTATCATTATCCCACTCAGTAGGGAACACTAATTTTGAGTCGTCCACTAAAGCAGGACCACGCTCATTTATATATAGATTATGAATACTTTGAAGGATAATGTCAATATAATCTCAATGGTGCTTTCGAAAAGCAGATTGACATTAAATCTATCTCTTATAGTTTTTTATCTTTGAATTTTGCATTTTTTCTACAAAATACTCAATTAAATTTCTTTTTATAATGATTTATCTCACTTTATCTGGTGCCTTTCTACTTCTCACTGGAATTTCAAGCAATTCCCTCACTCGATTCTCCAGAACTCGTTCTACAGCAACCAAATGTTCCTCAGGCAAGTTCAGTTTCGGATGTCTTGTAAATTTAAAACCAATCATGCGCCTGAGCTGTTCTTTCTGCTTCGTTCCCATAACCGCTGCACATACTTCTTCAAAAGAAATATAATACGGATTCGTGCGAGTTTTCGCATATTCCGCAAGCGTTGGCAAATCCTCCTGTCCTGCAAAGCAAAACAAAGACAATCCATTATCGAAAATCGGTGCAGGTGCAACAATTTTTCCGGTATGATTATCTCGCAACACTCCAAAATTGCCAAAGTGGCGATCTTCGTTATATATTAATGCATCGAACACTAACATACTACGAATCTGCTCGGAAAAAGTTTTCCCCAATTTATCATAATAGTCCAAGCATTTTTGAATACCACCCGATTTAACAATTCTACCAATTGGAACAAAAGAGGTGTCTTTATCCGTAAACAGTTTGCATTTAGATGCGGTTATACCTTTCCAGTTTTCCAAATCATAATGAACCACATTCAACCCCATAGCCTCTGCAATCTGAGATGCATAATATTCACAAAACGGTTCTCTCCCTGCATTAGAAGCACCACTTGTACCGCCTTTATACAGATAAATTCCATCACCTTCTATAAATCTCCATGCCTTTGGTAGCATTCCGTTTGTTGTTAATTCCGGCGATGTTGTGAATGCCTGTTTTGTTTGTCCTGCTCCAGTATACGCAACTAATGCCAACATTTCTGAAAAACGATTGTCATATAAGTTGTACTGTTCATAGGTTCCCCTGAAATCTTCCGGCACAATCCAATAACTATCATTTAAAGACAAACCTTTGCAAACATCAATGATACCTTTGGTATCATTATGGCTAAGTCCCAGCGTCTTTAATATTTGGTCAACAAAAGTACGATTCTTTGGAATCACTCGTCTTTCCAACCATCTCAGAATTCCTTCACTGGTACATTCCATATCAAGTGGCATCAAATGGTTACACTCTTTATTTGTTGATAAAATGTCAACGACTAATCCTTCCAAGCCACGTTTTTCCAAAGAAAATTTGATCAGTTCTGTATCATATATTTTTAAACTATAAATCTGACTCATAACCATTTCGCCTCCTTTTCTTTTACATCATATCGGTGTCCAAATCTTTTGTCAAGTTGATTGCCTCTTGTTCTAACTTGCAATCATTGTCCAACATAAAACGAAGAACATCACTATAATCTTCTATAGAAGAATCTGCTTCCATTTTATCTTCAAGTTTTTTTAATAAATTTATAATTCTTTCTCTGTCTTTGACTGTAAGTGACCTGCTCTGCTTCTTGTATTGTTTCATTGTATTCACATCCATAAACATAGATGTGAATGGAATGCCGGTCTTCTCCTTCAGATGCTCTAGAATATAAAACCCTCCTGCATCAATATCTCCAAAGTGTCTATACTCTGCGTTTGTATTTTGTTCATACAAAAACTTGAGGAATTCTCTTTTTGTTCGGTTATGAAATCCTCCCAAATATATTACAAAGTCCTCTGCTCCCTCATAATCATGAAACGATGTCAAATTCTCTACTGTAATCACACGTTTTCCTGTTATGTGTATCTTAGCTAGTTCCTTTAAGGAAGCTGTAGACAATGCAATATCACCATTTATTTTTGATAAATCAATTGTCTGTTCCCCTACCACAAGTACTCCTGCACCTTTGACACATACATAGGTTGGTGTTTTTACCACACCGCACTCCTCTAAAACAGATTCCTTATCCTGATAATTTCCATACTGATACATGAGTGCACTGGCTTTAGATGCTAATCGTTCTACCTTCTTGGAATCACGAAACAATCTGCTAGAAAAATCTCTAATAAACAGTTCCTGTTCATTGACATACAGTTCTTCCACTAGTTGTAGCAAATCCTCATAATCTTGTTTCTCCCCATCGAAGTATTCAACTTTCTGATTTTTTGAAATTTTACCACGTTGTGCTTCAAAATATGCATCCAAAATAGGGCACTCTTGGAAATTTCTCATAATTTCCAAAATCCATTCTTGTTCTTCTCTTCTGGATTCGCGTTGCACATAATCATAACATTCTTGTAGTTTGTCTACATTTAGTGCCACATGACTTATCACTTCTCCACGTTGATATTTCAACGAAACCAGCCCCAACTTTTCTAAATCCTTAAGTGAATCATTTACATCACAAAACAATTCATATTCTGCATCATCATTATACTTTGAAAACAGTTCAATAATTCGCTTTTCAAACCTCTGATTGACTTGATTTGTCCCTGTAAACGTCTTACTCTTCTCATATTTATCTAGCAATCGATTGAGTGTTTTTTGTTGTATCTTTTCGTATCTCAAAAGTCATACTCCTCTACAATACTGCTCTGTCCTACACGAATTGCAGTTAACACGGTATCCACTTTTTCACCAATGACTTCAATCTTAGCCGGTGGCGTTGCCATGATTACCTGCAATCCCAATCCATTGAAGAATTCCATCATAGATGCAATTCTCTCATCATCCATTTTATCAAACGCTTCATCCAGTAACATCAAGCGCACACTATTTCCATATCGATATAGTTGATAAAAAGATGCTGCGATAGCCACATAATACGGAACTTGCGTTTCACTACCACTCTTTTCACCATAAATATCGGAAAATCGCTGAACACTTCCATCGCGCTTTCGTATTTCGATGTCATAATCAAGATAAGAGCGATAATCCGTGTACTCCTCCACAATCTTCTGTCCGTTATCGTCTTTCGTCATCAGTTTATCAAACAATTCTGACATCTCTTCGCGATACTCATCCTCAAATGCTGATGTCCATAAGTTCATTCCATCTTGATTGTTTTCCGAAGTAATCATACGATACAAACCTTCTTTTTTCTTGTCAAAACCAATTTTGAAATGATAACTGTCATCTCCATAGTAAATGCTGTCTAATGCCTTATTCAGATTCCGGAATTCCAGTCTGGCATTTTCAATCAGCTCTTTCATCTTTGATAAGAAATCACTTCGGAAAATTTGTTCACAGTCTTCTTTCGCCTGACGAAGTTTCTCTTCATAACGAATCATCTCAACAGACTTCAATGTCCGTGCCGCTTCCCTATATTCCGTCATTCCACTTAAGCCGATCACAAAATCCTGTGTGAAGTCTGCATTATACTTCGATTGCTGATTGATTAATTGCATCTCCAAAGCACCTTTTTCATTTTCAAACTGTGTTCTTTGTGGCGCAAAGTTATCTGCAATCATTTTTGCAGTTTTTGTTTTACGATTCACATTGTACTTTTCTTCTGCCTCATGATAAATCAGTCCATCCGAATCATTCCTTGACTCTAATGCCTTCATACTGACTGTCAGAATTTCTTTCTTCTCTTTCTCTTCCTGAACGAGATTTTCTAATTGGTTCTTCAATCTTGCGTTTTCATTTGTCAAATCTTCTTTTGTTTTTGCAAATGTACTCTTCTCTTTTGTTTTCTCACCCAGTTCAATCTGTAATTGTATGAGTGACGGATCTTGTGAAGCCTTCTTGAGTTCTACATTTTCACGAACAAGTTCTTCTTTAACTTCTGCCTTTCTTGCCGGTGCATTCAGGCATTGTTTTAAAATTGTAAGGTCTAATTGCTTCTCACTTGCCAATACATCATTGTAGCATTCAATTTCTTTACGCAAATCGCCTCGCTCATTACTTTTTTCTTCGATTTTCTTTCGCACATTCACAATTTGTGTGCGATATGCATGCTGTCCAATATATGGATCCTGATATCTCGTCGGATTGATATGGCGGACTACATATCCCTGATATAACATACACTCAGCAGTAATCGCAATCTCATAATTCTCTAATTCGCGAACATTAGTACAACGAATCACTCTTCCCAAGACATAATTTGCATAAGCCTTCGCATAGCGATTCTCGCTTTTTACCACATATGCCAAAGACTTGTTGTCTACACTATCCGTAGTCGGAATCTGCTTTGTATTAATAATACCTGCCGTATGAATCTGCTTACGTTTTAATTCATACACTTCCAATGCAACATCATAGCACTGTGGTTCCACAACCAGATAAAACTTCTGTCTGTTCAAATATCCTTCCACAGCATTTCGCCATGTCTCATCCGTAATTTCCAAAAGTTCAGATAAAATGTATACCTTTGAACGAAGTCCACGTTTTGCAAATTCCTTTTCAATGGCACATTTTAAAGCAACTGTCTGTTCCGGATAAGTGAGGTTTCGTTTTTCTAATTCCTTCAAACGTTCCTGTAATTCCAGAATCGTTTTGTTCAAATCCTCCATATTCATCTGCAATCTTGAACGAGTATTTCGTATGGTTTCTAACTGCCCATTTTGAAAAGCCTCTATTTTTTCAACTACTTTGACCTTTTGTAGCACATCAGCATCTGAACCCAAAAGCGCAGCTTCATCTGATGTGATAAGTGTTTGCTCAATAGTTTTTAAGGTTCGCATATATTCCCTAAGAAAACCAATCTGAGATTTTAATTTCCTGCCGTCTTCCTGCAATTTTTCCATTTCAATCTCTAATTGCGTAATTCTGCGTTTTGCTTCTTCCACCATCTTATTGGAAGAATTAGACTGAATAGAAACATTAATTGCAAGAATCTGGTCATCTAAAGTCTGCATTTTCTTATTGAGCACGTCTAACTGCTCTTGAGTAGAGACAATATACTGTTCTTTCATACGAATATTGCGTTTAATTTCTTCCAATTCGTCTTTCAAAGCATCCGTATTTGCCAAGGCAAGCAGAACATCATTGACACCAATATCATGATCTTTCTTTTCGATTTTCTCATGAGTCTCTAAAATCGACTCTAATGAAGTATACTGCTTCTGTGAACGTTCCAATAAATATTCCAACTCACTCAAGGTTTCAATATTCTCTCTCAGAGAAGCTACATCCACCTTTGTCTCTGACAATACAAATTTATTAATAAATTCCTTCACATTATCCATCGGCTTGAACGCCAATGACTTTGGAATAATATCAAAAAATTTATCATCCAAATTGCCCAATCTTCTCTTGAATCTGTCTTTTGCGGCATACAACTGTTCAATATAATGAATACGTTTTCCGTTTACCCTGAATTCCTCTGCCAAGGCCGGACGATTATCTACAAGAAACGACAATTGTTCCAGACGACATTCTTCCACATACCATTTTGTTATGACACGACTTTCCTCGTCCTGTGAGGTCATATGTACACCGATAACAAAATAGCGATTTCCCTTTTCCTCATAGAATTCCAGTGCCACATTCGCAGGAACCACATTTTTACGCAAATAGGTCTCTCCAACGTTTCCCACCTTACAGCGAACATACCCTTTTAAATCACGGTTGCCCTTTTCGTTGGCTGCCATATTGAAACGCCTTGTATTAGTTGTAAGCACTAGTTGTATTGCATCCAGAATGGTTGACTTTCCGGCTGTGTTTTCTCCACTGACTAAGGTAGAACCATTCAGGGAGATTCTTTCATTTTGGAAATAGTGCCAATTTATTAATTGTATTCTTGTTAATATTTTCTTTTGTGTATCCATCCCTATTCCTCTTCGTTTTCTGCCAAGTTGTCCTTACTCGTCGCATATTCACTCAGTTTTCGCTCTGTCATCTCATAGTACTCATTCACATTTTCCACTGTAACTGCCATAATAACGGATGGATAAATGATAATCCTCGCATCCGCCTGATTGACATCGGAATCCAGATTCTGAATAATATTGTATCTTCGAAACACCTTAACCAAATTGCGTTCCATGCCCTTGTCCAAATTCGGCTTTGCCTTAATTTTCAGCATGCCATATTTCTCACGAATTTCTTCCATCAAAACCGTCACTTCTTCCGAATAAGTTGCCAACTCCTTACGCTTTTCAATATAAAGAAGACGTAAAATCAAAAGTAAGATGCTCTCATATTTACTCAATTCCACCCTTCCGGTTCCGAATTGATTCACAAGACCAATCACTCCCTGATCTTCATTGATTTTTAAATCGTAACCAAGCAGTTCAAAGTATGTAACAAACATCTCCAGATTTTGTTTCACAAACATATAATCCTTTTTCGTATCTTCCCGCTTCTTTAAAAGGAAACAATGATTTAACAATTTATTGGCTGCAATTCTAAATTTTTCTTTTTGCGCTACCGATTCATTTAGTATTTCAAACATAACTGCTCCTACCTTTTGATAATATCAAACACTGGAAATTCAAAGCCCATGCGCTTTACTCGTTTCCCTGTACGTACAACTTCATAATTATTGGAACGATTTCCTGCATAAATACTGATATAAATAATACGAATCAAATCTCGTTTTGATTCAACCGGAATCTCTTCGACAGACATTTTCTCTTTATCTTTCATCAGCGAAACAACATATTCATTGATATTCTTCCGAGAAAACCGCGTCCGATTTTTCATACGCAACGCTTCTTTATATAGCAAACGCTCTTCCTCTGTCATGGCTGCGCCTTCTGAAATATCATCCACAATACCATTCTTTTTCGTCACAGGTATGGTTCGCATGGATTCCGGAGACAGATATCCTTGTACATAGATACTGCAAATCGATGACAGTTCTTCTGAGACTGTCTCTGCATTTCCTTCATTCTGATTAAGTTCATCTGCAATAGCATCCAGAATACGCGAAATTTTTCCTTCCATATTGTTTCCTGTTGCCAATTTAAATCTCGCACGCATAACTGCATTCTTCATATATTGTGCATGCTTGCGGTCAATTTCGTCGATAATCTCATCCAACCGATAAAACATGGACTTGACATCTAGTAAGTCTGACACAATACAATCATATGCTTTTTCCCTGTCTTCTTCCTGTTCTACCTCCATGTAACCTAAAACCGCACGTTCCATAATAGTAGTACTTTCCATCATCTCTTCTATCTTTTCAATAATGGAACTACGAAAATACGAAATGTTTTCACTGGTTTTCATTCTGAGATACGCTTTCGAACCAATATTTTTATGATACTCAAAGAAGTGATCTATAATCTCTGAAGCACTCATTTCACTCGTTTGCCTATCCATATGTCGTTTAATACAGGCATTCAATTTCTTTAATTCAGAGAACAATCGTTCTGTATTTTCCTTGACACCTTTGATAATTAATTCATATGGTTTTGCATATAAATCCTGATTCTGAAGACTTGCATGAATTTGGGAAATAATACCTTGATATTCTGCCTCTTCTTCGCGTATGATTTTATTCATACTTTCAATCACTGGTATAGCATATTCATACAGTACAACATTGAGTTGATGGTTCTTCCCTTGCTCATATTCCAACCAACCACATACCTTTAACGATGCAATGACAGCATTTGCCTTATCTCTCGCATCTTTCAAATACGTCTGCTCATCAAAGGACATCTCGATATCGTCAACTTCAAAATATTCTTCCAACACCTTCACTACTATCTCACGGTTTACACCATAAGAAATCTCGGGTTTTAAAGAATTGAACAGCAACAAAATACAATCTGCGTATTGTCTTCTATATTTACTTGTAAGTGGTTTAAAAAAATCTTCCGGCAAAACCTGAAACAGATTTTTCATGGACACAACCTACCTTCCACAATCTTTTTCTATTAGTATACTTTGAATATGTATCTTTTTCAATCGACATGTATAAAATCCTGCTCTGCTTTTTCATTGCGAATAAAAGTCACAAAACCTCTCCGTACCGCCCTGTATCGTCTAGTCCGTTTTTGCCCATTTTGTACGGAAAATGGGGATTTTTCGGTACTAAACAACACGAAATAACACTACTTTTTTGCCAATCCCATTCTAGGATACAAAATACTCCACCGCGTTATCAGGGAAGAACTCCTTGAATTCTCCATAAAGCTGTGCCGCCAAGGTCTTGTTATGCGCAATCACCAGGGTTGGTTTATTCAGTTTTTCAATAATATTCGCCATTGTAAAAGTTTTACCGGAACCCGTCACCCCTAATAAAGTCTGGCATTGATTGCCCTCTTCAAAGCCTTTTACAAGAGCTTAGATGGCTTGCGGTTGGTCGCCGGTTGGCTTGTATTCTGATTTTAAAACGAATTTATCCATAACTAATCTCCTGGTTCCAATCGTTCATAAAACTATTATCTACTTATTCTACTAGATTATATCAGAATATAAAAGAAAAGTACAGAACAAATCGAACTTTTGTTCTGTACTTTTGTATTGTTGTAACAATTTATGAATTATCTCAGACTCTTAATTCCTCTCACTAGAATCCTCACATCGTTGATAATATAATCAAACGCTCCTGCCTTCACCATGTTAATGATAATCATACCAATCGGCACGGCAATAATCATCCAAAGCACGCCGCCTAACCGATATCCGATATAAATGAATACCAAGGTTGGAAGTGGGTTTAATCCCACTTCATCCCCTACCAGCTTTGGTTGAATCAGTTGGCGCACAATCTGTGTGGTGGCATACAGCACAACCAAGAAAATCAATCGCTTATAGTCTCCGACTAAAAACGTATAAACACACCAAGGTACAAAGGCTGTTCCCGTTCCCAAGAATGGCAAGAAATCCAAAAATGCAATAATAATCGAAAGAACAATCACATATTTGATTCTCAGAATACTAAGACCAATTAACAAAATGGCGCCCACAACTCCCATAATCTTAAACTGTGCTTTAAAATATCCTCCCACAGAGAATTTAAAGTTGCTTACTACCATTGCAAGTCTCTGATATACGGATTGCGGAATCACTTTCTTAAACCAGACTACCACGTTTTCCCTGTCTGCCACGAAAAAGTAAGCCGAAAGAACTGCAACAAAGGTTCCAATAATGATAGACGGAATCGATTTCGCAATGCCTCCCACTAAAGAAACTGTCGGATTGCTAATTTTCTCAATCCAACCTCCTGTCGCACTTCCCACACCCGATACAATCGTGCTCCATCCATTTTGTACCCCATCTGGTAGTTTTTCAAAAAATCCTGCCAGATTGCTTGCAATTTCTTTTAGTTGTAATTCAATTTCCTCATACATACTCGGAAGATTTGTAATAAGCCCACCAAGTTCCTTTACAATCATACTTCCAAATAAATATAGAACCCCTACAACCGCCGCAATTACTACAACAATCATAATGGCAGAGCCGAATTTCTTTTGAATCTTCAACTTCTTATCCAACCAGCAAACTACCGGATTGGCAATACAGGAAATAATCCATCCAATTACAAATGGCATAAGAAAGCGAATTAAGGCTACACCGGCTCCAACAACAAAGGCTGTCGCCAGCAAGCTGAATATAAGACTCACTATCACTTTCCAGTATGGACGTGTGTTTTCCATCTATTCCACCTCTGTTTCTTCTTGCAGATAACTATCCATCAGTTCCCAAATCTCTTCTCGACCTTGTTTCGTTTCTGCCGAGAAAGGTATCACTGTTGTTCCCGGGAGAAGTTTTAATCCTTCTTTTATCATTTTCACATGCTTTGCTACTTGGCTGCGTTTTAATTTATCCAGCTTCGTGGCAATGATAATAGGATGATACCCTTGGGAAACAATCCACTCATACATCATTTTATCATTTGCAGATGGGTCATGTCGAATATCAATCAATAGGAACACGGCTTTCAATTGCTTCGACGTATTTAAATAGCGTTCAATCAATTGTCCCCATTTGATTTTCTCCTGTTCCGACACCTTGGCATACCCATATCCCGGCAAATCCACAAGATACATGACATCATTTACATTGTAAAAGTTAATCGTCTGCGTCTTTCCCGGTGTTGCCGAGGTTCTTGCAAGTGCCTTACGATTCATGAGTGCATTAATCAAAGAGGATTTCCCTACATTTGATTTCCCTGCAAATGCAATCTCTACCTTATCAGTTTCCGGTAATTTACTTGTAATTCCACAAACAATTTGTAATTCCACATTTTTAATCTTCATATTCTAGTCCTCACATACCAGCGCCTGTTCCAAAACCTCTGTCATATGGCTTACCGGTACAATCTCCAATCCTTTTGTTATCTCAGTTGAAATATCTTCCACATCGCGCATATTCTTTTCCGGAACAAGCACTGTTTTTACACCTGCATTCTTGGCAGCAAGTAATTTCTCTTTCAATCCGCCAATCGGAAGCACCCTTCCTCGCAAGGTGATTTCACCTGTCATTGCCACATCCGCACGAACCTTCTTTCCTGTGATTGCAGAAAGCATGGCTGTTGCCATGGTAATTCCCGCAGACGGACCATCCTTCGGTGTTGCCCCTTCCGGAATGTGGATGTGAATGTCATGTTTTTCAAAGAAATCCTCTGATACTGCAAATTCCTTACCCACAGAACGAATGTAACTAATTCCAGCTCTCGCTGATTCCTTCATAACATCTCCGAGCTGACCTGTCAATAGTATTTCACCTTTTCCAGGCATTATATTGACTTCTATTTCTAAGGTGTCTCCACCCACACTTGTCCATGCAAGTCCACGAACAACTCCAACCTCGTCTGTCTGATTAATCATATGGCATCGGAATTTTTCTTTTCCTAAATATTTTTCCAGATTGCGCTCTGTTACACGGATAGAAGTCTTCCCTTCTTCTAAAATCTCTCTTGCTGCTTTTCTGCAGATTTCACCAATGGTACGTTCCAGTTGTCTTACACCTGCTTCTTTGGTATAGCTGCCTGCCATTTTCCAGATTGCACCTTTTGTAATCTTCAATTGCTCCTCTGTCAATCCGTGTTTTTTCAGTTGCTTTGGCACCAAATGTCTGGTAGCAATATGAAGCTTTTCATTCTCCGTATAGCTGCTGATTTCGATTACTTCCATACGGTCCAAAAGTGGTCTTGGAATAGTCTGCAGGGTATTTGCTGTTGTCACAAATAGTACTTCTGACAAATCCAATGGTACTTCCAGATAGTGGTCGCGAAATTTTACATTCTGCTCACTGTCCAACACTTCCAAAAGCGCTGAGAATGTGTCGCCTTTATAGTCATTGCTCACCTTGTCAATCTCGTCCAGTAGAATCAAAGCATTCTTTGCACCTGAAGTTTTTAATGCATTGGCGATACGACCAGGCATGGCTCCCACATAGGTTTTACGATGTCCGCGAATTTCCGCCTCATCTCTGACACCACCTAGGGAAATTCTTGCATATGGCTTGTTTAACGCCTTAGATAAGGATTTCGCAATGGAGGTCTTTCCTGTTCCCGGAGGTCCAACCAAGCATAGGATTGGACTTTCTCCTTTTTTTGTCAAGGTGCGCACTGCAAGGAACTCCAAGATTCGTTCCTTTACTTTTTCAAGACCATAATGGTCCTCATCCAGAATCCGTTTCGCCTCTGCAATATTTACGGTGTCTTCTGCCATTTTATCCCACGGCATTTCCAACATGGTCTCGATATAGGTACGTGTAACACCGTTTTCCGCAGAATTTTGCATTGCACTCTTGAAACGATTGATTTCCTTCATCAATTTATCCTTAACTTCCTGTGTGGCTTCCAATTTATTCGTTGCGTCCGCAAATTCCTCTGCATCCGAAACCAGGTTTTCTTCTCCCAATTCTTCGCGAATTACCTTCATCTGTTCTCTTAAGATAAATTCTTTCTGATGCTTGTCCATGCGCTCTTTTACTTTGCTTTGAATGGTTTCTTTCATGGATAGCACAGCGATTTCATTGGCTATCTTGAAACTCAAAAGGGCGCAACGTTTATATAAATCGTTTTCCTCCAGAATATCCTGCAAATTGAGATAATCGAATGGCAAAACAGATGCTATCTTGTTCACTAAGCCTTTAAACTCTTTGATATCTGCAATCTGTGCTGCTAACTCTTTTGGAATCTTGCCGCTTTTCAAGGAATACTCGAAGAAAATTTCCTGCAAAGCCTTTGCTTCCGGCATCTCATTCAAATGCTGCGGTTCAAAATCATTATAATCTTCTACTACTTCCACTTCTGCCTGCAAATACGGATTTTCCTCCGTAATCTGCACAAGCCTTGCACGTTCTTGACCTGTCACTAATACGCGGTACATGTCTTTGGACATTTTTGCAATCTGTTTAATTGTAGCTATCGTACCGATTTCATAAACATCCTTCTGTGTAGGTTCTTCTATACTTAATTCTCGTTGTGCAACGAGAAACACTTTCTGTTCTTTCCCTTGCATTGCCTTCTGTACTGCCTGAACGGAACGTTTTCTACTCACATCAAAGTGAATCACCATTTCCGGCAGAATTGTCATACCTCTAAGGGCCACCATTGGCATGCTAATCGTTTGTCTTTCCATATATCTTTCTCCTTAAAAACGGGTACAGAATGATTCTGTACCCGCTCCTTATTTACGCACTCTGTGTTTCGATTGCATTGGTATTGTAAATCGGTTTTTCATTTCCTAATACCGTTTCCTTTGTAATCAAACAAGATTTAATGGTATCATCAGACGGTACATGATACATGGTATCCATCATGATATTTTCCATAATTGCACGAAGACCTCTTGCTCCTGTCTTTCTCGCTAAAGTAATGTCTGCAATCTGTTCTAATGCTTCTTCTTCAAACTCCAACTCAACGCCGTCAAGTTCTAACAATTTCTTATATTGTTTAACAATAGCACTCTTAGGTTCTGTCAAAATACGAATCAATGCTTCCCGGTCAAGTGTATCTAATGTTACATTAATCGGAACACGACCTACCAACTCCGGAATAATACCAAATTTGATTAAATCCTGTGGTAAAATCTGTTTCAGCAACTGACCGTTTTTCTTCTCCGCCTTCCCCATAATCTCGGAATTAAATCCCATAGATTTGCGGTCCAGACGAGTTTCAATAATCTTTTCAATGCCTTCGAATGCTCCACCACAAATAAACAAAATATTCGTAGTGTCAATCTGAATCAATTCTTGGTGTGGGTGCTTTCTACCGCCCTGTGGTGGTACAGATGCCACAGTTCCTTCGATAATCTTAAGAAGCGCCTGCTGCACACCTTCTCCTGAAACATCACGAGTGATGGATGGATTTTCAGATTTTCTTGTAATTTTATCAATTTCATCAATATAGATAATTCCATATTCAGCACGTTTCACATCACCGTCTGCCGCCTGGATTACCTTTAACAAAATATTTTCTACGTCTTCACCAACATAGCCAGCCTCTGTAAGCGCTGTCGCATCTGCAATTGCAAATGGTACATTTAAGATTTTAGCCAGGGTCTGCGCAAGCAAGGTCTTTCCACAACCAGTTGGTCCTAACATCAAAATATTGCTCTTTTGTAATTCTACTCCCAGGTCTTTTCCAGCAAGGATTCTTTTGTAATGATTGTAAACAGCGACTGAAAGAACCTTCTTAGCCTCATCTTGTCCGATTACATAATCATCCAAGAAAGCCTTGATCTCTTCCGGCTTTAAGAGGTTAATATCCTCTGCTACCGGATTCACTTCTTCTACTTCAAATTCTTCGTCGATAATCTCTGCACAAACCTCTACACATTCATCACAGATAAATGTGCTGTTCGGTCCTGCGATCAGTTTACGTACTTGTGCCTGTGTTTTGCCACAAAACGAACATCTAACGACGATATCTTCACCTTTTTTTCCTGCCATACTCTCTCCTCATTTTCAAGCGTAAAGGGGCTGCTCCTTTCTACCAGAACATCCCCCTCGTTTTCATTAATGGCTGGTAATTACCTCATCTACCAAACCGTATTCTTTTGCTTCCTGTGCAGACATGAAATTGTCACGTTCTGTATCAATCTCAATTCTTTCTATACTTTGTCCTGTGTTTTCTGCAAGGATCTGATTCAATTTTTGTCTTGTTTTTAAGATATGTTCTGCAACAATCTTAATCTCTGTTGCCTGTCCCCTTGCTCCGCCGGACGGCTGATGAATCATAATCTCAGAATTTGGCAACGCATAACGTTTACCCTTCGCACCACCTGCCAGCAAGAATGAACCCATACTTGCTGCCATTCCGATACAGATTGTAGATACATCGCATTTGATATATTGCATGGTATCATAAATAGCCATACCAGCTGTAACAGAACCTCCTGGACTGTTAATATATAAATGAATATCTTTCTCTGGATCTTCACCTTCTAAGAAGAGTAATTGCGCAATAATTACGCTTGCTGATGCATCACTTACTTCTTCTCCCAAGAAAATAATTCTCTCTTTTAATAATCTAGAATAAATGTCGTAGGAACGTTCTCCACGACTTGTCTGTTCAATGACATAAGGTATTACGCTCATGAACATGCCTCCCTTAAATTCTATTCTTCTACGGCGCTGTCAACTAATAATGTAACTGCTTCTTGTACAGCCATATCAGCTTTCATTTGTTCTTTTTCGCTTTCGCCCATGTATTCTTTCAATTTATCAACTTCCATTTGATACATTTCAGCCATTTTTGTTAATTCTGCATCTAATTTTTCTTCAGAAATTTCGATGTTTTCAGCTTTTGCAATTGCTTCAAGAACTAATCTTGTTTCAATACGCTTCACAGCTTGAGGTCTCATTTCTTCCTTCATCTTATCTGCAGTTAAACCTGTGAACTGGAAGTATTGTTCCATAGACAAACCTTGTGACTGTAATCTTTGTGCAAACTCTTGTACCATTTGTCCAACTTGAGTATCAATCATTGCTTCTGGAATTTCCATAGTAGCGTTTGCAACTGCTTTTTCTACAGCCTGATCTTCTTTTTGTCTGTTACCTTCTGCTTGTTTTTGTTCTTTAATCTTCGCTTTGATATCAGCCTTGTACTCTTCTAATGTATCAAATTCAGAAACTTCTGCAGCGAAATCATCATCTAATTCCGGAAGTTCTTTTACTTTGATTTCATGTACGGTACATTTAAATGTAGCTTCTTTTCCAGCCAAGTCTTCTGAATGGTATTCTTCTGGGAATGTAACATTTACTTCTACTTCTTTTTCAGCTTCTGCACCGATTAATTGTTCTTCAAATCCTGGAATGAATGAACCAGAACCGATTGTCAATGGATAGTTTTCGCCTTTTCCACCTTCGAATGCAACACCGTTTACAAATCCTTCAAAGTCTAAAACGATTTCATCTCCGTCTTGTACTGCGCGGTCTTCTACTGTAATTGTTCTAGCGTTTTTCTTTTGTTCTTCTTCTAATTTAGCATCTACTTCTTTTGCTGTTACTCTAGTAGAAACTTTATCTACCTTTAATCCTTTATATTCACCAAGTGTTACTTCTGGTTTTAAAGCAACCTCTGCTGTGAAGATAAATGGTTTTCCTTTTTCTAATTGAACAACATCGATGCTTGGTTGTGAAACGATTGCCAATTCACTTTCATCATATGCTTTTGCATATGCTTCCGGAATTAATGCATTCGCTGCATCTTCGTAGAAGATTTCTACTCCATACATTTTTTCAATCATTTGACGTGGAACTTTTCCTTTACGGAATCCTGGCACGCTGATGTGTTTTCTTTGTTTTAAATAAGCACCTTGGATTGCTTTTTCTAATTCTTCAGCAGAAACTTCGATTGTAAGTTTTGCCATGTTTTTTTCTAATTTTTCTACTTGTAAGCTCATTACTTTCTCCTCCTTATATATAAATGTAGCAATATTTCTACATTAATCTTACCTTTACATGACGCTTATCGCTTGATTATATCATAGTTTCAAGAAAATATCTAGTCTTGTTTTGCATCTAAACTAAGGATTTTTACCAAAAATTGGGTGATTTCTGACTCTTCTAACTTATATAATCCGTCTTCTCCCTTGACAATCTTAAAAACAGTGGTCTGCTCTTTCCCATATTCCATATTATCACAGGCTTCTTCCAACAATGTACAACAGTTTGTCAAATATTCTTCATTCATCTTAGCTTCAATCTCTTCGAAGGTTCCTCTGTACTCTATCTTATCATTCTTTGCTTTTATACGTTCTATCTCACCTGTTGCTGAAGCCATAAACAGTTGAAGCACATTGGATGGTTGATAGGTTACAGGAACATGAAATTCATTATCATTAACCTTTTCAGCTTCCTGCACACTGTATTTCATTTTATCAAATATTTTCTTACACAAATCAATATATTTTTCTTCTAGTTCCTTATCAATCTCTTTCCCTTGACAAATTGTATTTTTCGCAAATGATTCTACGCCTGCCTCATACTGCGCATACAAGGTTTCTTCTGTTGCTCCTTCCATGATTTCGGCTGCATATTCTACATCTCCCTTAAAGGTTTGGTCTAAAACAGCAGTTACATAACCTTGGGCATTGAATCCTCGAAATACCCCGAGACACGCCAATGTTCCAAATACAATAAACAGCACAGCTGCCACGCTAATAACTACACCGAGCACTATATTCTTCTTTTTCTTCTCCATACTGCACCCCTTCTACTGATAATAAATAATTGATTTCCCTATTTCATTTGCTTTGTCAGAGCCAATCAGCACTTCAATTAAGCTTAAAGAAAATGGAATTGCTGTCCCCATTCCTCTGCTTGTGATGACGAACTCGTCCACTGCCACTGCATCTGTCACACATTCGGCACCCGTTAATTGCTCCTCAAACCCTGGATAGGATGTGGCTTTTCGTCCTTTCAAGAAACCATACTGGCCAAAAACACTTGGTGCTGCACAGATTGCTGCAAGGAATTTTTTCTCTTCATAAAATTTTTTCAGTAATACTTCCAATCCCTTATGTGCACCAAGATTTAATGTCCCCGGCATTCCACCCGGAAGAACCAACATATCTTGTCCATCATAGTTCATATCTTCAAATAATTTATCCGCTTGTACGTCAATACCGTGTGCACCGTGAATGGTATAATCTCCTGTGATTGATACAGTCGCAACCTCCACACCCGCTCTGCGAAGCAAGTCCACTACGGTTAATCCTTCAATTTCTTCAAATCCGTCTGCAAGAAAAACACTTACCTTCTTCATACGAAGTCCTCCTTTTTCAACTCTTTTGATTGTAACAAAAGTATAGAGAAAATGCAAATCTGTTTACTTTTTTAGCATTTCATATTACTATAAATATGTTTGGAGGATAAAAATATGGAAATCGAACGCAAATTTTTATTAAAAGAATTACCAAGTGATTTGGAAAAATATCCTGTGCGCCACTTAGAACAAGGTTACCTCTGTACCGGTCCGGTGGTTCGCATCAGAAAGGATAATGACAAATACGAACTCACATATAAAGCAAAGGGCATGATGGTTCGAGAGGAATACAACCTTCCTCTTACGAAGGAAGCTTATGAGCATCTAAAAGGGAAAATTGACGGCAGACTGATTACCAAAAAACGTTACATGATTCCGTTTGAGAAATATACCATTGAATTAGATGTCTTTGAAGGCGACCTAGCTCCTCTCACACTTGCAGAAGTGGAATTTACCTCTGAAGAAGAGGCGAACGCCTTTGTTGCACCTGATTGGTTTGCGGAAGATGTGACGTTCAGCAAGTTGTATCATAATAGTTTTTTGAGTAGAATGTAAACAAGTGCGGCCCATGTGATAAACTGAGCCGCACTTACTTTTTATTCTTCTCTTTTTTTCTGTTTTGCTAACTTCTTTTCTTCTTTAGCTTTTTGTTTCGCCATTCTCTTTTCTTCTATCTGGCGTTCTTTTTCACGTTCTTCTTCCAAAATCTGTCGATATTTTTCAAGTTCACGTGCTTCTTTTTCCCGTTGTCTTTCTTCTTTTGCTCTCTGTTTTTCCTGGCGTTTAATTGCTTTTTTCTTTCTTCCTTCATGTCTTGCTTTTCTGCTTGCAATAAAGTAAATCATAGCAATTAAGAGAATAAGAGAAAGTGCACCAAGTCCTACGATTGCATACATATAATACTCGTTCGGGAACCATGTTTTTTCGATTGGAGCCTGGTCCACATCTTCGACTTT
>JAEIGA010003855.1_pt1 | contig 23313 bp, 22 predicted proteins | sample 9270691 | NCBI WGS metagenome assembly JAEIGA01 (sample SAMN17057246, study PRJNA624740) | gut metagenome | biome: biome; isolation source: fecal sample | host: Bos grunniens | place: China: Xizang | collected 2019 | reverse complement strand
GACAGCTATCCCTTTTATGTTCTTTACAAGCTCCACTCCTCGAAGAAGACCAGAGTCGTTCTTGTGTGGGAGGTCGATCTGTGAGGCGTCACCTGTGACAATAAATTTGGCATCGCGACCCATACGGGTGAGGAACATCTTCAACTGGCCGATAGATGTATTCTGTGCCTCATCCAGAATCACAAATGCACTATCCAGTGTCCTTCCCCTCATGTATGCAAGTGGTGCTATCTGTATGATCCCCTCCTCCATAAGTGCCTGTAGCTTTTTTGGATGAATCATATCTCTCAAAGCGTCGTACAGCGGCTGAAGATACGGGTCGAGTTTGTCTTTCAGATCTCCGGGGAGGAATCCCAGCCTTTCACCGGCCTCTACAGCGGGTCTGGTGAGTATGAGTTTTTTGACCTCTTTGTTTTTGAGGGCTCTGACAGCCAGGGCGATAGCAGTGTATGTTTTGCCCGTTCCGGCTGGGCCAAGTGCAAAAAGAAGGTCGTTTTTGTAGTATTCATCCACCAGCCTTTTCTGGTTTCTGGTACGGGCCTTTATCACTTTTCCGTCGTTACCATAGACTATATTATAAGTATCTTCCGGCATGGAGAGATCATCCTGGTTTACCTCAGGAAAGTTTTCATAATCAAAGAGTCTGTCCACATCGTCCTCATTGAGGTTTCTCTTCCTCTGTCTGATCTCGATGAGGGTATTGAGCCTCTCTTCAAAAAGTTTTATATCCTTCTCGCCACCTTCAAGATATATATCAGACCCCCTTGCCACTATTTTCAGTTTGGGGAAGTATCTTTTTATCCTGTCAAGTATCCTGTTGTTGACCCCGTAAATCTCCATAGGGTCCATCTCCTCAAGTGTAATAGTCTTCTCTTTAGTTGCCATATTGTATTGTCTCTCTGAGTCTGTTGTATGTATCTACCATATTCTGGTATTCGTATTTGTTTGTAAACAGTTCAGGTTTATCGATGAATTCCTGTATTGGGAAAGTGGTGTAGTTCTTCTCAAATCGCCCACCTCTTGCGCACCATAACCATACCGGTTCTCCCGATAAAATCCTGCAACCCGCCTCATCTTTTGTTATCGTGACTACAAATATAAAGCCTATTTGTGTATTTTTTGCACTCATATTTGAGATGTAGTTCCCTAATGAGTATGCGGTGATGTTTCTGATGGATCCGTCGTTGTTGTAGGTGGCTTTTATCGGCTGGATAACATGAGGGTGCCCTCCAATTATCATATCCACACCTGCCCTGTAGAGTAAATCTTCCCATTTTCTCTGTTGGGGAGACTCGGTTATCGAGTATTCTGTCCCCCAATGGGGCAATGCTATTATGAAGTCTGCCTCTGCACTTTTTGCTCTAGCTATGGCTTTTGTTACTGAGATGGAGTCCATTCTGCTGACTACACCTCTTTCAGCACCCATATTTGTGCCGTATGTAAAATTGATGAAGGCGCACTTGATGCCGTTTATATTCTCAATATATGGGTATAGGGTGTCCTGTTCAGCTCTGTTGTAGAATGCCCCGGTGTATGGTACTCCAAGTTCATCGTATGTCTCAATGCTTTTTTCGAGGCCCCTTGACCCTTTGTCCAGTATGTGGTTATTGGCACAAAGAAACAAGTCTATTCCGGCATCTTTCGCCTCTTTTGCCAATGAGCTGGGGGCGGAGAATGATGGGTATCCGGTGTATGGAGGGAGTCCGCACACAAACTCCATGTTTGCAACTGCATATTCTGCCCCAGAGAGGATCCCTTTGGTATATTTGAAGTATGTGCTGTAGTCGTATGAGTCCGGCAACAGGGTGTCCTTCCCCTTGATCCTGGCTATTTGAAGCTGTCTCTGGTGCTGCATCACATCACCTATGAAGGCGATGGTGATGGTGTCCTGTCCCAAGAGCAGCAGTGGGGATAAAATAAGAAAAAGGGCAGTGGCTAACCTTCTCATATCTAGTGCTTGATATTTTGGGCAATGGCCAGGTTCTCAAACCCTAGTCTGACTTTCAGCCACCCTTTGAGCCTTTCGATCTCTTTGGCAGGTATCTCCGAATCGGAGTTGATTATTACAATAATCTGTTCTTGAGGATTGAAGGACTTGATGTCAAGCTGAGCACCTCTTGCAATAGAGAATCCTGTAATCTGCGGATATTGGGCCAGAATCTCCTTTGCAACCTGGGAATATGGAAGCTCTCTGCTCTTTATGGCACTGAGTTCCTGCTCCATCTTCTGTATCAGCTCTTCCCTGCGCCTTATCTCCTGGTCGTTTCTCTCCATCAGACTCTCCACTATCTCTTTTTCGCTCTTGTTGGTGCCGGAAGTGATGCTCTGCTGTATGGATATCTGCTCTCTGGTCATCCCCATAGCTTCACCATTTCTGAGCAGGGCTTCTATCTCCGCCTCGTCCAATGTTTCGCCCGCAAGTGAGATCTTCAATACTGGGGGCTTGGTGAGGTGGTCGATGGAGTAGTCGAAAATGTAGGCTTTGCTCATGGTCCTGTTGGCCTTTACAAACTGTTTTGCAATCTGGTCAAATCTGTTCTCCTTGACAGTGGTGATAGCAGAGTAGACGCTGGGGACAATAAGTATCAGCAGTACCATCGAGATGGTTCTGGTGACTCTCCTCTGTACCCTGGGGTCTGCAAAATGGAGGACAGGGTATTTCAAGGCTTTGACCATGATGAAAGTGGCCAAGGCGATAAATGCGCTGTTGATAAAGAAAAGATAGAGTGCTCCGACCAGATATTTGATCTGGAGAGTGGCGAGTCCATAACCGGCTGTACACAAGGGGGGCATCAGGGCTGTGGCAATGGCTACGCCGGAGAATACAGTACCTTTCTGCTTGTTGCTGATCTCGATTATACCTGCAAGACCACCGAATAGGGCTATAAGTACGTCGTATATGGTGGGATTTGTCCTCGCATCCAGCTCTGATGTTATCTCAAGTTCAAGTGGGGTGATGAAAAAGTATACGGTGGATACGAGCAATGATATTATTATCATGTATAGGAGATTGGCTGCAGATTTCCTCAGAAACTGACTGTCATTTACCCCCAGGCTGTATCCAATGCCGATAATAGGGCTCATTAGTGGGGAGATGAGCATAGCCCCAATGATTACTGCGGTGGAGTTTACATTAAGACCGATGGATGCTATGAAAATGGCACAAGCCAATACGTATGCATTGGGCCCGCTGAGTGTGACATTTTTCCTTATATAATCGCTGGCTCCCTGTACATCCACGTGCTCAGCGAGAGACACTATCTCGACAATTTTATGCCATGCCTGACTTAAAAAGGTTTTAATTCTGCTTTCCATATCCTCAACCGTAATATTTCCAATTGTAAATATACATTTTTTTTGGGGATAAGTCTAATTTTCTTATTTTTGTTTTGATAATTAAAAAGATAAAAGTTATGAAACTGGTAAGATTATTTTCGATGTTTCTGATCGCGGTAACAATGTTGACAAGCTGCGATTTCTTCCGCTCTTTGGTTGGAAAACCTACCTCTAAGGATTTGGAGAGGATGAGGATTGAGGCTCAGGCCAAAAAACAGAGACAACTCGACTCTATAAAGAAAGCAAAAGCAGATTCACTCGCTTTGATAGCAGCCATGGAGGCTGAGAAAAATGCCTTGAAAGACAGATTCTATGTAGTTCTTGGCAGCTTTAAGGTACAGGACAATGCAGACAGAATGCACAAGTTCCTTGAGAAGAACAACTATACCCCAAGAACTATCAAGTTTAAAAATGGGTTTGAGCTTGTTTCTGCTGCCTCTACAAACAACCTTCAGGAGGCTTTGAGAATCCTTGATGAACTTTTGGAATATGAGTATTGCCCGGATGATGTTTGGGTATATGATGTAAGACAGGAATTACACGAATAAGAAATTGAATATATGAAGACAACAGCATTTACCCAAAGACATATTGATCTTGGTGCTAAAATGGTCCCATTTGCAGGCTACAATATGCCTGTAGAATATGTTGGTATTAACGAAGAGCACAACACCGTAAGAGAGGGCGTTGGTGTTTTCGATGTATCACATATGGGCGAAATCTGGGTTAAAGGTGAGAATGCTCTCCCTTTCCTCCAATATGTTACATCCAATGATGTTTCAGTTCTATACCCTGGTAAAGTACAGTACACTTGCTTCCCTAACGGTAAGGGTGGTATCGTGGATGACCTTTTGGTTTACTGTATTGATTCAGTTACCTATCTTTTGGTGGTAAACGCTGCCAATACTGACAAGGACTGGGCACACCTTTGCGAGTATGCTCCAAAGTTCGGTCTTACAGTAGGTAAAGAACTTTACAATGCATCTGATGAGATCTGTCAGTTGGCTGTACAGGGTCCAAAGGCTCTTGAGGCTATGCAGAAGATTTGTGATCAGAATGTAGTTGATATGGAGTACTACACTTTCAAGAAATTGAACATTGGTGGTGTTAAGGACGCTATCTTCTCAACTACCGGTTATACTGGTGCTGGCGGATGTGAGATCTATGTTGCTAATGAAGATGCTGACAAACTTTGGGAGGCAGTTTTTGCTGCAGGTGAGGAGTTCGGTATCAGACCAATCGGTCTTGGCGCCCGTGACACCCTCCGTCTTGAGATGGGATTCTGTCTATATGGCAATGATATCGACGATACTACATCTCCACTTGAGGCTGGTCTTGGTTGGGCAACCAAATTCAACGATGCTAAAGGTGACTTTATAGACAAAGAGTATCTTCTTGCACAGAAAGCAGAGGGTCTTAAACGTAAACTTGTAGGTTTTGAGTTGGTGGACAGAGGCGTTCCACGCCACGGATATCCAGTGTGCGATGCTGAAGGCAATGAGATTGGCCAGGTAACTTCAGGTACCATGTCTCCTTCGATGAAAAAGCCTGTAGGTATGGCTTATGTGGCTACTCCATATAACAAAGTGGACAGCGAGATCTTCATCAATGTAAGAGGCAGACTCCTCAAAGCTAAAGTGGTTAAAACCCCTTTCTATAAGAAATAAGATTTTTATTCCGATATTCAAAAAGGGCCCCATTTTTGTGGGGCCTATTTTTGTTTGATTTTAAAACCTGTTGATATGAGAGTATTCAAATATATATTGCCATTTGTAACCCTGCTGGTGTCATCCTTTGTGTATGGTCAGTCAGGAAGTGTGGAGGGGAATCTTATCAGACACGTGGAGTATCTGACATCGGACCTTTTGAAGGGTAGAAAAGCTGGTAGTGAAGGGGAGAAGATGGCAGCAAAATATCTGTATGATGAGTTGAAGGGGTGTGGTCTGCAGATGCTCTCAGGTGCAAATGGGGATGAGTTCTACATAGTGTCAGATGGTGATTCTCTCAAATCCAGGAATATCGCAGGTATAGTGGAGGGGTACGATCCCGTCCTGAAAAATGAGTATATTGTGATAGGGGCCAATATTGACAATATAGGGACAAATGTTCTGACGGTGAATGGCCGTAAAGTGGATCAGGTCTTCCCTGGTGCAGATGCAAATGCCTCGGGTGTGGCTTGCCTTATTGAACTTGCTCGCAAAATATCATCATCCTCATTTATGTTCAGGAGATCTGTCGTTTTTGTAGGGTTCGGTGCCAAAGAGGAGGGGATGGCCGGTTCGTGGTATTTTATCAACAGGAGTTTTGGACAGAAATCCGATATCTCGATGATGGTTGATATGAATATGGTGGGGAGAAGTGGCCCGGGCAACTATTTTACTTATTACACATGTGTCCCAAATACAGATATCACCAATGCAGTGCTGAGAACAGATGCCAAGCTCTCATTTATGGAACCACAGATAGGCTCAGGGAGGGTTCCTACCTCAGATTATCTGGCGTTTTATGAGCAGGAGATCCCTGTTGCCCTTTTTACTACAGGGGTGCATAATGATATTTATACCGTAAGAGACAAAGCAGATGCCCTCGATTATGGAGTGATGGAGGGTGTGTGTGAATATATTTACTCTTTCCTTATGGATGTGGCGATGATGGATGACAAGGTGATGCGTCCGGCCAAGACACAGACAGAGGAGGGGAAAGTGACATATTCCCCTTATGATGTGGACAAGGCTCCTGAATTTTTCAAGGGGGATGAGAGGCACTTCCTGGAGAGTTGGGTATATGTCTATCTGAAATACCCGGAAGAGGCTGTTATAATGGGAACCCAAGGTGTGGTCAATGTAGAATTCGTGGTGGAGGCTGATGGTTCTGTGACCAATGTAAAAGTGGTTCGCGGTGTGGATGAATTGCTTGATAAAGAGGCCGTAAGGGTGGTCTCAGTCTCTCCTAAATGGAGGCCGGCCATAAAGAATGGGGAAAAAGTGAGGGTAAAATACTCATTACCCGTAGAATTTAGGCTCAAAAAGAGATAGAATATTCTCTTTTTTCATACCTTTGCCGAGATAGAATAGAACTACTATGGAATACAACTTTCTCGACATTGAAAAGAAATGGCAAGAGTATTGGGCCAAGAATCAAACTTATAAGGTAAATATCGATTCATCCAAACCGAAATACTACGTTTTGGATATGTTCCCTTACCCATCCGGAGCGGGTCTTCACGTAGGTCACCCACTCGGATACATCGCCAGTGACATATACAGCAGATTCAAAAGACTTCAGGGATTCAATGTGCTTCACCCTATGGGTTATGATGCATTCGGACTCCCTGCAGAGCAATATGCTATCCAGACAGGTCAGCACCCTGCCACCACCACTGAAAAGAACATTGCCCGCTATAGGGAGCAGATGGACCGTATCGGCTTCTCGTACGACTGGTCACGTGAGGTGAGGACTTGTGATCCCGAATACTACAAATGGACCCAATGGGCATTCCTTAAGATGTTTGACCATTGGTATAATAAGGACTCAGAAAAGGCTGAGCCTGTGTCGGAACTTGTGTCTGTCTTTGAGAAGGAAGGTAATGGCACAGTAAATGCCGCTTGCGGTGACGTGGAGATTTTCTCTGCAGATGAGTGGAACTCGTTTGATGAGAAGACCAAAAGCAACATCCTTATGAAGTATCGTATCGCCTATCAGGGGGAGACATCTGTGAACTGGTGCCCTGCACTGGGAACAGTACTTGCCAATGATGAGGTGAAGGAGGGTTATTCAGTAAGGGGTGGTCACCCAGTGGAGCAGAAGAAGATGAAACAGTGGCAGCTCAGGGTATCTGCATATGCAGAGAGACTGCTGTCAGAACTGGAAGATCTTGACTGGACCGACTCCCTTAAGGAGATGCAGAGAAACTGGATCGGCAAATCCCAGGGTGCTGAGATGATTTTCAAAGTGTCAAACGGCACACAGGAATACGATGTTACCATCTTTACTACCCGTGCCGATACAGTATTTGGTGTTACCTTTATGGTACTTGCCCCTGAGAGTGAGTGGGTGGAGCTACTTACCACACCTGAGCAGAAAGGGGCTGTGGAGGAGTATTTGCAGATGGCCAAGAAGAAAACTGAGCGTGAGAGGATGGCCGAGACCAAAAAGGTTACCGGTGTATTCTCAGGTTCTTATGGTATAAACCCTCTGACAGGGGAGAAAGTTCCTGTATGGATTTCGGAATATGTTCTTGCCGGCTATGGTACAGGTGCGATTATGGCTGTTCCTGCACACGATAGCAGGGACTATGCTTTTGCCAAACATTTCAATCTCCCTATCATCCCACTTATCGAGGGTTGTGATGTCTCAGAAGAGAGCTTTGATGCCAAAGAGGGTATCATGTGCAACTCCGGCTTCCTTAACGGAATGTCTGTTAAAGAGGCAATCCCAGCAGCCATTGATAGAGTGGAGGAGATGGGTATCGGAAAGAGAAAGGTAAATTACAGATTGAGGGATGCTATTTTCTCAAGACAAAGATACTGGGGTGAGCCATTCCCTGTATATTTCAAGGATGGAGTTGCGGTAGCAATGGATGAGAGCAAACTTCCATTGGAACTCCCTGAGGTGGACAAATTCCTCCCAACTGAGGCTGGTGAACCACCATTGGCACGTGCTAAAGACTGGAACTATGAAGGTTACCCTATCGAGATGAGTACCATGCCCGGTTTTGCAGGTAGTAGTGCATATTATCTCAGGTATATGGATCCTCACAACTCAGAGGCACTTGTAAGCAGAGAGGCTGATGAGTATTGGCGCAATGTTGACTTGTATATCGGTGGTACAGAGCATGCTACAGGCCACTTGATCTACTCCCGTTTCTGGAATAAGTTCCTTTATGATTTGGGATGCGTATGCGAGAAGGAGCCTTTCAAGAAACTTATCAACCAAGGTATGATCCAGGGTCGTTCAAACTTCGTATACAGGATCAAAAATACAAATACTTTTGTTTCATATGGTCTTAAAGATCAGTATGATACCACTGAGATTCACGTAGATGTGAATATCGTGGACCACGACAGACTCGATCTTGAAGCATTCAGGAACTGGATGCCAGATTATGCAAATGCTGAGTTCATCCTTGAGGACGGCGAGTATATTTGCGGCTGGGCAGTGGAGAAGATGAGCAAGTCCATGTTCAATGTGGTCAACCCTGACAATGTATGTAACGACTACGGTGCAGATACTTTGAGAATGTATGAGATGTTCCTTGGTCCACTTGAGCAGTCAAAACCCTGGGATACAAAAGGTATTGACGGTGTTCACAGATTCCTCAAAAAACTTTGGAGACTATACTTCAAGGGTGATGAATATCTTGTGAAGGATCAGAAGGCAACACCTGCAGAGTTGAAGGTGCTCCACAAACTCATCAAGAAAGTACAGACAGATATTGAGTCATTCTCATTCAATACATCAGTCAGTGCGTTTATGATTGCCATCAATGAGCTTTCAGACCTGAAGTGCTGCTCGAAAGAGGTATTGGAGCAGGTGGTAATTCTGCTATCACCATTTGCACCACACATAAGTGAGGAGCTATGGGAGGCCCTTGGTCATACAGAGAGTGTCACTTTTGCATCATATCCAGAATATGTGGAGGCATATACAGTCGAAGATTCATTTGAATATCCTGTATCATTCAATGGCAAGATGAGATTCAAAATCAATCTCTCGAAGTCACTTTCTCCAAAAGAGGTGGAGGCAGCTGTCCTTGCAGATGAGAATACAGCCAAATATCTTGCTGGAGGCAATGTGAAAAAAGTGATTGTAGTACCATCAAAAATCATCAACATAGTTTGCTAAGGTGAAAAACGATTATTTGAAAATAGCAAAAGAGTATTTGCTGATAACAATAGGACTCTTCCTCTATTGCTGGAGCTGGACATCTTTCCTTATCCCCAACGGTATTTCGGGTGGAGGCGTTACCGGTCTTGCTACAGTGATTCAGTATGCAACCAATGGTTTTGTCCCAGTGTCGCTATCGTACTTGCTGATAAATGTGTGCCTGGTGACTATGGGCACACTGGCTCTTGGCAAAGGTTTCGGTTTTAAGACCATCTACTGCATACTCCTTGCCTCGGTAATGCTGAAAGTGCTTCCGGATCTTATCCCTTGGTATTCAGATATTGAAGAGCCATTCATCAATGCCCTGCTCGGTGGTGCCATCGGTGGTGTGGGTATCTGTATGATTTTTCTCCAGGGGGGAAGTACCGGCGGTACAGACATCATTGCCCTGATCATAGGGAAGTACAGGGAGATATCTCCTGGAACAGTATTTATGTGGTGTGACCTGATGATTATCGGATCCATTATGTTTTTGCCTGAAAAGGGGTTGCAGGATGTCGTATACGGATATATCCAGATGGTGTCATTTACTTACACATTGGATATGTTGCTGACAGGAAACAAGCAATCTGTGCAGATACTTATATTTTCATCAAAATACAAAGAGATTGCGGATATCCTGGTGCATCAAAAGGATAAGGGTGTTACAGCCCTGAGCGCCACCGGGTGGTATTCTCAATGTGAATCCAAGGTGCTTCTGGTTGTGGTAAGGAAGTACGGCCTTAATGAAGTGATGAAGACCATCAAGGAGATAGACGAGAGGGCCTTTACATCAGTAAGTCAAGTTCAAAGTGTGTATGGTCGAGGTTTTGACCAGATTAAAGCTGGAGGAAAAATTAAATGGAACAAAGAATCAAAAGAGTGTTGACAGTCCTTAAAGAGTATATAATCATTACTCTCGGACTCTTGTGTTATACAGCGGGTTGGTGTATTTTCATTATCCCTCATGAAATGGTGGGTGGAGGCGTATCAGGTATAGGTGCCCTGATATATTACGCTACAGGTTTTCCTGTGAGCTACTCTTATTTTATCATCAACTTCGTATTGTTGTTGATCGCGTTGAAGGTATTGGGCAAAGGTTTCGGATTCAAGACTGTGTTTGCCATAGTTATGGCTTCACTTTTCTTCAAAATCCTCCCCGATATAATACCCCAATCATTCATTGATGAGATTGCCATATCCAATGGTAAACTTATGTCTGCCATCATAGGTGGAGCCATCTCTGGTGTGGGTATTACCCTGACATTCTCACAAGGGGGCAGTACTGGTGGTACAGATATCATCGCACTGATGATAACCAAGTACAGGAATGTCTCACCAGGTAAAATAATCCTTTACCTTGATATTATCATCATAGCATCCTCGCTTCTGCTCCCCAATGATCTCAATATGGGGGCCAAGTTTGCCAACGTAGTGTATGGTTACATGGTGACAGGGTTGTGTGCGAGCACATTGGATCTTCTCCTGTCAGGTATGAAACAATCTATCCAGATGTTCATATTCTCAAAAAACTATGCAGCTATAGCAGACAGGATCTCAAATGAGCTGCGCCGTGGTGTGACTGTATTGGATGGTCAGGGCTGGTTCTCAAAGCAAAACGGCAAAGTACTGTTGGTTATCGCCAAAAAGACAGATATGAACTTCCTTTACAAGATAGTCAAGGAGGAGGACAAGGATGCATTTATGTCTGAGGGAAGCGTTAGAGGTGTGTATGGTCAAGGCTTTGACCAGATAAAAAAATAGAATTCAGTCAAGATTTCTAAAATTCAGTTTTTCTTCTCTATTTAACTGATATTTAGAATGATAAGATAGTCCATCGTATTAATTTTGAAGGCATATAATGCTAAGAAGTTAATATATATGGAACCACAGGCTGTTAAAATTTTAGAAGGGATGAGTGGTTTTTTGCCACTCTTCCCTTTTTTTGTGATTGTGGCGGGGAGTGTCTACTTCCTGCTGAAATGGGGAAAAGGGGGCAATTGTTCCCCAAAATGGTCGGGGTATCTTCTGCGGCTTGATATGATCCTTTTATCATATTTTGCACTATTGTATCTCAATTATATTTTGATGAGAAGTTTTCCATCAAGGTCGGGTGTCCTATATCTGGCAGATTTGCAGTTGCTGTTCATAGTTCCCCTATTTTACCCTATGCTCCATATTCAGGAAAAGGAATTCAGGAGGTGTTTCCTGTCGGCCATTGCCATATCATTGGTCATCTGTTCCCTTTTCTGGTGTGGAGTGGGTATCGCCCTTCTCAAGCCGCTGATATTCCTCTTTTCCCTATCCTCCCTTATTTTCATATATGCAGATAGAGTGAAGGGTGATTCGACGCATCTGTATGTTCTGTTGCTTTTTTTGGTGCTGCTATTGGCAGATGCGATAATATTGATGTGCGATGGTATAATGTTAAAAATGTTTCTTGCCACTCTCCAGCTTCTTGCCATATTTATGCTCTCAATATTATGGCTCCTAAAAAGTGATACTATAATCTCTTCTTTGAAGGTGTATGGTACAGTCTCTTCTTACAGACAGGATGTGAGGATGCTTGCAGAGGATAATATGGAGTATGGTAATTATGAGATAAAGTCCAGAATTTTTGCCCTTTTTGAGAAGGAGAAACCTTATCTCTCCCCGGATCTTACCATTGCAGATCTGGCGAGGATGCTCTATACCAACCAGTCATATCTATCCAAGTTCCTCAATAATGGTATAAAGATGAATTTCAATGAGTTTGTTAACAATTACAGGGTCAATGAGGCGATATCCCTGTTTGAGGAGAATAACGACCTTACATTGACAGATTTGTGCAAAAAGAGTGGCTTCAGGAATATAACATCGTTCAATAATGCATTCAGACTCTGTACAGGGTGTACTCCGGGGGAGTGGTGCAGACGTGTGAAGAGGGGGGATGGGTATGAGAAAGTTAAGGCTGACCAGTAGATTTCCATTTATACGGAGGGAGGGGAGAAGAAGATATCCCTTCAAATATCCCGAAGCTGTTTTTCTTAGGATAGAGAGGGTAATGGATGAGCAGAAACCCTATCTGAGGCCTGACTTTTCTCTGGATGAACTGTGTAAACTTGTGGGGATCAATCGCACATATGTTTCAGCGGCATTCAGGTGTCATAAAACCAGTTTTCCAATCTTTGTGGGCGAGCTCAGATGCAGGCATTTGGTCTCTCTCCTGGAATCGGGGGTGGGTATGTACGATACAGAAGAGCTCTCCATTTTGTCCGGATTTCCCACCAAAAGGACAATGTTTATCTACTTGAGGAGATTTGCCCCCGATGTTTACTTGAGAGTTAGGTCAAGAGTTAAAAAATAATTCCTAAATTTGTAGGATAAATCAAATATAGCATGGCTGACGAAAAAATAATATTCTCGATGAATGGTGTAGGGAAGATTCTCCCTCACAACAATAAAGTAATCCTTAAGGATATATATCTCTCATTCTTCTATGGTGCTAAGATCGGTATTATCGGTCTTAACGGCTCCGGTAAATCTACCTTGATGAAGATTATTGCAGGCATAGAGAAATCTTACCAGGGAGAAGTGGTTTGGGCACCCGGTTATAGTGTTGGGTACCTGGAGCAGGAGCCCGAACTTGATGACACCAAGACTGTGAAGGAGGTGGTGAGCGAGGGTGTTCAGGAGGTTATGGATGTCCTGAAGGAGTATGAAGAGGTGAATATGAAATTCTGTGAGCCGATGAGTGATTCTGAAATGAACAAACTCATTGAGAGACAAGGTGTTCTCACAGAGAGGATAGAGCAGCTGGGAGGCTGGGACATTGATGCGAAGCTTGAAAGGGCTATGGATGCCCTTATGTGCCCTGAGCCTGATGCACTTGTGAAGAATCTAAGTGGTGGCGAGAGGCGTCGTGTGGCCTTGTGCCGTCTTCTCCTTAAGGAACCGGATGTGCTCCTTCTTGACGAGCCTACCAACCACCTCGATACTGAGAGTATCCAGTGGCTTGAGGAGCACCTCAGACAATATAAAGGTACAGTTATCGCTGTGACCCACGACCGTTACTTCCTCGACAATGTAGCAGGGTGGATCCTGGAACTTGACCGCGGTGAGGGTATTCCATGGAAAGGCAATTACTCATCTTGGCTTGATCAGAAGAGTGCCCGCCTAGCTATGGAGGAGAAACAGGAGAGCAAGCGTCGCAAGACTCTCGAGAGGGAGCTTGAGTGGGTTCGTATGGCCCCTAAGGCCCGTCACGCCAAATCAAAAGCGAGGTTGGGTGCATATGAGAAGATGCTCAATGAGGACCGCAAACAGAAAGAGGAGAAACTTGAGATCTTTATCCCTAACGGACCACGTCTTGGTACCAGAGTCATCGAAGCAAACGGCGTCTCAAAAGGGTATGGGGACAAACTCCTATATGAGAACCTTACATTCAAACTTCCACCTGCAGGTATCGTGGGTGTCATCGGTCCTAACGGTGCCGGTAAAACTACCCTTTTCAGACTTATTATGGGCCTTGAGACCCCTGATAGCGGTGATTTTACTGTAGGTGAAACTGTAAAAATCGCTTATGTGGACCAGCAGCATCGCCAGATTGATCCTGACAAGACAGTATATGAGACCATAGCCGACAATTCAGAGTTTGTCAAACTCGGAAATAAAGAGGTGAATGCCCGTGCTTATGTGTCCCGTTTCAACTTTGCTGGTGCAGACCAGGAGAAGCTTTGCGGTATCCTCAGTGGTGGTGAGAGAAACAGACTGCACTTGGCCCTTACATTGAAACAGGAGGCCAATGTTCTCCTTCTCGACGAGCCTACCAACGACGTGGATGTGAATACCATCCGTGCTCTTGAGGAGGGTCTTGAGAACTTTGCTGGATGTGCTGTGGTAATCTCCCACGACAGATGGTTCCTCGACAGGATTGCTACACATATCCTGGCATTCGAGGGCGATTCAAAGGTTTATTTCTTCGAGGGAACATACTCAGAATATGAGGAGAACAAGAAACAGCGTCTCGGCAATGTCGAACCAAAACGATTCAAATACAAAAAACTAAAATAGATATGGTACCACACGCACAGCTTGAGATTCATATCCCAAACGTATTACACAACTACCGTTATTTCAGGTCAAAACTAAAACCTGAGACTAAACTTCTAATTCTTATCAAGGCCAATGCATATGGTCACGGAGCAGTTCCATTTGCCAAAGCGATGGAGGATGCCGGAGCAGATTATATCGCAGTGGCTACTGTAAAAGAGGGTATAGAGCTTCGCCAAGGTGGAATAAAACTCCCTATCCTTATCCTTACTGCTGGTACAGAGATGTATCCTGAGGTTATCGAGTACAACTTGGAACCTGGTATGCCAAATGTATCTTCACTCCAAAAGTTCTCTGAAGTGTTAAAGAGTCAGGGTGTAAGCAAATACCCTGTACACATCAAATTCGATACAGGTATGCACCGTCTCGGTTTTATGGAACCTGAGCTCCCTGCACTTAAAGAGTTCTTGCTTGCCCACCCTGAAGTGGAGGCGAAATCTCTTTATACTCACTTGGCAGGTGCAGACAGCCCTGAACACGATGAGTTCACACTTGGTCAGCTATCACTTTTCGAGAGACTTACAAGTGATGTTCTGGCTGCACTCCCTTACAAGCCTATGAGACACGCATTCAACTCGGCAGGTATCGAGAGATTTGCAGAGAAATATCCTCAGTACCAATATGATATGGCCCGTCTTGGTATCGGTATCTACGGTATCAGCTATGTGGACGACAAGAATATGAAGCCATCTGCTTACTACAGATGCCCTATAGTTCAGATCAAGACCCTCGGTCCAAATGACGGTACAGTAGGTTATGGCCGCCACGGTAAACTCGGTCCTGATGGTAAGACCATTGCCACTATCCCAGTAGGTTATGCTGACGGTATCAACAGACATCTTAGTCGTGGTGCAGCCTCTTTCGAGGTTAACGGCCATCTGTGTCCGACTATCGGCAATGTATGTATGGATATGTGTATGGTAGATATTACAGGGGTGGATGCAAAAGTGGGCGATACAGTTACCATCTTCGGTGACAACCCTACAGCCAACGATCTTGCAGCCATCCTTGATACCATTCCATACGAAATCTACACTTCAGTCCCAGCCAGGGTGAAGAGGGTAGTGACCGGAATCTAAAAAGGGAATCAGAAAATTTTGCCAAGCAACTCTATGAGCAGTTCACCTTCGGTGGCTGAACCTCTGGAGTTGCTTTTGCTTTTATAGTCGCACTCCTTGAGCTGGGAGATAATCCTCATAGTCTTTTTCAAAGGATATCTTTGTGCAGCAGAGATATATGAGGCGGCAGTCTTGTAATATAGCCCCGCACGTGTAGCAGCATCCTGTAGCGAGGGGCGGGATGATTCAAGGCAATAGGCGTGGATCTGCTCTATCTTGGAGAAAAAGAAGAAGAGAAATCCCAATGTTTTGGGCAATGGGTATTGCTTTGGGGATTCTCCGAAGAAATATGCGATTTTGAATGCTTTGGCAGCATTGCCGTAGGCTATGGCGTTGGTCAGTTCGGTGATGTTGAATTCGCGGCTGATCCCAATAATCTTCTCCACATCTGCAGCAGTGATGTTGATGGTCCCCTCAGGGAGGGATTTGAGCAGTTTGTCCACCTCAAGAACTATCTTTCTCAGATCATTGCCTGCACACTCTGCAATAAGCATAGCTGCATCTCCATCAATGCTTCTCCCTTGGGATTTGAGGTATTGTTCTACCCATTTGGGAACCCCCTCTTCCGCCACTTTTGCCGATTCGAACACAAAGCCATATTTGGTGGCACTCTTGTAGAAAGAGGTCCTTTTGTCTGCATTTTTGCCGTTGAAGCACAGAACCAGCACAGTTGTGGCCACCGGATTCTCAAGGTATGGGATAAGCTCCTCTGTTTTTTTGAGGGACTGTGCCTCTTTGACTATTACAAGTTGCCTTTGGGCCATCATAGGGAAGCGGCTGGACACATCTATAATCTCCCTGCAAGTGGTTTCAGAGGCATAGAGGGTGTATTGGTTGAAATCCCTCTCATGCTCCTCAAGGGCGTTTTCTGTGATCAGGGAGAGCGCTTTGTCCACATAGAAAGGCTCCTCCCCCATAAGGATGTAGAATGGGAAGAATGTGCCCTGGAGAATTTTCTCTTTCAGTGTAGCGAACTGGGCAAGTGTATCCGGTCCTTTTTGTTTAGCCATAGGACAAATTTAAGAATTATATTTATATTTGTTGAGATAAAATTTGAGTTCAGCAGATGAGGGAAACCATATACGATCCGTTGAGGAGGAGGGAGGTGGCACTGACTCCTGAAGAGGGGGTGCGCCAGAAGATGATTCTGTGGCTCAATGGTACCCTTGGCTTCTCTCTCAATGTGATGATGTCGGAGTATTCTTTCAAATACAATGGCCTTCAGTACAGGGCAGATATAGTGGTGTTTGACAAAAAGAGGAACATCAAGGTCCTTGTAGAGTGCAAAGCCCCGAGTGTGGAGATAGACAGAGATGTGATAGAGCAGGGGATAAGATACAACAGAACCCTCAATGTGAAGTATATATTTTTTACAAATGGCATCACCTTATGCGGTTATAAAAGGGTTGGGGATGCCGGTGATTATGAGGCAATTTCAGATTTAGGAGAGATAAAATAGATTATGAGCAGCGTGGAGAATTATAGCAGATTTTTACAGCACAGGATATTTGATACCATTTCACAAGAGGCGGAAGGGCTTGGTGTGAGGGCATTTGTCATAGGTGGATATGTGAGGGATTGTATATTGGGGAGGCCCTGCAACGATATCGATGTGGTGGTAGAGGGGAGCGGTATTGCTCTGGCAGAGGCTGTGGGTAAAAGGCTCAGATCCCGTGTAAGTGTTTTCAAACGCTTTGGGACTGCGATGATCAAGACCAAAGGGCTGGAGGTGGAGTTTGTAGGGGCGAGGAAAGAGTCATATAGAGCAGATTCCAGAAAGCCTATAGTGGAGGATGGTACACTTCGGGAAGATCAGGAGAGGAGGGATTTTACGATCAATGCGATGTCTTTCTCGCTGCAGAAAGAGAATTTCGGTGAGCTGGTCGATCCATTCGATGGTTTGGGAGATATATCACGCAAACTCATAAGGACACCTTTGGATCCCGATACCACATATAGCGATGACCCTTTGAGGATGATAAGGGCCATAAGGTTTGCTTCGCAACTCTCATTTGATATCCTCCCCGAGTCATTTGAGTCGATAAAGAGAAACAGAGGACGTCTGTCAATACTCTCTATAGAGAGGATCAATGAGGAGCTCAATAAAATACTCCTCTCCCCCAAGCCCTCAGTGGGGCTCAAACTTATGGATGACGCCACACTTCTGGAGCTTATTCTCCCGCAGGTGACAAATCTCAAAGGTGTGGAGACAGTGGATGGCAGAGGACACAAGGACAATTTCTATCACTCGCTTCAGGTGGTGGACAATGTGGCGGAATCACTTCGTTATAGACCACAGCAGGAGCGTGAAAATAGGGAAGTGGAGGAGTTGTGGCTATTGTGGGCAGCACTTCTTCACGATATAGGAAAACCATCTACCAAGCGTTATGAAGAGGGTATCGGATGGACATTCCATAGTCACGACTTCATCGGTGGCAAAATGATTCCCAAAGTCTTCCAGCATCTGAAGATGCCGCTCAATGAGAAGATGAAATATGTCCAGAAGATGGTACAACTGCATCTTCGCCCCATCTCCCTTGTTGATGATCAGGTGACCGATTCGGCTGTAAGGAGGCTCCTTTTTGATGCCGGTCAGGATATCGATGACCTGATGCTCCTGTGTAGTGCAGATATCACGTCAAAAAACGACAAGACCGTAGCCCGTCACAAGAGAAATTTCGAACTGGTAAAAGAGAAGATGAAAGAGGTGGAGGAGAAAGATGAATACAGGAATTTCAAGAATCCTATTACCGGAGATCTGGTGATGGAGCTATATAAAATACCACCATGCAAACTTATTGCTGAGATAAAGGAGTATGTGAAAAACGCCATCCTGGATGGCGTTATAGAGAACTCTTACGATGCGGCGTATGCCCTTATGGAGGAGAAAGCCGCCGAGATGGGTCTTGTGAAAGGTGGAGCCCCAGCCGCTACAGATGTGCAGAGTGGAGATTGACACCGATAAGGTTCATAAACTCACTTCTGGTACGTACATCTTTAAGAAATGCACCTGTAAAGGCCGATGTGGTCGTTACTGAGTTCTGTTTCTGTACACCCCTTATCTGCATGCACATATGTGATGCCTCTATTACTACGGCTACTCCTAGTGGGTTGAGTGTCTCCTGGATGCAGTCACGGATCTGCACTGTGAGTCTCTCCTGAACCTGAAGCCTTCTGGCAAAACACTCCACAACTCTGGCGATTTTGCTCAGACCGGTGATGTATCCGTTGGGGATATATGCTACGTGAGCCTTTCCATAGAATGGTAGAAGATGGTGCTCGCAAAGAGAGTATAGTTCAATATCCTTTACAATGACCATCTGCTGGTACTCCTCTTTGAACATTGCTGAGCGGAGAATTTCACTTCCATCCTGAGAATATCCTTGTGTCAGGAATTGCATCGATTTGGCTACCCTTTCTGGGGTTTTGAGGAGCCCTTCACGGTTAGGGTCTTCTCCAAGCAGTTCCAATGACTTCTTATATATCTGAGCCAACTCTTCTGTGGTCTCCAAATCGTAATTGTCTATCTTTTTGTATGCCATATATCTCTCTTTGGTGACAAATGTAGGGAAAAGTGTTGATAACTGCCAACTATTTCTTAATTTAGGGGTTCAAATGAGTATGTGATGATGGAAAAGGAGATTATCAGGGTAGAGGGGCTGGAAAAAATCTACCATGTGGGCGAACAGGAGGTCAGGGCCCTTGACGGACTGGATCTTACAATAAAAAAGGGGGAATATGTGGCGATAATGGGCCCATCAGGGTCGGGCAAGTCGACGTTGATGAACATTCTGGGGTGCCTGGACACCCCATCTGCCGGTAAGTATATCCTCAATGGAAATGATGTTACGCTGCTTGATGGGGAGTTGGCGCAGATAAGAAACAGGGAGATAGGTTTTGTTTTCCAATCGTTTAATCTCCTCCCAAGATACACTGCACTTGAAAATGTAGAACTCCCAATGATGTATGCGGGCATTTCTAAAGATGAACGGAGAAAGAGGGGGATGCAGGCACTCGGGGAGGTGGGGTTGCAGGATAGGATGGACCACCTTCCGAACCAGCTTTCGGGTGGACAGAGGCAGAGGGTAGCCCTTGCAAGGGCAATGGTCAATAACCCATCGATAATTTTGGCAGACGAGCCTACCGGTAATCTCGATTCCAGGACCTCATATGAGATTATGGAACTTTTTGGCAGGGTACATCGCGGCGGGAATACAGTTATAGTTGTGACGCACGAGGATGATATTGCGGCGTATGCCCAGAGGGTGATTACCCTGAAGGATGGAAAAATTTATTCGGATACAGGAAAAATATAAGGAGTGTAATATGAAAATTTATACAAAAACAGGAGATGCCGGGAGCACCTCACTTTGCGGAGGGACCAGGGTTCCCAAAAATCACCCGAGGGTGCAGGCATATGGAGATGTGGATGAACTTATCTCTTATCTCGGTTTGCTCAGGTGTGATATACCTGAGGATGAGGCTGTCCTAAGGAGAATCCAGGAGTGTCTGATGCTCGGATCGGCACATCTTTCGTCTGATGGAAGGAGACAACTGAAGAACTTTGATCCCTCAGAGATAGAATTTCTTGAGGGTGAGATAGACAGAATGACGGCTCAGATGCCTCCTCAAACAGCATTTGTCCTCCCTGCAGGTCCCCGTGCGGCTTCGCTTTGCCACGTGGCCAGAACTGTCTGCAGAAGGTCGGAAAGGGCATCCATTGCCATAGAGGATAAAGGGGAGGAGATACTTCTCACCATCAGGTACTTGAACAGGTTGTCTGACTATCTTTTCACGCTTGCAAGATATCAGTGCCATAAAATGAACATTTCTGAAGATTTTTGGCTCCCATAAGGAATAAGTTATTATATTTGCGCCCCCAATAGAAAGGGGTAATGTACTAACTTTTTAATTATAAAGAAATTATGTATTGGACACTCGAACTCGCATCCAAACTTGAGGATGCACCATGGCCAGCAACCAAAGATGAACTTATCGACTATGCTACCCGTTCAGGAGCTCCACTTGAGGTGATTGAGAATCTTGAGGACCTTGAGGATGATGGTGAGACCTACGACAGCATTGAGGACATTTGGCCAGACTACCCAAGCAAGGAAGATTTCTTCTTTAACGAGGATGAATACTAAAAATATAAGAGGCTGCGGTAACGCAGCCTCTTTTGTTTTAGAATAGTGTCACGATATTGGTGGAGAAGAGTTTGATGGAGATGGCCAGGAGGATGATTCCGAAGAATTTCCTGAGGATGAAGATTCCCCCTTTTCCCAGTACCTTTTCAAACCACTCAATCTTGTAGAGTACCATAAATATCACCACCATATTGAGTATAATCGCCACAATAATGTTCTCTATGGCATATTCGGCCCTCAGGGATAGTACAGTGGTCAGCGCACCGGCACCTGCAATAAGGGGAAATATGATAGGTACAATGGTGACTGAACCACCTGGACCGTCATTTTTGAATATCTCAATCCCAAGTACCATCTCCACTGCAAGGACAAATATCACCAATGCACCGGCTACCGCAAACGAGGAGATGTCCACACCGAACAATCCCAGCAATGCATCTCCCAGAAACAGGAAGAGTATAAAAATCAAAAATGATGATATTGAGATCTTTCCGGCCTCAATCTTGTTGCCTTGCTGCTTCAGACCAAGTATCACCGGAATCGACCCTGTAATGTCTATTATCGCAAAAAGTACCATAAAGGCACTTAATATCTCCTTAAAATTCAATTCCATAGCTTTTTTTTAACATTTCTTTGACAAAAATAGCAAAAAAGAACGGTATTTGTTTGATTATTGAAAAAATCTGTCTAACTTGCACTATCATACAAAGTTAATCACATATAAACATAAGTAAGAGATGAAAGCTACTGTAGAACAAATCAACGCTCAGATTGAAGTTTTTGTAAAAAACTCAGAAGCACAAATGGTAAAAGGCAATAAAGCTGCAGGTACTCGCGCAAGAAAAGCAGCTCTTGAGCTAAGCAAGCTAATGAAAGAATTCAGAAAGAAATCAGTAGAGTTTTCAAAATAATTCAATAGCTGGAGAAACTTCTAAAAAAGGACGGTCTTGATGATCGTCCTTTTTTAATGTTCAGGGATTATTGTCCCTATCTTGTTCTCCTTGTTCCATAGCCATATTTTGCCATCCTCTACTTTTGAACACTCAAAAATGAGTTTATAAGAACTCTGGCCATCATTCTCTCCGACATACAAGTCTGCGAGTATGGTTATCCCTATTGATCTGGGGTATGATTCGAGTCTGATATGGCAGTATTCAGATTGGGTGTCGTCCTGCAATCTTACGGTGTGCCTTATGGGATTTATCGCTATTTGATGGATCTTTTCATTGTAAACAAAGAACTCATGTCCATCCTTATAGCACCCGATGATATGCTCATCCAGGAAGAGCTGTTTCTCCACAGAGTCTATCTCCACCACCTTTCTGCAGGATGGTGAGAGTATTGCAGTACTGATGATTATCAGTATCAGGCTAAAGTACCTCCTGATTGGTGTTGTCATCTTCATGGATTGATATTTTTCTATATAATGTCTCTGTACTACCATCCTGTACATATCTTATTTTCGCCTTTATCTCCTGTACCCCCGCCTCTTCAAAAACAAATTTTCCTCCATCTATCTCCATATCATTCAGGTACCATTTGATATCCTCCTCTATCTCACTCAGGTTATATATTTTCAATTGGATGGTGTCTCCAACTTTATGTACCTTTCTTATACCCTCTATATAGGGGAATGGGGATGTTACCCCCAGAGTCTTGAATCTGACCTCCGTGGTATCTCCATTTTTTTTGTGCCCGATGTGGAATATCTGGCACTCATATGCCTGACCGGGTTTGAGGTTGTCGATGGTGCAACCTCTCTCCTCCACTACCATTTCATCTGATCTTCTGAATCCGTCTTTCTCCATTCTCCACCTGATTCCCCATTTGGCTTCCATCTTGATCGGGGTATTCCAGGAGATTTCCACCTCTGTCTGATCTACCATAGTTTTGAGAGAGGTAGGGGTCAGTAAGATCTCATCATCATCGGTGTCCACCATAAAGGTTATGTTGTCATTTCCGGAGTCTATCTTAATCTCTGTCAGTTTGATACCGACACCCCTCTTGTCCCATGCCACGAAGTGTGGATCGGTGAGTGTGGCAAATGAGGTGACATTCCCTATGCCGGGGAAAAAGACCTGCTTCACATTGACGGCATCTGTGACTGCTTCTACAAGATCTGCGCACTCATGCTCTGAACAGGCGTTTATAAGGTTGGTCTTCCATCTGAGGGATGCCTCCATGGTGCCGGCCTTGTTGGATGATTTGTCTATATGGTATACAAGCATTCCGGATCCTCCAATGTATGAATCCCACCCCTTCTCCACTCTGTTCTCCAGAAGGTAATACTCCCCCTCGTTGTGGGTGTCTATCCTGAAGAACCTGCTGTTGAGATTTATAGGTTCAAGTGTGTTTAGCCCATTGTTAGTGAGACGCTTTCCTGGAAGACCCAAAGTTTCCCATTCGATGGCATTGAAATATGGTGGGGTACGCCCCTGATTATTGTAACATCCGTAATCCATCAGTGAGAGTGTGCCCCACATCCCTTTTGACCTGCCATTATCCTCATAATCTGCATCATATAGATCCTTAAATCCCAGGATGTGCCCGAATTCGTGGCAGAATGCACCTATCCCTGACGGAGTTTTACCTGTTGCCCCTCTGAGCTCTGATGCAAATCCCACCCTGACAATGTTGGTCCCATCCAGATAGATGGGGCTGGATGAGAGGTCGAGGGAGGCTGGCCATATGGTGTTGGGGTCTCCACCTTCTGCTTCGCTGTATCCTGCGTAGTAGACAAATATATATTGGTATTT
>JAEIGA010003854.1_pt1 | contig 23320 bp, 33 predicted proteins | sample 9270691 | NCBI WGS metagenome assembly JAEIGA01 (sample SAMN17057246, study PRJNA624740) | gut metagenome | biome: biome; isolation source: fecal sample | host: Bos grunniens | place: China: Xizang | collected 2019 | reverse complement strand
TTCTTAATGTCCTTCGGAGGCGTCCAATCCTTTCCTTCTTCCAAATCAGCCTCATCACCTGGGAGCAATTCAAGATGTCCCAATTCAATCGTATCTGAATGGATAGAATTTAGATTTGGATAAGCTTCTCGAATTTTCTCCTTCAATTCTTCAAACTTGTCCTCATCGTTTTCGATTAGATTGTTAAGAAATGCTGTGATTGCCCAATCAAATTCGATTGCATAACCGTATCTCTGAGTATAAACAATCATATTTTTCTACCTTTCATTATTTATTTCTCCTGTGAGATATAAATAAGATAGTAGAAACGGGTATAAAAAGAAAGAACCAAGAGAAAACTTCTTGGCTCTTTGTGTTTTTATTCGTCGACAAATGATATCCCTTCGTCCAAATCACCAGGTCCTTCGTCCCCCACATTTGTTGGGCCAATGATTCCTGTTTCAATATCATACGCATGCTGATCGGCTGCTTCGGCTAATCCGTTATATAGTTCTTTGTGTAAAAATTGTGATGCAGCATTAGCTTTTATAGCACTATCCGTTTTGTCGCCCAAATCGATACCCAAATGCTCTAAGGTTGGGCAATCGACATCCATAATTTGATCTACTAGGTCGTACATTTCGTCAATATCGGTTGTTTGATTAATTTCACCAATATATCCTTCAATAATTGGTGAAATATTATCTCTTTGCAAATGATGGCAATATGCCTTAGCAAAATCCTCTTTTAATTTTCTTTCAACCAATGAACGCTCATTGCAATATTTATTTGTAGCATCCATACATGTTTTGTAAGCAAATATAACATCTTGCAAACTATGATCTTGTCCATTTCGAACAATGTCTAACAAGTTATTTAAATACGGATGCACAGCTTGATATGTTTGATAATAATGTGGATCTGCATATTGTGTTAGAGCTAAATCAATAGATTGTGTTACCTTGTTAAAGTGGATACCCTGTCTCTCTTCTAAGCGTGGAGCGCTCTTTGCATAACTCAATACACGACGATTATTAGTAAAATTTAAATCAGTATGTTTACGGTTTTCCTCTCTTTCAAAAGAAAGCCCATTATATCTTGGTTGATTAAAATAAATCAAATTTTCTTTATTATTTGCTACGGCCTTATCCATAATTGCTGTAAATTTCTTTTCGCTAATTGTGTAATAAGTTAAAATTTTAGACGCAGATATATCTTCTTCTCGTCTTACCGAACCACCATCTAAATAACCACGGATACATCCATTGTCAAAATCTCTTGGTTGAATAATTGCAAGAGCAAATTTTGTTTCTTCTGGTGTTTTATATGCCATTAATACACCGATTGCGCGATAATCTTTTGTCATTGCTGTTTTACTATCCGTTGCATCGGCAGACACAACTGCAATTGGACGTTCTAGTAATTTTGGTAATAATCTCAACTCTTCTTCTGTCCCGCTATGTCCATGCGATGCTCCACCCTCTTCATGATGACCAGGCATCATGTGTTCTTGAAAGTGTTGTAAATCATATAACAAAGTATCCGAGAAACCTAATTGCTGTAACAATCGAGGAGTTGTTCCTAATGATACGGTTGATGCAGAGTAGGTATTGTAATTATGTTGAAAATTTGGAATAATTAAATCATCTGACCCTGGCTTAACAAACGGAATCATGTCTAAATAGTTGCTAGTTTCGATGTCGATTTGTGTTTTACCCATGTTAAACACCTCTTTAATTGTTAATTTGTAAATAATTTAGAAGTGACAGTTGTCATGAGACAAAAAATAACCCAGCGAGGACCGCTGGGTTAAAATTATTTGTAAAAACGATATTCAGTTGTGTCAACGTCATTCGCAGACTCGAGAACTTCGTTCTTAACGAACATTTCGTCGTCGTCTTTGCTGTAAGCGTCATAAGAACGCTTAACAACCGCAACGTTGGTGTCATCAACAACCAGTGCGATGGTTTCCATATGAAGTTTGTCGTACTGAACACCGTCTACGATTTCGCTGCTCAAAGAGCTTTGCTTTGCCGCGATATTCACTACGTAAGCGTCAACATCTTGACCATTCCAGGAAATTTTGGTGGTTTCTCCAAACTTAACTTCTGCGTTAGCTCTGGCACAAACCAAACCCAATTCTTCATTATTCAATTGTCCGTTTGCATTTTGATTTACAAACTGCTTAATTGCGGTGACTATATTTAATTGTAAAGTAGCGTCCATGTTAGGACCTCCTGTTCTTTCAGTATTAATTTGTTACATAATTACTATAGTAGAAAACACCCTCAGAGGGATCTTATTTTTGAAAAATATTTTTATTTTTTAAAACACAGGATCGTATTCAGTTAAATCTTGTGGTTCTTCGATAATCGCCACGTCATTTTGGATTTCGCACTCCAAATCATTGACAGACTGCAAACCATCATCAATAGCACAAGTGCAATAGGAACGCTTTACCCAAAAAGCCTTGTTGTGACCAATTAAAATTGCATATGTATCGCAAGGTATGCTTATATATTCAATGCCATCGACCGTGTTTGTGTTAACCACTGACGATGCTTTGCGATAAAAGATATCAACAACATTAGCAAATGTTAGACGTCCATTGACTGTAATATAACGCCTATCACGTTCACCGCTATTAAAACAGGTATATTCAATTAAATTTGATAATTTCTCACTATCAACTCGTTTTTGCGCCGCATCACACATTATCAATTTGGTAATTTGTTGTCGCATATAACACCTCATATAGTTGACTATAAATACTATAGTGGATTGATATTGTAATGGCGGTTACTTGTTTGAAAATACAATTTTTCTTAACATATTATTTGCATATTCTAATGGAATTTGTAAATTATCCATACCGCTTCCTAATTTAATTTCTGGCTTTGTAGTACCGTGAAAATCACTACCGCCACTAGGTAACAAATGATATTTATCTGCGAGTTTTAATGATACTTCCATAGTTGATTGACTGTATTCGGAGTATAGGCACTCGAGTCCCACTAATCCGTGTTTGCGAGCTTCTGGTAACATACTAGACAATTCTAAAATTGAAAGATTAAGAAAAGGATGGGCTAAAACAGGAACCGCTTTAATACAATTTAAAAAGGAGATTGCTTCCCAAAGTTGTATTCTTTTAGGCTCATTATAATATCCAGCAGTTTTAGATAGTAGTTGAGAGAATGCTTCTTTTACAGAAGTAATATATCCACAATCAAGTAACTCACGAGCGATAACTGCGCGATTGATATTGTGATTGGGATTCTTTTGTAAAATATCATCGTAATTAATTTTATATCCTGCCTTATTCAAATTGTTAACTAAATCGATATTGCTTTGGTTTTTTCTTTCAATATATTCTCGAGTAAATTCATTTATCATACCAAACTTCTCTTCTGGTAAAAACAGTCCAACTAAATGAAGCTCTTTACCTTCGTAATCAGTTGATAATTCAATACCTGGAATTGCAATAACATTTGTATGTTTAGCCGCAGCAATAAACTCGGGCAATCCTGCAATTGTATTATGATCTGTCAGTGCAACTGCACCCAGATTTAAATTTTGTGCTTGATTTATAATTTCAGTCGGTGTGAACGTCCCGTCTGAAAATGTTGAGTGTACATGCAGGTCGCATAATTGTGCGTTTTTATTAATATCCATCGTATTCCCCTTTTTATCATAAGAAAAGCCAGCGTTATGCTGGCTTGTTGTTTTCTTAGTACAATATAGCCAGTTAATATGTTTTTGTTGATTTAATATGTTGAAAAGTTGCAGCTTCACCTTGTTCTTTTAACATAATAAACCAATTTTCTAACAAATCAGAAGCGTCTTTGTGAATAAAACGATGTTCTTTTGCACGTAAGAAATATTCTAATGGTTCTGATTCGTTATATTTATTTCCGAGATAAATCTTACTTGCGGCCAATCTATCACAGAACATTTCTTTAACATATTTAATAGGCATTTTTACAGGCACAACTTTTCTCTCAACCGTTGAATAATCGGTCCAATACTCAAAATGATGTTTGCTAATACCTTTATGATGCATCCATGCAGACGAGTATCCTTTAACATCTCGTTCTTGCTCATTTGGACTACGTGTACCTTGATAATATTTCACACCAACAAAAAACTCTTTTGGATGATATTTGGATAAATCATGAAATAATCCTTGAAACCCAATTCCAGCTTTAAAGCAGTGTTTTATAACTTGGTGTCTATGTTTTGTAATTGTATTGAAGTGTTTAAAAAAATTTACTATCCACATTATTGCACCTTAGCCTAAAAGGCTTCCGAGCAACATTATAATGCCTCCGAAAATTGCAAATATAACCTCAAAAACAATTGGTAAAATGAAAAATCCACCAATAAAAATTGCAAGAACCTTAAATCCAGGGCTCTTCTTCCATGCTTCTTTGAGACTATCATAATGCACACCGTTTACAGTGATACCACCCGTTTTACGAGGTGTTGTATTAAATCCATCTGTGCCCGTACTACGTGCGCTAAAACTGTCATCATCGAAGGTTGAATTCCAAGCATTATCAAAATTGTTTTGTTGTGCATTTTGAGCAGCTTTTGATTCAATACCCATACGAACTCTACGCATTTCATCTTCTATTGAGCGCATAATATCCTGTGCTGCTGTAGGTTTATTGTTAGATGTGGTTGAAGAAAAATTCTTATTCTGTGTAGAACGATGACTTTGTTTGCCATTTATATATGTATGTGTTTCGGCATTTTTACGTCTATATGTTTGTCCAGGTTGAGTTGCGCCAATACGCTTGCCGCGTGCCTCCATATATTTTTGAGCTTCAGATTTTTCTTCTTTGTGAAATAATCCCATAGTTCATAATTCCTTTACTTTATCTTTATTATTAATATAGAAGTTTCGAAGGATGGTTGGCGGGTGCGTAAAATGAAAAACACCATGCAAAACGCATGGTGTTAAATTATAAATCGCAAATTAAAAATATTGCTGAAAACCAACAAATCATTTTGTTGTTTTTGAAATAGATATCTTTTACTTCATAATTATACTTAGAAGCAATTTCTTCAATGCGGTCTTCGTTGTGTTTACTTCCGCGAGCCACAGGGTTATATGGGATAGATATACGAAAAGCTCCAATTCCACGATTAGCTTTCTTATAAATTCGATTTTGAATTTTTCTATACCACTTAGTGTATTTTTTCTTAATTTTGAGTTTTTGTTTTGGCGTTAGCCTTGTATGTTGTGATATTTGCAAACATATCTACCTTTCTAATTATGTTTCAATGGTTTTGTTTTTAACAAACCAATATACGCTCTGATGACTCAACAATCTTTCATCTGCTATGTGATACCCGTATTGTGAAGCTATTGCTTCTATACGAAGTTCATCATCTTTTACAAAACTGGAAAAAATATCATGCGGAAAGGTCATTTGAAACTCTTCCACTTTCCATCTTTTCTTACGCGCAAATTTCTTTTCGATTCTAAGCCAATAGTTAATTTTACTGATGTTAGAACGATATTTACGCTTTAATCTTAGCTTTGCATGCTTCATATAATTATTATACATATGGTTTATCCCCTATCTTGAATCATTGGTAATCCACAACATTCTTTAATAGCGGCCAACTTATCGTAAAAACAAATTAACCAACCACCTCTTGTTGTTGGAGGCAACACAGTTAACGGAAACATGTGTTTTTTAATCATATCTATCTCTGTTTTTGTTAAATCTGGATAAACGGTTTTAGCATTTTTTAATGCACATTTAGGATGTTTGAAAACATGTAAAAATCTATTGATATGTTGACTTTTATCATGTCTATTATATAAAAAGTAATCATGTAGCAAGGCACCTCTTAACAATTCATTAAGATTTACCTTGCTATTATGATTGATATAATACTTATAACACAAATAAGCTACCTGTATTGAATGGTCGTATACTGTCCCATTGATATGATGCTTATATTGGCGCATTTGCAGAAATTCATCCGACTCTACAATTTCTGCAATAAGCTGATTAAATTCATCTATGTACATGAATTATAACTCAGGTTCGTCGATTTCATCTTCGGTAAGTTTGTTGTCGGATGGTTTTTCAATATCATCTTGCTCATTATTTTCTTCCGCAGCTGGAATTTCATTTGCATCAGAATCTTCTTTATGAGCGTTATTTAAATTAGTTTCTTCATTTTCTACAACAGGCTTTGCGTTGGGCTCATTAATTGCTGCTACAACTTCTGCCAAAAATTCCGAATCAGGTTTTGTGGCATTTTGAACATCTTCGTCAGAGACGACAGGTGTAGCATCATCATCTTTCTTTTTTGAGTCGTCTTCTACATCGGTGTTCGCGGGAATTGTTTCTACAAAGCCGACACCATTACACACAAACGGAACTTCTATATCGTCAGATTCTGACTCATAGTCATCTCCGAAAACCCTTTTTAAATCTTCTTTTGTAACAGGCTTGCCATCAATAATCACCGATGGTTCTTCATCTCTGCTTTCTTCGGCAGCCTTTTCAGCAGCTTTAGCTTCTTCCTCTTGAACAATATTATCTGTTACAATGGTTTTTGTATCAAAGAAAACCGAATCATCAGACAATTCGAACTTTTCTTGCTCTTTTTTAGGGAGTGAATTGACAAGCTCTTCGCGATATTTCATAACTCTCTCTAGTTCTCTTGGGTCGATTTCTGCGAATCTAGGATTCATATCTTGGAGAGTTTTAAGAACGATACGAGACACAATTAATCTTGCATACCACTTTTTGTCTGCAGGTACAATGTACCATGGACTGTTTTTGGTAGAAGTTTTGTTAATTGCAGTTTCAAATGCGTCTTGATATTCATCCCAATATTCTCTTTCACGAATATCACCCTCAGAAATTTTCCAATGTTTTTCAGGAGTGTCGATGCGAGAAATGAAACGCTTAGCTTGCTCTTCTTTGGAAACATTTAAGAAGATTTTAACTACGCGAATACTGTTGTCATAAAGATACTTTTCAAAGCTTTTGATTTCTTTGTATCGTCTGTCGATGATTTCATTTTTATCAATACGATCTGCAAATCGTTGTTTCTTGTAAAGTTCGTGGACTTTACCAATAAGAACATCTTCATAATAACTACGATTGAAAATTGAGATGCCGCCCTTAGGAGGAAGTGCAGGCCAGAATCTCCATAAATAATCATGAGTTAATTCTTCAGACGAAGGTGCCTTGAAGCAATATTCCTTTACACCGTGAGGTGAAAGTGTGCTGAAGACAGTTCTGATAACACCATCTTTACCAGCAGCATCCATTGCTTGAAAAATAAAGATAACGCCTTCTTCTCTTTCAGAATAAAGCTTTTGTTGCAGTCTGTTGATTTCGTTTAAGTTTTGAACAAACTCCGCTACTGCTTCTTCACGAGAATTGAATTCACCTTTATCCTTTGTTTTAAAATCCTTAATTTTAAACTTCTTACTACCATCGTTCAGGTATTTATCAAGTTTCATATTTACCGTCCTTTTGTTTATATAAAAAATTTTTTTGTTAAATTAATATGCATAGAGAAACATCAGACGGTATAACCATCTGATGTTGTATGGTTTTTATTCGTCGTCGCAATCGTCGCAATCGCAGTCATCTGCGTCACCCATTGAGCGTGCTGCGCCATACATATCCTTACCGAGGATACCGTATTCCTGCTTCATAGCCTCAACAGCTGCCTCAATTTTATTATTAACGTCATGAGGGTTTTTGATTTTTTCTAAAATCAAATGTTTATTATTAGGATCCTTTGATGTGATTGTGACCGTTCCACATCCAAACATTCTCTGTCCGAGAGGTAAGTTGATTGCAGAGTCCATTACTTTATATAGATCTACATATTCTTCGGTGATGTTTAAAAATCCTTTACGGATGATTAGTTTTTTCTCTGTGAGAATGAAACGTGTGAAATTCCAGGCCATGCCAAGAAAATTATGTGGCTTGTCTGTCCACATTACTTGACCATACATCTTTTCAAGTTTAGGAATTGTATTTTTACCCATTATTATTTTCCCCTTTCGGTTCATCTTTTTGTTGTTCATTAAAAATTGCTTTGGAATAATCGGAAAGAAGCTGATATGCATTGAATCCGAGAACCATAGATGTTCTATGTGCTAATGCGTCCAGTTCTCCCTCGGACGCAACATGTCCGACAGCAGAATTAAGTAGAAGGTGTGCGAAGAAAGTAGGTAGTTCTTGGAAAGATTCCATGTAAGACTCAAATTCCTCTTCTGTTTCAAGACAATGCTTTTCACATTCACTCTTCTTTTCAAAAAGGTGATTCAATGGTACCTGTTCAGGCTGATTCATATTATCAACAGGAACAACGCGTTGGACCATAATATGAGCATTATCAACAGGTCCCGCCAATTCAACAAGAACCGCTCCTTCGTCATAAGAGAACCATGCATATAGTTTTGTATTTGGTTTCAAATCTTTGATTTGTTGTGCAGTCATCATTTAAAATCTCCTAAAAGAGTAATATTTACTTATATTATAGCAACTTTTAATGTATTTTGGAAGGTTAATATTTATGTTTTTAACATAGAAGATGACGGTATGAGAAAACCCTCTCGCGGAAAGAGAGAGCTGTGACACATAAAGAAAAGAGCCTCCGAAGAGGCTCTTTAAATATTGTTTTTAATGCCAAGGTCCATCAAAACTGTCATCAACGCATTCTTTTTGCATACATATAGGACAAATCAAGTAATCGACAGCTCGTCTTTTACGACCTGTTTTACACATTGTCCCTTGAATGGTCTTATATTCTTCCTCTGTAAACCACACTGCTTCTAATTCAGCACCACAGTTTGAGCATTCACCGTATTTACTCATGCTGCACCCTGGCCTTTCTTGCCAAACAATCTCTTCCAAAATGAAGGCTTTTTGTTTTCGCACACTTCATTGGTAGAGTTGGGCTCAGCAATATCAGTAGGCTCGTCAGGCTGCTCTATTTGTTGAGTGCGGGTGTCAAACTCTTTTACCTCTTGCTGAATCTTATTGTATTCTTGCATTTTTCTTTCGAAATTTTCATCAGACATGCAAAAATCTACAACATTATCAGTTTGATTCTTATTAAAAGAATGCAACGATTCTAACATTTGCTTCATGTTTTTAATCATTGCTGATTTTTTGACAGAGTTTTGAGCGGCTTTAATGCGTGGATTGTCTTTTGAAATGTACGGACTGTACAAATCGTCAGTTGCTTTTTGAATGATTTCTTTTTCCTGCTGAACAGCTATATCATAACTGTATACAAGCGGATTTGCGGAAATCTTTTCAAGCGTCTTTTTGGCTATTGTTAAACGTTTGCTATCTTCTTCCGTTTCTTTCGGGTTAGTACATACCTCTAAATAAGACAAAAGAAAAATAACTTTTGTATAAACCTTAGCAATATCATCATATTTTCTTGTTGAAATATTGTAAGAAGGGAGATCTATCTTAGACATATCAACAAGACTGAATACTTTTTGTAATTCTTCTCTTCCTGCCATATTACATTCTCACTTTCATTAAATTAAAGATTGACTTCAATCTTATAGGGACAAGCTGCGGCCATTACTGGGTCTGAATTTGCGTTAAATCTGTGCTTTTTACCACACGCTGTACATTTATAAACGCGCGTGGTTTTCTTTCTTGACTGTTCTTCACGAATAAGCTGCATAGATTCATACCCATGAGTGCACTTTTTAAACATAATCACTTGTCTCCTTAAACCAATCGCTCGATGTATTCACGATCTTCGGTAAAAATGGGAATGTTTTTATCAATTCCCCACTCTCCATCCTTTAAATCCTTAAAATACATATAATTGCCATAAGGACCGCAAACTTGATAATTGCGGATACAACAAGTGCCTCGTTTAAATTCTACGGGCATATCGTTGAAATTGATACCCTTCTCCAACATTAGCATATCTTGGATGTCGGAGTTAGATTTGCCAGAAAGCTGAGATTGAGAAAAATACGTCTGACCAAGCATCTGAATAGCATTTCGAGTAGCATCTTTCTGTCTCCATAAGACACAGTTAGTTACCTCTTCTTTCGGAATGTTAAACACTCGTGCATCAAACATTGCACCAATGGCAATCTTTTTGCGTAAAGTTGCATAATATTCTTCGTCGAAATCTGCATTCAGTCTCTTGCGACCATAGTTGTAAATCTCACCTTCAAGTACGCGATTAAAAGCAAGCGTTGCCATGCTGGCGGCAATACTGCACATCTTCTGTACATTATAGTCGAACCATGCATCGCTAGCAAGTGTCTCATAATCAGAAAGGAAGAGAGTAATTTCATCTGATTGAGTGTAACCAAGCTTGCAACCCTGGATGTTTTCACAAAGATACTGCATAGTTGCATTCATTGCATTGTGAAAAATTTCATCATAAGGCTTTTTAAATCCTTTAAGGAAAGTGTGAAAGCTGCGGCCGTCAAGTCGAATAATGACGGGACATCTACGCGTGAGATATGTTTTTGCTCTGTTTTCGTAGTTTTCCTTCATGCGGACATTAAGAGAATTGTTTTTGTTACCCATAATAGTAACTCCTTTCATTTTTTATTTCAGTTCTCCTGATGTAAGAATAATATTGATGAACGAGGGCATAAAAAGGAAAAACTCCTCAGAAAATTCTGAGGAGTTTGTTGTAATCTTATTGCTAATCTTTTTGATTAACATCCAATATAATTATTTTTGAACCATGTCCAACGTCTGCAATTCCATCAACACTCAGTGTTTGATAATTAGGCCAGCCTTTTTCCTGGTGGTTAACAAACATCGCCTGTACTTCGAAATCTGGATTTTGCATTAGCTGTTCGGCTAATTCTTTTGCCTTCATTTTTTCTCCTTTCACACTCCTATTTTGATATTAATATATCATTTTTAAGTATCTAATTACAAGATTTTTAGAACTTCCTGCCGCCGCCTGAATGTGAAGAGCCGCCAAAACTCGGCATGTCCATTAATTCACTAAGAACGTTACCATAAGGTGTTGAGAAGAGGTTTCCCAAAACAGATCCTTGTCTACGTCTATTTAATGATAAGACGCCAGTTGTCACTCCTATAAATAAAATTGCGACATATATACAAACGAAACCTCCATATTGTTCAAAATCATTTTTGCGAGAAAAATCATCATATTTTAAACTAATCCACGTTTTCGCTTCAGAACCGAGATAATCTTCTGTAAACTCTGGTTTTATTACTAATTGTTTATAGTGAGGCGACCACTTTTCTGTTACTTCTAACACGGTATAAGCATTATTGTCTTGGTCAGAAAAATCTTTAACCTCTAAATCTGCTGGTTTAGTATAGCTATTAGGATACAAGTCATTTCCGCTCGGCATTTTAACATGTGTAGCTAAAAACTCTTCAATAGGCTTAAAACCATTTTGAGAGTGAATCCATTCTTTTCCCCAATTTTCAGTTTTTAAAATAACTCTTGCTCTTGCGTAGTCCCCTTCTCTATTTGTCTTTTGAATGTTATAAGCAGGAATAACAAGAATTAAAAATGCAATAATAGCAATTATCCAACCTTTCACCTTTTTGTAACTTGGATGTTTTTTCTGTGAAATTGGAAATGCTGCGTTTGGATCGGCATTTAATGTAACAGTGTTGATGTTGCTCTGGTGCATTAATTCATCAATTGTAGGGTCGTTTGGTTTATAATATTGATTAAGTGACATTATAAAATCCCTTTCAATCTAGTTGTGTTTTTATATGTTTAAAATAGAAGAATCGTGGGACGTTTTATAACAAGAAAAGAGCTCGACTTCGGTCGAGCTCTTATGTTTTTACATCGCATTAATACCAATTTCAATTAATTTATCAAGATCCTCATCAGTGAAAATATTGTGAGCATCTGCCCAGTCATCAGCAACGCCATCCTTCGCAGGCGACATATTGACAACCGCATTAGCTCCAATTGGCATCATACTAGCGAATTCAATTGATACTTCTGCTGAATCTGCTTCTGGATATTCATCTTTAACCAAATCGTATGGTCCAACAAATATTAGTTGCGTATTTCCGCAAGAAGTAAACCCCTTTTTAAATTCAAAGACATTAGTGTTGATCATTAGACCAACTCCTCTCAAGTGTATAACAAAAGCTTTGAGGCGGGTCCTTAATTGAGGTCCCGTCCTGACGAATAAACTGTGAAATCGATTTCGGAGTATCATATCTAATTATATCGCCAAGTTCAAGCGCATATTTATAATTAGTTTCGTCGTATTCGTTGTAGAATCCGATTTTCGTTAACCAATCATCACATTCATGTTCAAGCGCAGAGCCCTTTTCTTTATCTGCAAAGATTTTATTCAATTTATCCATGTCCTTTTGGGTCATTGGATTATAATCAAATAAGTCTGGCAATTCACCAGTTCTACGCAAATGATCTAGTTGGATATCAGAATATATATAAGGGGTAATAAATCCCCATCTATAACGCTTATTATCCTTAAATTCATTATTAATTTTGCAGAAATGGTCGGCAGCTTCATTATCTTTCTTAATATTTCTTAAATAATACTCAATAAATGGATAGCAGCCTACAATTGGCCATTGACCTTTATCGCTAAGAACGTTGATAATACTTTTTACAGTGCATTCACCAACAACGGCCCCTGCTCCACCACGCTTTTTCGTTTCATACAAATAAATTTTTGTACCAACTGCCAATTTGTTAGGCAACTGTGTACGAAATTCAAGTGGTTTAAGACCAGATAGAATCATTTCTGTCCAGTCTTTATAAAGTGCGTACATTACAGCAAGCTTACTCATGTAATGTTCTCCTTTCCGAACAGATTTTATTCTATTCCGAGATGTTTATTGGCCAGTTGCTCTAAGTCGGCCTTAAATTTTTGGTAACGTTGGCATCCCTCTATCCAAACATGGTTGCATTCACACCTCTGCGAGCCGCAGATAATGTTTTTGCAAATACTCTCCAAAAAGAGTGCTTCCATTGCCTGTTCAAGTGGTGTACCAACTTCTTCAACAGATGGTTCCTCTACAGGTTTGCCTTCGGCGGCATCCTTAGCAGCATTAACTTGTGCAATGGTTTTTTGCACTCGTTCAAGCTCGGCAGATGCAATTGCATGATTAGCTTTTGCATTCTGGAATTCTTCTGAATCTTGTTTGTTAAGATTTAGAATAATTCTTTCAGAAAACTTAGCGATGCGTCTTTCGAGATATGCACATTTATCCTGCAAAGTCTTGGTGATTGAGCTCAACGTTTCGTTAGACAGTGCTGCGTTTTTAATAGCCTGAGCCTTTTCTTTAACAACAGCGTCTACTTCTTTGCGAATCTCGACAACTTTGTCAAGAAGCTTGGCGTTTTGTTCTGCAAGCTCATCGTTGAGTTTTGTCAACTTACGCTTTTCTATTTTGAGCTCAGCATTTTCCTTGGCAAATTGAGCAATCTTTTGACAAGATTGAACATTTTGTTTGCGAGGATTTTTACCAGGATGGGCAACGAGGAATCTTTGGTAATCGATATTGCGTTTTCGGCAATATAAAATTTCCATAAAGATTCTATCGGAACGAACGCCCCACTGAGAATATTCAAATTCGGTAAGACCGAGAAATTCTCTTAGCGTTGGAGTCGGCTGATTTTGATGCCAGTACTCTACATATGCGTCCAAATCCTTGAGCTTTGCATCACCTGAGATGCAATCTGGGATAAAGCATTTTAGTTTCATAAGTATTTTCCTTTCATATTAAATTCTCCTACGAGTAATTTTAATATAGTGGAAAATGGCTCAAAAAGGAAAAGACGTCGTGAATTAATCAACGACGTCCCATAATGTTATAGTTACGTTTTTCCAATTGTCATTACAAGTATAAAGTATTAACGTGCCTGGAAAACTCATGTCTATAAATTTATAGTTTTGATCTGTTAACTCTTTCCCTGTATTATGTCCGTTAAACTTGTCGATACAAATATATGTTTTATTATCGAAAGTTAGAGTGGTCTTACCAGGTTTAGCTAGTTTAATTTTATCAAATCCCTGATGTTTATGGTCAGCAATTACTTCTTTGCGACACATATAGATAAATGCAGCGCAATTTTCCTTATCTGTTAAATACTGTGGACTATAATCACATGTCATATAGCTACACACTGGTACATTAATACCCAAATCTTCCGAGATAACATTGCATATGTATCCATATTTTTCTTTGAAATTTCTTTCCAAAACCTTTTTCTTTGTTGTGTTGCAATTTTTACACTTGCTTACCTGCACTAAATCACCATTTTGAACATATGGAGGATTGGTTTTGTATTTATGTTGTAATTGTTTGACTATTTCACTTTTTTCTTGATTGCACAATGTACATTTATATATGATTTTTCCATCTCCATCACAAGTAGCCACTGTTTTGGAATATTCCTCGTATTGATGATCAAAACAGTCTAAGAGTGTGATTTTAAAATATTCACAATTTGGACAATAATACACCAATTGTCCACTGCTACCACACGTTGATTGCAACGATAAACTTTCATCTTTGGTAATATAGTGATTAAAACACGTATTATATTTTTCATTAATTGAATGTGTTTCATTGGCCGCAACAACTTTTGGCGATTGTTCAGATGTTAGCATTATACTAAGAAAAACGGTTGCTATGATAATAAATAATTTAGAAATGCGCTTCATGATTTGTCCTTTCTTATGCTTTTAGTATAGTGGACAAAAATTAGAATTATAATGGTTTGTAGGTCGTCTATATTATTTACGTGGTTGTCATACCACAATACATCCTCCTAAACCAACTGGGCGTCGTCAGCAATGGCGGCGCTTAGTTGGTTTTTATAGCTCAAGCGTCTATATTACCATTAAATATTAAATCGTACGGAGATTGTTATGAAAGCAAAAATTATTGCTATTTGTAGTGTTTTAGGTATAGCTATTATATTAATGTGCTACGTTGTTTTTGTTGCTGGAACCGATTTTATGAGTCCAAAAGTTCCAACCGAAGAAAAGAACTATGCGTATGCAGATCCAAGTGTTAAAAATCCAAACAAAAATAATGACGACGGAACAAAACTTGATGATTATAAAGAAGAGCTTCCGCCCGATCCAAATCAAAATCAAGGAACTGGCAATTCTGGTGGAAACAATAATCCTGGTGGTAATGGTAATAATACCAACAATAATAACAATGGTGGAGGCACAACTAAACCAGAAGGGCCAACCATTAAGAGTATTATCGGTAAAGAAAAATCATTCAGTTTTTCGATTAAAGGTGTTTCCATTTCCATGCCGATGAGATACGGTGATTTAAAATCCAAGCTTGGCGCCATTATGATGGAAGATTTTGAGAATACGATTGCTCCTGGCGCAAAATATCAAGCAACAGGATTAATGATCGATTCGTCAAAATTGGATGCTGGTTTATTAACTGAAAACGGTATCGACACTTCAAAGTTAATGCAAACAATGACTGGCGTTACAATAAGCATTGAAAATTTAACTTCCAAATCAATTGCGGTGCAAGATGCAACCGTGACAAGCGTGAGTGTTGTTAGCAACCCAAAAGATGTTTCTATGTCAAAAGGTATCACGGGAAGTTCTACTATCGATGCAATTACTGCCGCCTATGGCACACCTGATAATGATGTGAAACTTGGCATGCGATTAATGTATTATAAATTACCAAATCTTAATCATCATGACAAAGAAGTTGGCGTAGAAATTACAACTGATTTAAAAGGCGCAGTTCAAATGATTCGTTATGGCACATTTGATCCAACATACGAAAGCGCTATAAAATTCTTATTGGAAAATGGTGAAAAAATCATTAATAACGATATTGTTAAAAATATGATTACAGGTCAAAAGGTCGGCGAAGGTGGAAATTTTATGGAAGGCGCATCAGACCTTGGCGGACTTTTTGGTGACTTTTTAAAACAATGGTAAAACCAAATAGATAAAGAAAAATCCCAGCAGTTTTACTGCTGGGATTTCTTATTAATTTTCATCAGATTCATTAGACACATATGTACTAAAAACATATTCCGTCTTGTCGCTATTGAAAAAATAAGCTTCAATCTCAGGTTCATGTTTAATTTTTACAAGTGCCTTATTAATCAAATAAGAGACAGCTTTGCGCGATTTGTTGAGATGCTGACCAATTTCTCGCATGGTTAGAGAATAACCATGAAAGCCGAAATAATATTGAATTGCAAAATTTTCATCACTGGTTAAAACCTGTGATAAGTCAGGAAGTAGTCCTTCAACTTCGCTAAAACGCTTTTTTGTTTCGCGATCGACCATGTTGAGTTGAGGTCCATACATCGACGGTTGTTTCCAATAATATTCGAGAGCAGTTGCTGTTTTAGCAGACACGCCAGTTTCTTGAAGTTGTTTAATAGTAGGCAATTCAAACGTATCGTTTGCGGCTTGCCATTTTTTCACGGCCCTATAAAAGTACTTTCCACCAGACAAATGACTGAAATTTTTACTACAAAAATCAGCCAGTCTATCTGATATACAGTGATACATCCATGTATTTAAAGATGCACCTTTGTACGGATCATACTTAATCAAACCTTCAACAATACTAAGAACGCCTTCTTGGAATAAATCCTCTTTATTACATACAGTATTACATGGGATTTTTTGCATCAACTTGTGAACCATGTTTACATAGCCAGCAACAATTTCATCAGTGATCTCAACATCTGTACCACCAATATAGTTTTTCTCTATTCGTGGTTGCGCAATTTTCTCTTTTGTTATTTGATAATTTTCTTTTACTTTCATATTTTTCATCTCCTCCAATTTGATATAAATACTATGGAAGAAATAGCTTGTAAAATACAAAAACCCATCGAAATCGATGGGTTTAAAATAATTATCTTTTATCGTTTGGATAGAGCGCGTCAGTCTTTTCTGTTCTTGTGATAGCTTGAATTTCATTTGCAATTTTATATACGTCTGAAATTTGTCTGAAAGCATATCCTTTGCTGTCGGATGCCAAAATAACCGTTCCAACACCAAAAATCTTTTCAAAGAATGTTACATCTGCTCTTACTGAATCGATATCATAGAAATAAATGTGGTCGCAATCAACACCTAAAACGCCAGATGAAATAAATACTCTTTTATTGGTTACGACGTATTCTGTATTTTTATGTTCCATGATTGCTAGCACCATTCTTAATGAAATAAATGCGATTGGGAGGACGAGGAATACGATGGTAAACAGTGTTTTGAAACCACCGAAACTAGCATTTTCGAAAATATTAAGCAACATCAACATCGATAAATCGTTGTTAAAGCTTAATGCAAAAACTGCAAAAATAACAATTAATACAAGCCCTGCAAAAATTGCCGTTGCAGATTTTTTTAATGTAAATGGTAATGCCTTAGGCTTAATTCTCATAGCAACGCTTTCGCCCTCAGCTAACATGGTGTCTACTTTTGTGATTTTGTCTGCCATATCTAATCTCCTTGTTAATTACCAGTCAGAATCCCAATCGGTGCCGCCAGCATCCCAGTCATCACCAGAATCCCAGTCCCAATCATTGTCATCGTCCCAGTCGTTATCGTAATCGTTTTTGTGTTCTTCTTGATATTTATCATAGGCCTTTTCTGCTGCTTCAGCCTCTTCGTACCATTCTGTGTTCTCAAAATTGGTAAAGTTCCACTGATAGTTTTCAAAATCATATCCATCAGCCCCAAGTGTTACATATGAGGAACCAATGTTGTAATCATCATCATTATACCACAGCTCGTCGCCCACTTTTTCTTTGTCATCATAGCTGCAGTAATATTCCCAACTATCATTAATATATCTGTACCAACCAGTATTATCTCGCGTTCCATAGCTATCGCCGTACGAGTCGTCTAAATAATAATAAACATCATCGCCTGTTTTATAATATCCTTGACGCGGTTCAAAGTGATGTCCAGCATCGATATATTCTTTGGAATTATAAATATCATATTTATCATAGAACTCATCCGAATCCATTTCTGGCGCGAATTGTTCTCTGATATCCCCAAGGAAATCAACACGATGTTCCTTGTTGTTCATTCCTTCAATTGGTTCTTTGCTATCTGTGGATTTTAAAAACTCCCAAGCTTCATCCTTTTCGTCGTAAATCCACCACTCACACTTTGTGCCGCCATCATATGAAAATTCACAATGATAAAGAGTGTCTCCGTCGAAATAATAATCGTTCTTTGCCTCTTTAGCATCTTCAATCATGTAAATGGAAAATGGAACACCAATGATACCTGTTAAAAATACTATGGTAATTAAAGATACGATGAGTGATGATAGCCTACTCTTCTTCCTTCTGTTTCTCGATGAAGAATATGAGGAACTACTTGAAGAGCGTTTTCTTTGATTAATATTCTTTTGATTAAGAATCTCTTCTTTTAGTCGAAGATATAATTCCTTAACAGCATATGCTTCATCTTCACCCTCATAGCGAATAGCTCTTTCGCCGTTTGATTTATTTTTATAAACGGTAAAAATTCCATTCTCTTCATAAATGCCAAATGCTCTTGGTTCTGTGATATTCTTACCAATAAAGAAACGGGTTGTTTCTTCAGGTGGAAGATTTCTAGCAATATACCAGCTTTTTAATTCTTCAATTGTCTTTGGTGTTCCCTTTGCAACTCGTGCATAGTTTTTATTTGGGGCTCCACAGTGAGGACAATTTTCTTCAGTGGTTTCTATCCACTCTCTACAATAGTCACATAAAAATTTAGCCATAATTATTCCTCACTCGGTTTATCATTTTGATTAGGCAAAATTTCATAAACCTGGCTATTGCCTTCAAATTGTGTTTTTACAACGATAATCTTATCGAATCCTTCTGCAAGTGAAGGCGGAATTAACACATCATAACTCAAATCAACAGTGTGATTACAAACCTTATGTTTTCTTTTATGGTTTCTTAATTTGCAAACATTGACAGCTGTATCCATATAAACAGCAATAATTCTATCGAAGTGCTTTTTATATTTCTTTACAAATGCTTTGCGTGATTCTATTGTAAGGCCTTGACAGTCAATAATTACATTAGAATCTGTGCAAAGTGCATCACGTATTTGATTTTCAAACTCTTGATAAACCTCAAAAGAATCGCCACCAACATCAGGATCTCCGTAAAGACGTTTTCTTGCTTCTCTAAAAGAACATCTGATACCGTCGAGCTCTTTGGAGTATTTTGTTTTACCACTACCAGGAATGCCAACCATGATATATAAATCTCTCATCGGTTCAATCCTTTCTTGTATACATATTTAATTTTAGTATAGAAGAGCCCCGCCAATAAAACACGCTTGAATTGGAAATATTTACATTAAGATTTTTTCTAGATCTGAGGTTGGTGGTTTGTGCAATATTCTATATTAATTACACAAAACATCATCAGTTTTGTGATGATTTATAAAAAAGGACAATGATCATGAGTAACAAATTACAGATTTATTTTCAACCCGCAGTCGGTACTAGTGATGTGAAGTCTTTCACACTTTCTTGCAGCAGATTTGACGAAGAAAAGAACCAGTATCGCAGAAAGTTAACTCTTGAAAAAGGAGAACATAAGTATAAGATTAAGAAATATTGTGATAACTTAGATAAGCTTTTGCATATTTTAGAACTTATGGACCTTTCTGATAGACCTATGGAAACAAGTATTCCAAAAGATAAGGATTTATACTACGTAAAGTTTGATGATAAATTTACTCAGACAAGTAATAAAGCTGAAATTCAAGATATTCTAGATTTGTTTGAATTCGACAAAGAAATGATGACAGATTTAGATGAATATGAATGCGTAGAATAAGAAAAAATGTAGCCGTTGACTTCCAAGTCAGCGGCTATTCTGATATAATAGATATAACTATTAATTTTAGGATGTGATATTTTGTATATTTTAGCAATTATATGTTCGGTGTGGCTATTGGCATTTGACCGCATGTCAAAAGGCTATGTAATACACACTTTTGATTTAGGTGAAACGAAAACTGCAATTAGCGGCCTATTTGATTTTACATATATTTATAACACTGGCGGTGCTTGGGGTCTTGGCTCTGGCGAAACATGGTTTTTCGTTATATTTTCTATCATTGCATTTGGTGCTGCTGTGTATTTCTTGAGTAAGTCTTGGAAGAAAAATTCCTTACTATTTTGGGGTATTATGATTACAATGTCTGGTGGTGCTGGAAATTTTATTGATAGGGTGTTTAATGATGGTAAGGTGATTGATTTTATCAGGTTAGAGTTTATTGACTTCCCTATCTTTAACGTTGCCGACATTGCAATTGTGGTTGGTTGTGGACTTATTGTGTTAAACACTATTTTAGACATTACAAAAGACTATATCGTTCGCCGAAACGCTTACAGCTTAAATTGAGGAGTCGCATGGAAAACATTAAACTAAATAAGAGATTAATTAAAAAAGCACTTAAAGTCTTTGATTGGTGTTCAAAGGACATGTTATACATTGAACAAGTTCCAGGGAAAACCCTGTTTACAATTACACCAAATATAATTACGCCAGGAAGAGATAGCTTGATAGTAACGGACGAAAAAGGAAGATTTGTTGTTGGCGATTATCAAGACAGAGACAGACTAATTTATCAACATGAATGTGAAAATAATAAATTAATAAGGTTTCTATCTTGGATTGTGAGAGAGAAATAGAAAAACAGCCGCTGATTATCAGCGGCTGTTTGTTTTTAATCCTTATCTCTAGTGTAAAGTGGAGCCTTATCCATAACTCTTGTCGGAATCAATTCTTCTTTGATTGGTGTAAAGCTGCCACAAATTGGACACACTACACCATAATCAATTCCCCTGATGTCTGGATATTTAGACCAGGTTCTCTTTTTAATATCCCCTGTCTCCACTAAAAGCTTACTACCACAGTAATCAGCTTTCTTTCCATACGAATAACCATTTTCATCAACAATTTGTTGACAGGTTATTTCCATTGGGAATCCACCATAAATATGATTTTCTTCAAGTACCTTCACACTTTTCACTCTTACCCTTTCTTTGCGTTGCGAATCACATTAAACATATCAACAACATCATCCATTAATGGATAATGAATTGAAGATGTTGAATTCTCTGCGAAATAACCACCAACAAGATTGATAAAGAAAGTAAAATCTCCATCATCTCCCATATAGTGAGCATTCCACAAATCTTCCGACACCATCGATTGTACGTCGAGTTGTTCCAATGCAAGATTATCAAATTCAACAGTGCGAAATTTGTTGAAACTGATAGGTAAACTCTCACGAAGCCATTCCTGGTTTCTTTCAACCTTACCCTGATTCTTACATAGATAATCATCTCCTCGTCCAGTAGTCTTATAACCAAGAATTAAGACGTCTAAGTCGTTATTCTGTAGGTTATACCAGTCATCGCGCGTCACAATACCGTTTATAACGTGTATAACGACGTTTCTGACGCTTTTTACTAGTTGGATGAACTGAGATGTGGTTTTGTTTAAAGACACGCCTACGCCCTTTATAAGGCCTTTTTGCTGCAAGTCTTCAATCAACTCAAAATGTTGTTCGAAATGTTTCTGATTAATCGTTACGTTTACGAAGACCATTCGAGCCTTCATTTTCTCTAAAAATGGAATTAAGTCTGGATGAGACATATCATTTCCATTAATAGCAAGCTCAGTATAGGGATGTAGAGTGTCAAGAAACTTTGCGTTTAAGTCGCCATGTTTTCCGTCAGGTGTGCATCCTGCATAACAGAATGCACATTGACCATCGCAACGTTCTGTAATAGTTACATCGCAATTTTCTGCAAATGAAGGCATGAATTTGTTTCCACGAGAGTTTCTGATTTTATCACCTGTTTCAGGATTGATATAAACCATATAATTCCCGTTTTTGTAATTAACAAAACTCATGAATTAATCCTCATCTTCCTCATCATTTACTTTTTGGTATGCATTTTTGTTAAAGAGACTGGTTTTGGTAAAACCACTCCAGATGCAATATTCGTCGCCATCAGAAATGATAACGTACTTTTTATTGAGCAAGAAATCTCGTAAAGAGACGTCGCGCGGAATTGCACAGTCTTCAACATAACCATATTCGATTCCACCGTTAGCCCATTTGCTTCTTGGGAATTTAATTGATTTCATGTTTGGATAAACCTCTTGCAAAATAGCAAGAACTTCATCTGCGTTTTGGCCTCGTTCAGAAGCCAATGCGTAACGTGCCTTTCCTTCGGGTGTACCGAGAACTCGGAAAGGATAACGACCAAAGCTAATCGAGCTCTCTGTGAGAACCCAAGCGCCCTCTTCGTCAATGTTTAATTCATTGTCAGCTTTAACGTCGTGCTCACAAAAAACTTCTACAACCTTTGACATATCTACCATGTTTAAGAATTGCATCTTTAAAAATTCTTGATAATCAACAATAACCGCATATTTGCGATTAGTCAAAAACTCTCTCACAGACACGTTGTTCATTTTTAGAAACTTAAACATGATAAGATTGTTGACCTGTTTAGAACGGTAAGACTGAAATTCGTTATCATTAATATCGAGTTCAATTTCCACATCTGGAATAGACTCTAAAATGATGCTTTTAACATCATCAAGCATTTTTTGCTTATTGGTTTCAGAGTATCTTGATTGAATAATCGATGCGATATAATAACGTAACTTAGAGCGGAAGTTATTGAGCACTTCCATAGCGGTATTGTGGAATTCAAAGTCATTTGACCAGAAATGGAATCGATTGCTCCAAATCCAAAGACCGTCACAAGTTAAAGTCTCGTAATCGTCTTCATTTAATGTGAGAATGACGTCTGAGCAAGGCAACCCTGCAATGTCGTCGATTCTTTTTAGTTCTTCAGCAGTATAATCACCATCTTCGGTTCTGAATGCCAAAGAGTGCATTGAGGATGAGTTGGTTTCAAAGTTTCTTCGAATTTTAATCATACTCTACTTCCTTTCATTGGTAAAAATTGATCTTCGATAACACATCTAATGTGGTCAGTGTCGGCTGTACAACGAATATCATCAGTTTGTATCCACAAATGAGTCTCGTTTTTGTATTCAAATTGGAATAATTTCATATCCCAGTCGACGCCTGTACATTTAACACCCTGATATTCCAAATCATATTTAGTCATATTAGACTTCATAGAGAGTGGAACATTTTGCGGTGTCATTTGCATGTTTGTAAACTCGGTGAGATATTTTAGCATCGCTAATGCTCCGCGACAATATTCTGGAGTCTCATGCATTATTGTGTTTTTCGCAATGTTTGGGTGGTCTTGCAAGTATTTGATAGATTCTTTTTGTTCTT
>JAEIGA010003853.1_pt1 | contig 23325 bp, 26 predicted proteins | sample 9270691 | NCBI WGS metagenome assembly JAEIGA01 (sample SAMN17057246, study PRJNA624740) | gut metagenome | biome: biome; isolation source: fecal sample | host: Bos grunniens | place: China: Xizang | collected 2019 | reverse complement strand
TCACTAATACCACTTACTTCTACATAGTAAGAATTACCATCAGCCATATACTCTGATAAGTTACCAGAATTAACTGGACTAGCAATGATACTATAGATACTATCTGGATTACCTTCTTCATATAAGTATAAGCAAGCATCATTAGAAGAAGGAGTTAAGGTATAATCACCATTTGCACTTAATGTGACAGTGTAAGCACCTCCACTACTACCAAATGTAATGGTATTACTTGTATAATTATAATATACATATGCTGAATTACACCAGGATCCTACTGCATAATATCTATGACCTGGAGTCATATGTTCGGATAGATCCCATTCTGTACTACTGTCAGCCCCTAAGCTAGTAATTTCTTCATTTGTATCAGCATTATATAAAGTATACCCTGTTTCATATCCCTCATTAGATAGAGTTAATACACCATCTTCAGATAATGTACAAGTATATCCAGGATTCCATTCACAAACATGACCAGGCATATAATAGCCTCCACATTCTATACAAGGGTCAGCACCACAAATGCATGTAGGTGAATTATAATCATAGTGTTCCCCAGTGGAGCTACTAATAATCTTGCCACAATCACTGCAAATTTCTTCTACAGTATGGAAGTCTTTAGTTGTATAATTGTATGTTATAAATGTACTGTGATGTTTACAAGTATTTTCAACCCAGTCTTCATTAATAGAGTTTTTAATTAGTGTAGCTGTTTGTTTAAAAGAGCCACCACCAGTTTTAGCATAAACTTTTTTAACAAAAGCATCCTGGTTAGAATCAGAGTTAGAAAGCTCGTAGGCATTATGCCAAGCAAGCTCTTTGATGACATCTGGGCTGAAAGGCTGTGCAAAGCATAGCTCGCCTTTTTCATTTAAGTAGGCGATAGCTTCTTTGTTTTCTAGAACTCGTTTTTCAAGCTCTTTAATTTGAGCTGTTGAAAGCGGAAAGGCATTTGATAAAATACCTGAGTTTATTCCTGCCATAAGTTTATCTCCTTTTACATAAATTAGTTTGGAATAGATTAGCACTATAAAGTTATTTTAGTAAACTATCTACTAATAAATTTAGCAAATAAACTAATACATAGTTATTATTTTATACCAAGTAAACTTGACCAAGTTTTATTTCCACATATACCATCGATAGCTAGGTTGTTATCCTTCTGGTAGCTAATTAGTGCTTTATATGTTTTATTACCAAATTTACTATCAGCACCCGATTTACCACATGGATAGCCATACCCAATAAGTAAAAGTTGCAAGGCTTTAACAGCTTTATTTTTATTATCTATGAATAATGTAGGGAGTTCAATTATATTATTTTTAGCTAACGGTTCTTGTATATTAAAGTATTTCGCAATAATCCATGCTTCTGCTTTGGCAAGCATGTCAAGATTAGTATCTTCAAGTAACCATTTTGTTACTTTAGTGTTTGTATGAAAACTATGCTCAAGGATTATTCCAGGAACACCTACAGCAGTAGCTCCATTTATAACACCATAATAATCCCAACTACCTTTTTCAGATTTCTTAGATTCAGCTCTTCCTTTTTGTTTAGTACCGATTATTTGACTTACACACTTAGCGAGCTGTTCACCAATGTCATTAGCACTGCCATTAATTGGAACAAAAGCGATAGGGTAGTCTACTGACTCATTGACTTTACTTCCAGCGGCATTGGAATGTATTGATAAAAATAAATCACATCCCTTTGATGCTTTACCTCGTGCAGTTAACCCAAGATTTTCATTTTGTGTTTTACGCGTTGTAATAACATTAATACCGTAGCTTTCTAGCTGTGCTTTTAGCTTTAAGTGTAGTTTCCAGGTCATATCAGATTCATAATATTCTGGAATGGCTGGGCTTTGATTATATTTTCCGTAGTGGCCAGCATCAAGGCATATTTTTAGTTTTTTCATAAATTGGCCTCCTTATACCATATATTAGTAAAAGTGTTTATAAAATAAAATATCTGACCCTATTTTCATAAGGTCAGATATAATATTATTTAGTTTACATGTTTATTTTGCCGCGAATATTATAATATTTACTTGGCATATTATTTCTTAATAGAGAAGCTGTGTCAGAGAAATCATATTTACTGCTTTCATTTGCATAAACCTCAGTGACAAAAGGAAGGTTTCTTATTGCCTTTAATACACGATCAATCTCATTATGCTTTAGATTATAGATAAAGAACATGCCATTATCTTGAATAATAGGCTGAGTGCCCGCAGCCTGGGCTAGTTTATTGTACATATCAGCTCTAGCACGTCTATCTAAGGTTTCTTCCAGAGACAGTCTTTTTGAAATAAGCTCATTTTTGAAGTCTTTTAGCTTGTCAAGATATTCTTTATTACGAAGCTCTTTGAAAGTAAGATTTTCTACAGAGTATTCTCCTTTAGAGATACCATTTTTACGAAGTTTATCGTAAATTTCCTCAAGTAGCTTTACAACCTTCTTTTCATCATCAAGCTTGTCTGCCTTAATATCATCAATGAGCTCTTTACACTTTGTTTCCCACTTATCTACTAGTGCCTCAAGAGCTTCTTTGTCATACTCTGGTATATCTTCTTGAACAGGCTTTTTAACCCATTTATTTTTCTTTACTGAATACACTCCATTACTTACTCTTGCGCTATTTTCAGTTTCAACAAAAATCTCAAGAGGGATATCATATATAGTAATAGATAAATTTTTATTAAATATTGTTCTGTAGGCTCCATACAAAGCAGAAGCGATTTCTTCATCGTAGTTAACTGCTTTTGCATTAGCGATAACATGAAGATCTATGTCGCTGTTTTTTGTATAATTATAGCTGGCGTTTGAGCCTATAAGCAAGATATCATCTATTTTTATTTTTATGCTTTGTTCTTTAAGATTAGCAAGAAATTCATCGACTACCTCTAGCATTTTATCCCTTACTTTATCTTTTAAAACATCGTCTTTATTAAAGAGCTTTGGATTTAGCGTGTTGTGTTTTTCTACTGCTTCAGTCAGCTCGGTTGTTTTATTAAGGTTTTCAATAAGCGAAGTCGCAGTAGCTTGACTGCACTCGGCTGTAATTTTTGCTAAAGTACTAGCATCGAGCCATACAGTTTTTGCGAGGTCTTGTAGATCAGCAGAAGTGAAGAACCAATTTTTTAGTGTACGTTTTAGCTGAACAATAAGATCATGCCAGTCAATAGCTACCGCTACAATAAAGTATTTAAGAGCTACTTCAACTTTCGGCTGTGGCGGGCTATTTGGTTTTCTTTGTACTTTAGCATAAGATGCCACTGCTTTGTCATATTTAGCTTTACTGCAATTATAAGCAATACCCCAAGGAGTTTCATTAAAGTGTGCTTTATTCCAGGTATCTCGTTCAGGTGTGCTTTGTTTTGCTTCGTAGCTTAGCTTCGCAGTAAGTAACTTTTCAAAGTCTGCTCGACCTGGTATTATTTTAGTAGGATCAGTTATTATAGGTGCTGCCATGGTTAGTCTCCTATCGCAAAGTGTAGTTCGCAACCATCACATACGATACCATTTTCAGTACTGTGACCATCACCCTCGATAGACTCGCCACACATACTGCAATAGTTCTCTTTTGCTTCAGTTAGCTTTTCACCAAAAACATTTACATCATCGAAGTCAAGATCAAAAGCATTATCCAGTTCTGGAGTAAAAATAAATATATTACTACCGTTAACATTCCAGTCAATTGTTTTAATTCCTGCCTGCATTAGACAGTTAGTAAGGTGTTCTGCAGCTTCATAAACATCTGGCACATTATTATTTAATGTAATTATAATATCGCCTTGCGTCGTGTACCCAGTATCAATTACTTCATACTTGCAGTCATTAAAAGCATCAGCTAGACTTTCTTCAAGCTCGGTAGCATCAGTCATACGATCTTCGTACTCTGCTTTAAATTCTTTATCAGAGGCGGTATCTACATTAGCAAATTTCTTACGATTTTCTTCTTTCTTGATAGAAAGGTCATAGTCCATTACTTTTACGTGGTTTTTATCATATAGAATGCCATTGTCGTAGTAATAGATAATGTCGCTAGTCATCAGTTTACCAACGTCTTTTTCATCACCAAGGTTGTTAAGTGTATAAACAGAGCAGTTGTTGTCATCTAGTTCAATAAGGGCTTTAAGGATTTCAGCTTTATTAGAACAGAAAATATTTTGAGGACGAATATAATATCTACGTACGTATCTTTTTGCTTCCTGTAGCTTTGCTTCCTCTGACAATGCCCCAGCTCCACCTACTCCAGCTTCGCTACCCTCCAAGGAGCCCATAGCTTGGTTAAATCTATCCATATTCAAGCTAATGTCTCCTGTAGTTACACTCATTGAATTAAAAGGTTTTTTACGTCTTTTTCTTGTCTCATTTATAGTCATTGAAAGAGTGTCTCCTTCTAAAATTTTCTAGAAAGACAACCTCAGCAACGGTGAAAGGCTAAGTCCGTCCCCAAGGCTGTCGTATAATTTAGCATATAAAATAAAGCACTCTAAATAAATAGAGTGCTTTATTCATTTAATCATTATATAAGTCTTTGTCTGTAAGTGGTTCGCCGATAGGGTCATCAAAGTCTACAAAGTACTCAAATGGTTCTGTAACGATGAAATCGTTTTCTATAGTATTATTTAATGCTACAGGCAGCTCCTCAACCTCTGATTCTTTATCAGTAATCACTTCAGTAGCTATTTCATTTTGTAGCTCTAGAGCAGGCTCTTCTGTGTGTTGCGCAATTACATTATCATTTATATCAAAATTTTCTAGACAACCAATAAATACATAATAGCTGGTTAATAAATTATTTAAAAGTTTTGCAACTTTTTTACCTTCAGCAGTATCAGCTAAGTTTGCTATTTGACTTTGAATATGTTCAATTTCTTGCCAACTTTTATTTGTAAGCTCTTCTATGAAGTCGTGTGTAACATTAAGTTTATCTTTTAAAGTATATTCCATATATCACCTTTAGCAAGAGAACTGTCTAGTGCCTTTACGTCCTTGTAAGTCTCTTGGGAGTCTTGGTGCATTATCACCATCACGCCATAGGTACCACACATATCCAGGTACTGTATGTCTTAATGGCGTCGTACCATACCATCTATCTTCCATATCATCGTCAGTCATGATAACAACATTAGTTGCTTTAGTAGCGATAATATTTTTTACTATTTCATTCCACGCGTAAGTACTACCGCGTTCGTTTCTAGCGGTTTCTGCTTTTTCGTAAACTCCGTCATTAAAATAATAAATATTTATCTTTATTTGGTCTTGACCTTTTATACGAGTATCATCTTGGAGCTTTACTATTGCCGCTACTGCTTTATTACCGAATTCAAGATCAGCATCAGACCAAGAACCAGATTGGTCAAAATAGAAGTCAATAACGGTAGTCTTACCGGCAGGTATTTCATTAATTCGGTGGCCTTTACGAATAACGCCGGCACCACTGTTTCTACGGCTAAGTGCTTGCCACGAGTACTCACGTTCACGAGTAGTTGCTACTTGGCTTGCCACTCCCTTTTCAAGACTCTTTATAAAATCTGTGAAACCACTAAATGAATCTTTCGCTTTTACTCTATATTTATCGGCTTCAGCAGCTCTCGCTTTTGTAGCCTGAGTTTCAGCTCTAATCATTTCTGCGTCTTCACTTGCAAGATCTACTTGGGTTTGTTGGTCAGCTAAATCTGCTTGAATTTCTTTAACTTTAGCCTGTTTTTCCTCATCAGAAATATAAGTAAGTTCTTTAGGATTTAGCGCATCGATTGCATCAAAAACACGGTTAATTAATCCATTAAATTCATTGTCAGACATGTCAGCAATATTTTTTCCAGAAGCCTCTACTAATTCTTCAAGGGCTGCGATGGCTGCTTCTAGCTCAGCAATTTTTTTAGCATCAGCTTTTTCTGCTTTTGCCTTTTCTAGGGTACGTCTAGCAGCTCTAAGAGTTCTATCTCGTTTTAATTTACGTGATATTGCTTTTTGGTCTTCTACATGTTGTTTAGTAGCGTCCTTGAATTTATCATCAAGTAGCTCTTCTTCCGGGGGGTAGTCCGGATCTCCTGGATCATCTGGATCATCTGGATCATCTGGATCTCCTGGATCATCTGGATCTCCTGGATCACCCGGATCATCTGGATCATCTGGATCATCTGGATCTCCTGGATCACCCGGATCATCTGGATCATCTGGATCATCTGGATCATCTGGATCTCCTGGATCACCCGGATCATCTGGATCATCTGGATCATCTGGATCACCCGGATCTCCTGGATCACCTGGCTCACCTGGATCTCCTGGATCTCCTGGATCTCCTGGATCCTCAATAGGTGTATCTGATTTATTATGTTTTATTTTATCTAGCAGCTCTTCTTCGTCCTCTACTTCTATATCATCTTGGCTCTTTGGTGGCTTATGTTTAATTGATGGCTGTATTAAGTCTGGGTCAACTTCTACATCGATTGGTTCTTTTGGTTTTGGCATTCCAGGTATATTTGGAAGATCTCTCATATCTATTCTAGAAGATAGGATAGCATCTATTGCCTCTATTGCACCTTGTCGTGCCTCTGGATTTGATAAGTCTATTCCTAAATCTGTTAATATATCATTAATTTCCATAATAGTTTCGCCTTTCTTCCTTTATTTACTGCTTAGCCTTAATAGCATCTTGTATTTGCTGAAGTGTTTCATCATCAAATTTACTGGAGTCAAGCTTACCAATTACTTTATTCCAGGCATCCTTATACTCTTTTGTATTTGTTTTACGTTTAACATTAAACTTAAGCGGGTCGTAATTAATATTACCAGCTAAATTTTTTAATACGTTTGATGCAAACATTTTATCATCTGGAGCATATACTGTATCGACACTTTTGCTATTTTTTGGGTTAATAATCTCAAAAGTCTCTTGAGGTGATGTAACTGCTAAGTCTGTTACTATATCAAGAAGAAGCTGTTTGTCAGAATCATCTGTAAAATCTTTAAATGCATCATAAAGATTCTTAATTAATGAGCTAAAAGTTTCTGGTAATTTTTTATAAAACTTTGTCTGCATAAATACATCAATTGGTGCTCGTATGCCTGAAGGAGCCATGACATCTTTATACATAGCTATAGCTTCCGCAGTACCAACATCGATACTGTCATAATAGCTTTTCTTAGTAAGTGGGTTAGTATGACTTCTTGGCTGCCAGTTTGGATTACTCCGGATATCACTATTAATTTGGATTAGCTCCTTAGTCAGCTCCTCATACATCTCTTCCAGTGTAAGGTTTTTCCAGTCTCTTTGATCTTCTGTTACAAGAGCACTAATGGTCATACTATTTAATTTCAGCGCACGCATAATGTCTTTGTCTTTTTCACTATAACGTTTATTAGAAATTTCAAAGTCAGCAATAATATTAATTAGATCTTGTATAGTGTGACTGTAGCTAATACGACTATAGGCTTTATCTGGATCTTTTGCATGTAGTTTTTTAATAACATACATCATTCTAATTTGATGCATCATTAAGTTGTGAGCCATCTCATGACGTAATACGACTTCTAGCTGATTAAAAACATCTTGACCACTCCCTAAGAAGCCATCGCTAACAAATACGGTGGCTTCATCGAAAGAGATCGCTGCTGTAAACTCTGGGTGTTTTTTAGAGTCTACTATATTAAAATATAACTTATAAAATCGTTGTGCATACTTAACATGGCCTCTATCAACTAACAGCTGAGTAAGTTGGTCTCTAAGAGCCTTTTCTTCGCTTGTCATTACATGTTTAGTTATGTCAGATGCCTCTAGGAGTTTTCTGTTTATATACATAATACAAGGCTCCTTATCTTAGCTTATAGTGAGAAATCAAAATTCTGGATTCTATTTTTTGCTTCTGCAGCAGATACGGCTGCACCTTTTGCAGCACCAGACGAGGTAGTACCGAAAAGATCTGTATCAGTTTCTATCCCACCATTACCAAATTTGCTTTCAAAATCATCATCTGAGCTAGATACAGAACTTGTGCTGTTATTTTGGCTGGCTGCAGTTGCGTTAACTGCTTTATTGGCACTAGTATTAACTCCGCTTGCCCCAGGTACTGTAACATCTGGTTCTTGCCAAGGATCTAAGATTTCATGAATCGTGGTAATATTCTTATCCAAGAAACCAGAATCTTCGTCAACCCAGCGTAAAAATTCTTTCTTTCCCTGACCGCCCGCGAGCATCAAACCGTCAGTAAGTGAACGTTGGTTTAACATAGAATACTCGTCGTCATCGAGTGCCTCAAGGTCATCTCTTGTATCAAACTCAAAGCGATGGTCAGTTAAAAGCGCTGTAGCAATATTATGAATTCTAACGTAGTTAGCATATAGGAATGCATAGTCTTCATCTGTTTTATCTAGCTTTTCTATGGTATCTTGTAGATAAAAATTTAGGTATCTTAGGGCATCTGGTACTTTTGAGTCCCAACGTCTCTTTACTGCAAATCTAGATTTTTCTGCGTCATTTAGTGGTACAACGCCAAAGTCAGAGTCTACTTTAGGGTTTATACATGCTATAGTAAACAACATGTTGTCAAAACGTCTTCTTCCATTCTTGCCGCGACCAGGAATCTCATGTGCGTTTATCAACTTTAATAGATTCGCTCTTAAACTCTGAGGTGCTCTGTTAAACTCGTCTAAGAAAAGTACAGAATTAGGCTTATCTAGGTCATCAAGAGATGAAGAGAAAGATTTTGCAGTAGCGTGGTATTCATTGCCGTCAGCATCTTTTTGAATTGTATCTACCGGGAAACCTTTTATCATAGCTCCAAGTTCATCGTCATTAGAGTCAAGTTCTACTAAGTTTAGACCTCTAGCTTCTGCCCAGTACTTAACAATACCAGTTTTTCCTGAGCCGGGTAAACCATTTACAAGCAGGTCAGATCCATCCTTTAGTCCGGATTTCTTGTTTTTAAGTGCAGATGCCAAGCACATGTCTAGCGTATCAGTAAGTACACTTCTTACATCAAGAGGCGCCCAAGCAGTTCTGTCTAAGCCTTTTGCTGCAGTTTTTATCTCTTTTGCTATGTTCTCAGCGCCTTTATCTGAGTAAGTCCCCTCACCGTCTGTTGCAAGCACACCTGAAGCTTGTACAGCATCAGCAATTTCGTCTACTGAAGCATCCTTAACATCCTCAATGCTAGCATCCGAGACATTATCAGTTTCTACAGTCTCTGAATCTTCCACAATTACTTTTTCTATTAAGTTTTCATTAATCATTTTTTTAATCTTCATGGTTATTCCTCCAATTAGTTTCTATGCATCCACTCGTGAAATTCTTCTAGTTGATCAGTGGTAAATTCTTTTGTGGCCTTGGACCAGCCGTTGTTGAGGTCTTCAGCTACGGTTATAGACTCATTAAGGGTTTTAGCACTAACTGCTACAACACCAAATTCTGTACCAACAAGGAAGTAACCATTAGGGTCTGCCTTAGCTTTAGCTACATACGGATTATTTATATTACTAGGTACACGACCTGCGCTAACAATTTTATCCAAGAAAGCTTTAGCATCATTAGGGTCATCAAAGTAACATGTACAGTCTGTATAACCATTACCACTACTGAAGAAAATCTTATTTGTATTTCCAGTAGCGCCAGAGCTGCTCAAAGGCTTAATAAATACATTAGGTGTGTTTTTACCAACCTTATCGGCAACTATCTTATATACAAGATTAGTATTAGCGGTTACCTTGTCGCCAGGATTACCTTGTAGGTCTCTTACATTACCAGACTGAGGGCCAGATGATTTATAGCCATTTTGTGGTACTTTTGCAGCTGTAGCACCACCGCCACCAGCAGAAGTATTAGCAGAAGCTTTTGTGGTTTGTACATTGTTTAGAACTGATAGATATCTACCATACTTATAAACTGCATCACCTAGCAAAGTCTTTTTGAAAGCCTCTACTTCATAAGGTGTTCTGATAGTATCATCCCAATAAAGATTTGTTAGCTCAGCCATATAAACTATTGCTTTGGCGATAGCTTCTGGCTTGAATCTAAACCAGCGCTTGCCGCCACCGATAGGTTCATAGCCATAGACAGACACGTTTCTAATCGCAGAATCAATGTCAGTAAAGTCTCTATTTACAAGCTCATCACATATTTTTTCGGCAGCACTAATATAACTACTAGAAAAGTGCCTGGTACTTCCTTTTATATTATTTGATCTGAGTCCGCCCATTAGAGTAATATCATGTAAAATACTCTTTGCTTTTTGAGCGGCTTCTGGAGTAGTAAAAATACGAGCCATATAATTCTCCTTTATTTTTTTATATTTTTATACTAATTAATTTAGCAGTTAATTACTAGTCAATACTAATAATTCCTTTACATTTAGGGTAAGTAGAACATCCATAAAAAAGTTTTCCAAATCTACTTCTTCTTACTACCATCGGTTTACTGCAATTAGGGCACTCTTTTTCAGGCATATCTGGTGCAATTCCAGTCTCATCGGTCGTACTAATAATATCCTGTAGATTTTTATAAAATATCTCCATGTAGTCTAACCATAGAATCTTACCATCTGCTATCATATCAAGGCGCTCTTCTAATTCCTTAGTATAATTTAAATTAATTAATGTCTGGAAAGACCTGTCACAGTAGTCGGCCAGTTGAACGCCTCTATCTGTCGGAACAATATGTTTGTCTTCAAGCTTTGTATATCCTCTTGTTGGACTTAGTATAGTATCTACTATAGTAACATAGGTAGACGGTCTACCAATACCTCTCTGTTGAAGCTCCTTAACTAAACTTGCTTCAGTGTATCTAGGCTTTGGTTGTGTAAATTTTTTAACTGTTTCTAGCTCCGTATTTTCAAGAGTTTCCCCTGTAGTAAAGTTAGGAACGGTATTTAGTGTTTCTCCCTCCGCAAACTCATAAACTGCTCGATATCCAACTGTTGATAGCTCCTTTGAGCTTATTGTAAACTTGTGACCATTATTATTTATAGTATAATTAGTCTCTGTTATTACAGCGGCAGACATTGCAGAAGCTACTGTTCTCTGCCAGATAAGCTTGTATACTTTAAGTAGAAGCTCATTATTAATAAAGGTAGCCAGCTTTTCAGGGGTCATATTTAGATCTGTAACCCTAAGTGCTTCATGGCCATCCTGGTCTGTTTCTTTCTTTTTACTTCTACGCGGACCAGCATATTTAGTAACTCCATAGGTGGCTTCAATAAAAGATTTTAGCTCTGGAATAAACTCATGAGCGAATTCGGTAGAGTCAGTTCTCATATATGTAATAAGACCTACATGATCGCCATTTACTTTTATACCCTCAAAAAGCTTCTGCGCACAGCTCATTGCATCCTTAACTCTAAGGCCAAGCTTATTTGCGGCTTCTTGCTGGAATGTAGCTGTACAGAAAGGCTGTTTTGGTTGCTCCTGGTGCTTGATATTTTTTATACCTTCTACTATATAGCTACCATTATTACAGTTTGATATAACAGTGTTTACGTCTGCCTGCCGAGCAAATTTTTCAATAACTTCATCCTTATACCCGATGTATTTAGCCTTTAAGGCTATGTTATTTTTTACAAAATTAAGGTATAAGTTGAAGTACACTTCAGGTACAAAGTTAAGTATTTCTTTTTCTCTATCAGAGACCAGCTTAAGACCTACCGACTGACAACGCCCGATTGACTTAGCTCCAATGTATTTTTTCGCAAGTGGGCTTAAACCATAACCAATAAGCTTATCTACCATCATTCTCGTTAGGCCAGCATTAACAAAGTTTTCATTAAAAGGCACCGGATTTTCAACCGCATGAACAACTGCTTTAGGAGTTATTTCGTGCATAACTATTCTAAAGCATTTATCCAGCGGAAGATCACAAAATTTAATTAAGCTCCAGCCAATTACAAAGCCTTCTCTGTCTTGGTCAGTTCCAATATAAATTCTGTCAGCAGTTTTAGCAAGTGTGCTAATTTCTGATACTACTTTATGTTTGCCTTCTGCTATTACTAGGTTCATTCTAAATTTTTGTTTAGGGTAGATGCCAGAGTTATAAGCAGGTCCACCATCACCGAGCTTCATGATGTGACCGACAGAAGCCACGACAGAAGCTTTAGAATAACCTGCTTTTTTGAGTATACCTGAGATAGTTTTAACCTTATTAGGTGACTCAACTATGACAAGTATTTTATCAGTTTTGTTCATTAGAAGACTCCTTACGCAAGCTTTCTTCTAAGAGCTGTCTAATTAATGCCGAAATACTAACAGAACGTTTAAAGGCCTCAACACGTAAAGCTTCTCTTAGTTCATCAGATATTTCAAGGCTTATCATTTTTTTAGCCATTGTAGCCTCCAATTACTTTTTTGTAACTTTTTGTACAAAGTTCTTGAATTCGGCCTTTTGTGTCATAGCCTCTGTTCTACCTGCCACAAGGATAGCTTTATTAGCGGCCTTCTTTGCCTTAGTACGTTTAGCTGACTCTGCGTCAGACTCCACTACAGCGATCCTGCCATTAATTACGCCTTCGGTAAACTTGAGCTGGTTAAATGCCTTAGCAGTTTCCTCATCTGCATCAATAACCTGTTTAAGCCCTTCAAGCTTACTAGGTAAAAAGGTATCCTTATAGAAAGGAATAATTTCTGCCAGATCGCTGTCTTCGATTTTACCATCTTCTTCGATGTCAGAAACAAGGCCAAGTTCACTTGGAAGTACCCCATCAAGGATTTGTGCTTGTTGATCGAACATACTTGCTGCTACCCCAATGAGCTTATTATCCTCATACTTGAACTCATCATTGTAGTAGACAACCGTAATTTCTTCAGGTCGGCCGATTACAATTTCCTTGCCAGGCATAGAAGCACAAGTTTCAACTACAATGTTAAGACCTTTCTTCTTTGTAATAATAGGATTAATAAAAGTCTTAATTTGATCGTTAAAACGCAAGCAGAAAACACGTTTGTTAATGCCGATCTGAGGCGCTGCCAATGCGAGTATCTCAGTATTAGATTCCATGACTTCTTTAATTTTGCCTACAATTTCTTCGCCTTCCTCGGTCTTAGCACCATGTTCGGTTAGAAAAGTCAATGGCTCAGAAGGAATGGATAATACATCAATGTCATAAATAATTTCCATTATAAGTCTCACTTTCTTTAGTTATACACTATATAATACAATAAATTTAGCTAAAAGTAAATACTATTAATTTATTAAATTAATAATTTATTAATATTTGAAAAGCGAGCTTAGTGCTCGCTTTCCTTTAGGGCCTTGAGGGCAGCTTTGAAGTGAATAAGGGCATCAGTGTTTTCTTCTTTAACAGAGTCAATGTCAGCTCCAAGTCTTACTAGCTCATCTACTAGAGCTTTATACTGCTTTACATAACCAGCCTTTTTACTTGGCTTATTAGGCATTTCTAGCAGATACATGATGTATACAAGTCTATGATAATTTGTTTCTAGGTCAGCTACAATATTCATAACTTCTTGCATCTGATCTTGAGTAATGTGACCTTCTTTTAGAGCTTCTTCAAAGTCTGCCAGATTTTGTTTTTCTTCAATATACTGGCAAAGCATAGTATAAAAATAATTTCTTACATCTTTTATTGCCATAATTTCTCCTTAAGCATTATCAAATTGAGTATGAATATCTGGGAAATCTTGCCAGGCTTCATACTCAGTGATTTCTTCTACTAAAGTAATTGATTTTTTATAGTCATTAATAAACTTATCAACTTCTTTTTCGATAAGATTTTCCTTATAATCCATTTTCTTATAACTAACTGTAAACTCATTGAGTAGCACATCAATATCAGGCATAACAGGCCCAAACTTTAAGATTGACGTTTTGCCCATTACAGTTTTTAAAACGATATAATAAAAATCAAGTTTTGCACCGTGACATCTCAATGCAGTATTGCCGATATCAACGACATCTATAGACTCATTAAAAGTTTTTTGTACTGAGTATTCAAAAATCATTGAGCGTCTCCGATCTTAAGATAGTACTTATCATTTTGGAAGTCAGCAATTAAAAATAACAGATACTTATCGTTGTCTTCTTCCAACTCAAAGTAGTTTGTAATCTTAACAGTAGAATTACTAGTATTAGTACCAAAGGTTGGGAATTCAGTATCTACAGCATTTTTACTTAGCTTTGTATATACTTTTGCGTATTCATCACTATTTTCTATAGGTATTACATAAAACTTATTTTCATAATTACCTGTAGATTCGATTTCAAGTCGTGTTAAAATATTTTTTATATCATTTTTAACCATTGTTATCACCTTCTACAAAGTCTGCTTCAATAATATTTTTGGAGTCGGCTGACTGTTGTGTTGTTTTATTAATACTATCTAATAAATCAAGAACTGCGTTTTTAACTCTTTCACGGGAGTCTCTGTTAAGGCCACCTCCGACATTAACTTCAGTCTGATTTATTTGAATCAATTTAGGAATTTCTTCAACAACCTCAGCTTGCTTTTGGCTTTTTTCCATTAGATCCTGTATAACTTTCATGCCGTCAAGCATCTCTTTATTTGAAATTTCATCTGGTCTTTGAGATATGCGTTTATAGAATTGGTCAGTAAGCATGTCTTGTACATCACTAAGCTTACTCACTCTGGCAAGCTGTTTTTTACGCTGTATCTCGTTAAACTGCTGTTCTATGGCTTGCATTTTTTGCCGATCCTTTTCAGAGGTTAGCTCACTAATTAGTTTTTGTGCTTCTGCGCTTAAGTTAACATTTGTTACCTCTGTGGATGTCTCAAAAGCCGGTACTAAAGAAGTTTCTTCAGAGACATGCTCAGTATTCAGATCTCTGTTCTCTTCCATAATTAAAGTACCTCTTCACACATTGCCAATAACTTATCAGTAAAAGCTTGTTCTAGTACGAGTTCTAGCGGATCCGTTTGAGATTCAAGAGCATTCTTGATGGCTGTTTTTAACTCTTTGCCAGGAATAAACTTACATTGCATATCAAGCAAATTTACACTTAGATAGCCAATACCGATGCTAACTGAGACCTGAGTTTCACCATTCATCTTTGCTTCATTAATAGCACTGCCGATGCAAAGACATGCTTTAGATACAAGTTCATTAGTTACCTTTACTGGAATTTTTAATAGATTATTTATATCAGATATAATATTTGTTTGTGCTGCCATAATAGTTTCCTTTCATTAATTATCAATTCGTTTTAATAGTTTTATCGGGTCTTGCCCATGCAGGTTCCAAATACTTTTTAAAATATCTTTAAAGTACATTTCATAAGATTTATCTAACTTATACTGTACACAATGAGCCATTATCTCAATTGGCTCATACTTATTTGTAAAAATATCTCTAATAAATGAAACACGCGTTTCAAATGTACGTTGGTCTCTACTAAACTTTGGCATAATTATCTCTTAAGCTGGCTCCTATCTATATTATATTGTTTCATTATAGGTAACAATTGGACATAGAGCTCAGTTACTTTATCTTTTTCTTTCTTAGATAGTTTGTCTAATTTGTTTTGAGCTGCGGTAAAAGTATCACCGTCAATATTGATATATTGATACATCAGTAAAGCGTTAGTTACTATAGCCATTTCTGCTTCGGTTGGGAATTTAATAGTACGTCCAGCAAAATACGTCAGCAGTCTAGTCATATTTGCGCCGTCAAGCAAGTAACAAAGCTCGCTTGTAACTGCATATTCTGGTATTTCTTGTACTTTAAACAGCACAAAAAGCATTAATGAGTATATATCAGATAAATGAAGATTATTAAGGTCTTGTTTAATACTGCGTTTCAAGGTAGTTGTCCTCCAAATTGGCTTGCAAAATATCATCTAAAACGTCGTCAGTTAAGCTTGCTTCTCTATAACAATCCATAATCTCAAGCTTTATAGCCATAAAAAATTCTTTTACAAGTACTTTAACATAGCTTGTCATATTCTTAGGTAGATGCCATAAAATAATACTCTGCTGGTCTGTTACAACCAACTTTTTCTTTGCTTGCAAGATATTAATACTGTTTAAGAGTACAGAGATTTTTAAATTTTTATACTCCACAGTAGACGTATTAAAAGGCGATTTTTTGAGTATATCTTCAAGCATTTTATTTTTGCGAATAGAATCAGCTAAAAACATATAAAGCTGTCTATTAGCATCAGTAGAATCAGCTGCTTCATTTTTAAGCTGTGAAGCATAGGCAAAGGCATCAAACTTCTTTGAAACAAATTCTTCTTCGATAATCTCATTAAAGGTTTCACGCTGGTATTCAATTTTCATTGGATACATTAAAGCCTTTGTATAATTCAAGCAAGATTTGATAGGCTTAATTTGTTTGCCCTTAATGACTTTTCCTTGGTTTAGATAGTTCTTACGCAGAGCCAAAAATAATCTCGTGGCAGCATAAAAAGCATAACCGTCATAGTCTTCGAACTTATTGAACATGCACTTTTTAATAGCAAGTGCTTTAACTAGTAGCCATAAGTAGTTATAAACAGTATTTTCTACATCTGGATACTCTCCTGAGTTTGCTAGTTTTGGTACATTTTCATCAATGTACATACATAGCTCAGTATACTTTAGTGAGCTCGGTTTCTTGTATAGCATTGGTTATTAGGTCTCCTTATAATTTATTTATTAATTTGTTAAGAGCTCGCTAATACCAAGCTCATTTTTTACAACGTGCACATGTGAGTCAACAGGCAAGCCAAGTTCTTCTGCATGATGCGATATAATAAAAACAGATTCGACAGTATTAAGTTCTTTTTCTAGCAGCTGCATAACAGCGCCACAGCTCTTTTTATCTAGGAAGTCGGTAATTTCGTCAAGTACTAGAATATTAGCACTCAAGCCAAGGTAAGAATTAAGAAGGTCTCTGATTGAGAGCTGTAAAATAAGATCTACCCTCTGCTTTTCACCGCCAGAAAGGCCATCAAAAGCTTTGCCGCAGTAAGTAATATCAAGAGCATTTCCATTTATCTCCAATACCAGTTCTTTGGTGCCAAAAACAGTCTCACAGTAACTTTTTGCTTTATTATCAATATAATGAATAATGTTTGTAAGCAAAAAGCCTCTAAAGTCTCTTTTTGTTAACTGATCCATTTTTTTGATAATAGCCATGCGCTGGTCATAGTCATCTTTCGCTAAACTGGTAATAGAAATCAGATTAGTTAGTCTGGCTATTTCGGTTTCCAATTGGCTAATTTCCTCTCTCTGTCTTTTAACAAAACTATCCCAATTTTGTTTATCATAAGTTAGCTTGTTGTACGAGGCTTTTTCACTCTCAAGCTGAGCTAGCCATGTTTGATACATCGACTTATTTTCCTGAATAGCTTGCTTAACCACTGTTATTAGCTTATCAATATAAGCTAGTTCTTCTCTAAAAGCACTATCAATTTGTGCTTGATATTCCTGATGTTGTTTATTACACTTCTGGATATCAGTCATGCTATCAGTAAGTTTACAAAGCTTTTCATTAAGAGCGGCTTCTAAGGCGCTTGTATCGGGCTTATGTACATTAGGCAAATGCTGCCCGCATGTCGGGCAGGTATCCGTAATATTCTTAAGCTTACTAATTTCATTCTTTAATGAAGCAACTTCAACTTCGAGTTTAACCTTTAAGCTGTTAAGTTCAGTATAGGCTGTGTTATAAGCAGTAAGTTCTTCGTTACTAACCTTAGCTTTCTCGGTGTTTACTTCAATTAACTTACTGCTATGTGCTTCAAGTTGAGCTTCCGAGGTACTGAGCTGCTCCTGTAGAGTTTTTACTTTGCTTTCGAGCTCATCAATCTTTGCTTTTTGACTTGCAAGCAAGGTATCAAAATCCGGCCGAACAGCACTTTCCACCGAGATCTTAAGCTTGTCAAGACTCGCAATATAACTATTTAGTTGTGTACGATTAGCTAGCAAGCTATCCTCAAACTCTCTGACTTTACTGGACAACTCTTGTTGTCTAGCAGAAATACGTGTTTTGATATCTTCAATCATAAAGTCAGACTTAGTAAGCTTTTCAAGTAGGTCTTTTCTGCCTGACGGGCTAAATGAAGAAAACTTATTTGGCATTCCCTGACCGAGAATAATACATGAAGCCACTAGATCTTTATTTAGCTCAGGGAGCATATCTTGTAGCTTTTTCTCAGATTCACGGATGCCTTTACCGCTTACATCAATATCATTTCTAAACAACTTAAGGTCAGACTTTGGTGCAATAATACGACAAATAGTATACAAATCTTTTTGATACATAAATTCTAGCTGCACATAACAGTCAGGCTCATCTATATTAATATTTTTTAAGTTTGCTTTAACGCCATTAGTAGTTTCTCCGGTTAACGCAAAACAAACTGCGCCAAATATTGCAGATTTACCACTGCCATTACTTAGAGCATTATCTTTCGTACAGTTATTTTGGCCTGATACCAAGCAAAAGCCTCTATTCTGCAGATCTAGCTCAACGTGGCTATAGCTACCAAAATTATGTAGTATTACTTTTTTAAACTGAATCATTTCCAGCAAGCCACCCCCTCATGTTTAACTTAATGAATTCACAAAAATTGTTCCAATGAAAATCCTTTTTATCAACTTTAAAGGCTTCAAATTCTTCGATCGCGGCATTGATAGTAGCAATCGCTTCAATTGACCCTTGAGTAAATATAAAAGCATCTCGTAGATATTTAAGATGCTCTACAAATACCAGTAAACCTGCATCTTCTGTAAACAACATATTTTTATTTAATTGCTTAAATCTTTTTGTATAAGCTTTATTTAGCAACTTAATTTCATTCATTCTTCAGTGAAATTTTCTCCTTATAATATAATACGATATTTTAAATAAATGCCAGTTTAAATTTTATTTGCAAATTTCACTTAGCTCTTCCTCTAAAATAGTTGAATTTTCTATAGATGCTTTGCAGCACTCAATAAATCGTGTCAAGTGGTCGACGGTAAGATCTAGCTCCGTAGTTTCTACAGACTCTTCGTATTGTCTTACAAGGATTACTCTTGACTCAATAATATTAGGGGTATCTTCAATTTTTTGTCTAACCTGCTCTACTAAATTTTGTACACACTTAATTGATACTACTGCATTAGCTTTAAGGGTATCTAGCTGAGAAAGGTCTGCTTCACATTCGATCTGTATTTTATAGAAATTATAAGCATAAGGATTTTCTATGTAGGTAAGTGTCATAGTCGAAGTATCTAGCACAGCGACACTGTGGGAGTATCTAAAAGAATCCTCGCCAAAATCTTTGCCGGTGAGATTGCCAAGGTTAATAACCTTAGGAGTAATTGCCTGACCGTTATGCAAGTGCCCGTTAAGCCAAAGATCACAATTAGCTTCTATTTCTTCAATGCCAAAGCCTGTTTTTGATACTACAGGGCCAAGTTGAATTCCGCTAATGTCATTATGCGAAAAAATTATGCGATGTAGGTTATATTCATATCTAGGAAAGTACTCTGCCAAAGGCTTTCTGTCACACTCCGTTACATAAGGCAAAAAGCATAGATCACAGTCATCAGCAGATAACATAAGTGGCTCAGTAATTATCTTATGGTTATCATTGCTTAGACAGTTTACTGAATTAAAAATTAGGCTACTGTTAGAGGCATCGTGGTTACCGACAATATGATAATGTTGCAACCAGGACCACTGAATCTCCTGGCAGGCAGTAATAGTTTCACTCGTAAGGTCAGGCTTATCAAAGAAGTCTCCAAGGCTAATAATATAATCACAACAGAGCTCCTCTGCCTTTCGCTCAGCCCAGTTTATAGAGTTTATACAGTTTTCAAGTCTCTTAGGATACTTTGTGCCCCATTTATTTATAATACTTGCCTGTGGACACATATGCAAGTCAGCAAAAAGTAAAATTTTCATCTAATTTTTTTCCTTTGCAAAATATTTTACTATACTTTATATTATACGATAAAAGTATAAGAAAAACGACCCGGTTAAAGGTCGTTTTTAGGTTATTATGCAATATAAGTGGCGGCAATTTCAGCCATTCTTGTGAGCGTTACTAACGGATAGGCTCTCATTACCTCATGGATATCGGGGTCAAAACTTTGAGGACTAGCATGGATAATAGCTTCAACCTGTTCATCAGTCAGCTCAATATACTTTTTAACCTGCATATAAGAGCTAAGCCCTGCATTGCCAAATACAACTCGGGTATTAGCTTCACGTGTCTTATAGGCAGGCACTGTTACCCATTGACCAGAATTATCGTCTTTAACATTCTTCATGTAGGCTTCATACATAGTAGCCTTATAAATGTCTTTAAGCAGAGCCACTTTAATAACATCTTCCTCAGTATATCTATTAGGACAATAGGCATTACACAAAACGCCAAGCTCATGAGCTACGATAAGGGCATGCTCACAAAGACCGCCAGGATAGGCTCCCATATACTGAGTAGAAGCCGGCGCGTTAAAATAGCCAATGCTATCTAAGAACATATTAAACTCTGTAAGGTCAATATTAAGCTTAGCAAGAAGCTCCATAAACTTAATTTCATTGTTATTCTTTTGTTCAATAGAAAGCATATTAATTTCCTCCAAAATCTTTCAAAATAGCTTCTGTAAGAGCTGTAAGCATTTTCTTTGTACACTTTTGAGTACAGTTTCCGGCAGCATAACATTTCGGCACTAGAGTAGACTCGAGTTTATCATCTGTCTCTAGATAACCAGCTTCATTTGCTTTAATTAGGCAAGCTCTAGGCGAGATACACGCGGTATCAGGGCTAGCAGCAGTTTTTACATAAATGGCAGCACAAGTAACAGTCGAATAATTATCAAGCTCAATTGTAGTAAAAATTTCATCTTTTGTTGATATCTTACTAATATGAGTATTAGGTAATACTACGACATTTGCTGCCTGCTTTAGTACTAATTTCTTTCTCAGTGTATCTGAGATCCAGTTACCAAAATCATCGAGGCACAAATATACGTACTTGTATTTCTTTGATACTTCAAGAGCCATCTCAATATCAGACGTATTATTAGCCAGCACCAGAGCAGGAAGTTTCTTAGCTTCCTTAGGAACGTCTACAACGGTATTAAAAACATTAGGTACCTTTTTATTATTGACCGTAAACGGTGCATATTTTTGACCGACTGCGAAAACAAGATGTGTTGCGTAAAGTCTTATGCCGCTTTTAAGATAACAACCAAAAAGTCTGTTTTTATAATCTGTCAAGGATACTTCGTCTTTAAGGTACTCAACGTTTAGAAAATCACGAGTCGTTGATGTCTTAAACTCTCGACTGATAAAAGCAATTTTAATTTTAAGATTCGCTGATGCAATACTATTTACAAGCTGATGACCTTCCTTGCTATCACCGATTATAATTAAATCATATTGATAATTCATCTACAAACTCCTTATATACTTTTATATTATATTATACAATAAAAAGAACCCATTTTAATGGGTTCTTAAATAATGTTAAGTTAATGTTGACTGCTTGAGCTGACTAACCACAAACTGTCTGTCAATGCCAATGGATTCAACACCATTCCATTTGCATAGAGTATCCCGTACGCTATCACCAGACTTTTGCCATGTACTAAAATAGGGACAGACTGCCTGAGGCTTTGTAATAAGAATATTTGGGTTATTTAGCGGATTGTACTCACACCAGTGACAAAGAGCTGAAACTGTAGGCCTAAAGTTCTCATCATGTATACCCTTAAAGAGTTTATCAAGCTCTGGTCGTCCTTCAGCTACAAGATCTTCAGATTGAGCCGCCTGAGTAATATCGCAGAGAGGTAGGTCATATTCACACCTAATTTGACTATACGGGACACTCCAAAGTTTCTCTGCAGCCATAGTATAAACAGCAAACTGAAGAGGTGCCTTAAGCTCGCTATTCTGTGCTGGCACTGCCCAAGTTTTAATGTCTTGAATTATAATATCATTTGTATTGATGTTAATAAAGGCACGGTCGATGGAGCCATTAAAAGAATGAACTCCGTCATAGTCGTATTCAAACTTCTGTTCAATTCCTATAATACGAAGCTCAGGATGTTGCTTCATATATCTCTCAAGTCGATAGATGGCAGAGTTGAGGTATAGATACACTTTTTCTTGATATGTTCTACCTGACTTATCTTGACTAAAAAATTCAGTCGGATACTTAAGAGCGAGTTTTCTGCTATCAATAATAAACTTATTCTTTAGTGCAATATAATTAATAGGTTGCCCTGACTGAATAGCTTTAGCAATATCCTCTTCGATAGAGTGCACAAGGCTACCAAAGTCTGTAGCAATATTAGCACTAAATAAAAAGTTTTTGTCTAAATACTTTAATTTAAATTTAAATTTACACTGCCCGTAGCAACTTATCTTTGAATAAGAGTACCTGTCCAAAGGTTTCTTTTCTACTTCTTCCATACAAGTCCTCCTTAGTTAGTTATTTTATAATACATATTATCAATGATGTAAGTCATCATGTCACGTTTATTGAGCTCCAACTGAGAAGTCTTTAGCATCAAATCAAAGTTGGTAAGAAACTTAAGCTTCTGCTTTACAGCCGCCACATTAAGGCTCTTATACTTATATTTGATAAACTTAAACTGTCCTGCAGATACTCCACAATCTTCAGCAGATAGATTAGCATTTTGAGAAATCAAAATAATGTTTTTCAAACTGTTAAACGCTCTATTTACTAAAACAACAGGCTCGTGAATCTCCCAGCCATTATGTTTCATGAAATTGTTAAGAGTCAGCATGTCTCCTTCTACCAAAGCATTGACAATATCAAAAAGGTCAGCTTTATACAGGTCAGTCTGTGGGTCAAATCTGATTGCAGCAAGAACTTCCTTCTGTTCATTTTTACCAAACAAAGCAACCTTATCCAGTTCATTTAAAACTCTCTCAATGCTGTTATCAGACGCCTGGACAAGCCACATAAGCTCGCTCTCCTCTACATGCGGACAAAGAGTTTTAGCATAATCACAAATCTGCCAGTCAGTAAGCTTAGGAAACTTAATAGTATAATTTTCCACGTTTTTAGCAATATCTTTTGATACTTGCTCACAGACTACGATAGTATTTTCAAACTGACTATAGTCTTCTGAGCGCTCATCAAAAGTATCAGTATACAAAACATTAAGAGCACCTTCAGTATTTGTAAGAAGCATAATAGATGACTGCTGAGGCTCGTAGATACTGTTTATTCTATTAATGCCACTTATAGACAAATCTCCAAGAGCTTTTACATACTGAGAAGCCAGGAACGGGCAATCTTTACTAACAAAAATCATAAAGTCTGACGGTACAATTTTGTCAGTAATAAATTTTTTAAGATCCATTAAAGTCATTGCACGGCCTCCCAAAGTGTAGTAAGATAGTTTAT
>JAEIGA010003852.1_pt1 | contig 23331 bp, 21 predicted proteins | sample 9270691 | NCBI WGS metagenome assembly JAEIGA01 (sample SAMN17057246, study PRJNA624740) | gut metagenome | biome: biome; isolation source: fecal sample | host: Bos grunniens | place: China: Xizang | collected 2019 | reverse complement strand
TTAATTTCAACAATAGTTTCATCTAACTTAGCTCAAGCTATAGCTAAAGAATATAAAGCTGAATTTATTGAAGTTTTAACAGGATTTAAATATATCGGTGAACAAATTAGAAACTTCGAAACAACAGGAAGTAATGAATACTTATTTGGTTTCGAAGAAAGCTATGGATGTCTAGTAGGAACACACGCTAGAGATAAAGATGCTATTACAGCTGTTATGATGCTTTGTGAAGCAGCAGCTTACTATAAGAAAAAAGGATTAACTTTATGGGATCAAATGATTAATATTTACAAAAAATATGGATTCTATAAAGAAGGAATCTCTACAATTACTTTAAAAGGTGCTGACGGTGCAGTTAAAATGAAAGAATTATTAGATTCTATAAGAAATAATCCACCATCAGAGCTTGGAGGATATAAAGTAACAAGAGTTAGAGATTATCAAACAGGAGTTATAGTAGATACAAAAACAGGAAAAGAATCTGAAACAGGTCTTCCAAAATCAAATGTATTATATTATGACTTAGAAGATGATGCTTGGTGCTGTGTAAGACCATCTGGAACAGAACCAAAAGTTAAATTCTACATGGGTGTTAAAGGAAAATCATTAGAAGATGCTGATGCAAAACTAGATTTACTTAAAAAATCTATGATGGAATTATCAGAATAAAGAATATTTTATCTAAAAAGTATTGTAAAATACAAAAATTAATGATATAAATATTGTAAGAATTATAAAAAATATTATAAATTTTGAAATTTATACAGTCCGTTGGGGTGATAAAGTGCAATCTGGTATCGCCCCAACGCTGGTTTTTATAAGGAAAATCAACGTTTTTAATAAAAAAATAAAATTTTTTTAAAAAAATTAAAAAAAATGTTGACAAGTGTGAAAAAATAGTGTAATATATAAAGGCAGTCGCGTTTCGAGGCTGTCATACAAATAATGTATGGGCTATTAGCTCAGATGGTAGAGCACTTGACTTTTAATCAAGTTGTCCCGCGTTCGAATCGCGGATAGCTCACCAAAGGATGAATTAAACATCCTTTACATGGCCCCTTGGTCAAGCGGTTAAGACATCGCCCTTTCACGGCGGAGACATGGGTTCGATTCCCGTAGGGGTCACCACTTTTTTTATGAAGGTGACAATGAAAATTAAATATTGCCGCTGTAGCTCAGTTGGTAGAGCAACTGACTTGTAATCAGTAGGTCGTCAGTTCAAGTCTGACTAGCGGCTCCAAAGACAGATAGAAATATCTGTCTTTTTTTATTGAAAAAAATTTTTAATATAGATATAATTATTCTATAATATTTAATAATGGAGAAGTGTATGCAAAAGAAAACAAAGTTATTTTGGTTGATACTATATTTTATAGGAATGATTGCAGTGTTTGCATTATCTGAATCAGCAATAGATTTTTCTTCAGATGATTTTTGGGGATTTATATTTTTAACGGAGTCTTGTTATACGGTAACTTTTTTAACAGTACTATTTGTAAAAGAACTTTCGTATCCAAGTGTACAAAAAGTAAATTCAAATATTTTTAATGCACCAGAAGAATTTAATAATATTTTACAGTATATGGAAGAAAGAAATTTATTAGATTTTGGAACAGTTCAAAAGAAACTTGCGATAGTTACATTTTTAAGAAGAATTACCTTTATAATAATGGTACTTGCTTTTCTTATAATGTATTCAGAAATAGGAGATTTATGGGAACCATTTTATTATATAGGACCAGGAGCATTTATAATATCTTTAATATTTGTATATGTTTTTGGACAAATTGTTGAAAAAGATATTCATGAATTTGTATATATGTATAAAAAGGAAATTATACCAACATTATTAAATCAAATGAATAATAATTTAAATTATGTAGCAATAGATCCAGATAAAATTGAAGAATATGAGACTTTATATAAACGCTCTGAATTTTCAAGGGATTTTGAATATATAAGATCAGAAGATTTTATTGAAGGTTTAGTTGTTGCAGATATTACTGTAAGAATGGCAGATGTGTTAGTATCAAAAGAAGGTTCTGAAGGTGAAAATGTAAAAATTTTTGGCGGATTGTTTGCACATTTTAAAAATGTAAATTATGACAGCATGAAAGAGATTTCAATAAGAACAAGTCCTGATTATGGTAAATTAGATTGTTTAAAAGTTATAACAGGAAATGAAGAGTTTGATAAAAATTTTATAGTATATACATCAAATGAAGATGCTGTAGTTGCAATGAGAAGTACAGGATTTTTAGATGCAATAATGGATTTAAGAAAAAAACATGATTGTAAATTTGAAATCATAATTAGAGAAGGTGAAATTTACATTCAAATACCATTAAGAAATGTATTTGAGCCAGACTTAATGGATATGACAGGTGGAAGAAAAACACTTTATAAACACTATCAACATTATAAATTGTTTTTCGATATTTTTCACATAACAAGAAATTTCATAGAATGTTAATAAGGATAAAAGAGGGAAACCTCTTTTATTTTTTGCACTAATATTGATTGATTAAGTGAAAAAAGATATATATAATTATCTTAGAATTATAATTAGAGGTAATTGCTAATGAAGAAGAAAATTGATAAAAAGAAAGTTGCTAGTAGTATTATAATATTTATAGTATTATCTATTATGATTGCAATTATAATGATAGAAACACCAATGCAAGGGTTTGAGGAATTCAAAATAATTTTTACAATATTTTTAATTATGGGTGTTGGTTGTTTATCAATAATGTTTGCTTTTATAACATCTATAATAAACCCAGATTTTGCTTACGATGAAAGAGAATATAGTGAATATCCAGAAGAGTTTAAAAGAATATATAAGTACTTAGAAGAAAAAGACTTAGCTAGGATAGAAGATGTTAAATATGAAGCACTAAAATATTCAAAAATAAGAACATTTTCTTTTGTTTTATTAACTGTATCTATAATACATTTAGTTTCTTTTTATGGCTATAATGTAGGAACAATATCAAGCTTGCCTTTCATAATATTATTTTTCGCACTAGCAGGAATTGTATTAACTAATAAAGAAACAGTTCAAGGAAAGTGGGAATATGAGAAAGTCTTTAAAAGAGAGATTATTCCAGAACTAATAAAACAAATTAATCCTAATTTAGAATATAATGTTACTTATCCAATGCAACAAAAGAAATATCTTCAATTTTATGCGGATTCTAGTTTTTTATTAAATGAATATCCATATAAAATTGATACAGAAGATTACATAGAAGGTAATTTAGATGACACAATGGCTGCAACAATTGTAGATATAAATGTAAGAAATGTTGATCCAAATTTGGTTGGAGTAGACAAAGTAATTGGTGAATTTACAGGATTGTTTGGAGTTTTTTATGATAAAGCTATAAATGATGAAATTGACTTAAGAATAAGAGCAATCAGTGAAATTGAAAATTATAAGATGAATTCTTTTAAAACTGGATATGATAAATTTGATAAGAAATTTAAAGTTTATGATGTATATGGTAATATTGTTGAAAAACTAGTACATGATGGAATGTTTTATGACTTATATAAAATTCATGAAAAATATGGAACATATCCTGAAATAATAGTTAAAGGAAAATACATTTATATTAGATCATATGGTGATAAATTATTTGAACCTAATTTATATGATAAATCAAGAGGGTTTAAACCATTGTATGAATATTATGCGCATCTAAAAACATTTTTAGATGTGAGTGATATTATAAGAAAGTATATGGAAAATATTTAAGAAAAAGAGGGCAATAAATGCCCTCTTTTAAATTGCGGAAAACCCTTGAAAATAAAGCAATTATATTGACATTAATAGCTTTAGATTTTATAATTAAAGTGATTAATTTTTAAAAAATTAGGAGACTAGAAATGGAAGAAAAAGAAAAGAAGAGAATTAAGATTCCAGTACCAGAAGAAGTCTTAGAAAAATTTTTAAGTTGGTTTGATTCAAATAAAAGAGTTGCTTTTTTTATGGCTTTAATATTTGGAGTTATAACTCACATAACAATGATTACAGAAACGGTTATGAGCCAAGATGGAATTTGGAATTCAATGCAATATTCTAGAGCTGGTGATTGGGAATTATCACTTGGAAGATGGGGGATAGAGTTTGCACAAAGATTAAATAATTTTATTGCGGTTCCTAGTATAACAACAATTATGTGTATATTCTTTATGGCGATAGCGGCTGTGTTTTTAGTTGATATATTTGGATTTAAATCTAAATATTCAGCAGCTTTTACAGGAATAATACTAGTAGTATCACCTTGTTTAACAGCGACAATGTTATATGTATACACAACTGTTGCATATTGTCTGGATATGTTGTTAACTATTATGGCTATATGGTTTATTTATAAATTTAAATATAAGAAAATCGGAATGTTATTAGCAACATTTTTCTTTGCATTTGCACTAAGTATTTATCCAAGTTATATGGGAGTGACTATTGGACTTTGTATAATGCTTTCAATAATTGAACTTTTAAAAGATGATTCTAAAATTAAAGATGTGTTTGTTAATATTGGAAAAACAGTTGGAGTTGTACTTGTAGGTGGCATTTTATACTACGTTTTAACAATGGTTTTACAAAAAATAGCTGGCATAGATATGGCTAGTTATTTAGGAGCAAATCAATTAAGTATATCAGCAATTTTAGCTTCATTTGGAACTGGATTTATTAGTACATATAAAAATTTCTTACAATTTTTCTTTACAGATAAAATAGTACTTAACTCAAATTATAGTAGACAATTATGGTATGCAATGTTTTATGTGGGACTTGTTTTAGCATATATAATTCGAGTTATAAAATTAAAATGCGATACTAAAAAAGAAAAAATATTAAAAATAGTATTATCAACTGGAATGCTAATAGCATTACCATTTGGACTTAATATAATAAATATCATTGCAATTGGAGTGGAGATATATCCACTAACTGGAGCACAATTAGTTTTAATGATTCCATTTGCTTTTGCAATATTCGAATTGAAAGATGTTTTAAATATTTCAAAATGGATGATGATATTAGGTGCTATTTGCATAACAGGTACATATTATTTAGCAAGTAATGCTTCATATTCAGCATTAAAATTAACATATAATCAAGCATATTCATCAACAATGAGAGTTCTAGATAGAATTGAAAATACAGAAGGATATGAAAAAAGTATGCCACTTTGTTTAGCTGGTATTATTGGTAATAATAATTATCCAAGAACAATGAATTTATATGGTTATACAATTGGAGAACTTGCAAATAATACAGTATTCCACGGAACATATGGTGGACAAATAGGTACATGGTATAATTATATGAGAGTGTTTTATGGATTAGATATTAATCTATGTGATCATGATACTTATTATAAATTAGTAACTAGTGATGAATATAAGGAAATGGAAATGTTCCCATCTCAAAATTCAATAAAAATTATAAATGGGGTAGTAGTTGTAAAATTAAGTGAAGAACCACCACTTCCATATTAAAGGAGAAAAATAAATGAGTAAAGTTGTTGTAGTTACAGGCGCAAGCCGTGGTATAGGAAGAAATATTGCTTATAATTTAGCTGTTAACGGATATCAAGTTGTAGCAAATTATAATGCTTCAGAAGATAAAGCAATTGAACTTAAAGAAGATTTAAATAAACAAAATATTGAAATAGATATTTTTAAAGCAAACGTTTCTAAAGTAAATGAAATTAAAAAGCTTATAGATTTTACTGTTGAGAAATATGGAAGAATCGATGTTTTAATAAATAATGCAGGAATATCTGAAGAAAAGTTATTTACAGATATAACTGAAGAAGAATTTGATAAAATGATTAAAACAAATATGTATTCAGTATTCTTTGCATCACAAGAAGCGGCAAGATATATGATTAAAGCTCATTCAGGATGCATTATAAACATTTCTTCAATATATGGATTAACAGGCGGTTCTTGTGAAGTTGCATATTCAATGGCAAAAGCAGGAGTTGATGGATTAACAAAAGCATTAGCAAAAGAACTTGGTCCATCTAATATTAGAGTAAATTCAATTGCTCCTGGTGCTATAGATACAGATATGAATAAAAATGTAACTGAAGAAGAATGGATGGCAATAAAAGCAGAGACACCACTAATGAAAATTGGTAAACCAATAGATATAACTAGATGTGTAAAATGGTTATTAGAAGATGAGTTTACAACAGGGCAAGTAATATCTCCAAATGGTGGATTGGTTATTACATAATTATAGTAATAGAGAAACTAAACGAGGATAGAAAAACTATCCTCGTTTTTGATTTTTATATACCTTTAAAAACGATTTAAATGCCCTTTTAAAACAAAAAAATGATTAGCTGGTAACTAATCATTATCTGTTAATTTTTTCTTATAATTTCCAGAAATTAATTTTGGAATTGAAATTAATAATTTGTAGATAGCAAGTTTAATTTTTTTGGTTAAAATATATGACTTTCTAAGTCTTCTAAGAGATTTTTCTCCATAATTATCAATAACAATTAATCCTGTTTCTGGTTTTTCTATTTTGAAAATGTAGTTTTCATCATTATTATTATCCCATTCACCATCTTCATTTTTTATGCAAAAGTTGAATGTTTCTTTATCTAATAAATCAACTTCAATTTGGAAGCCAAGATCTGTTTTTGTCATTTCTGCATCAACAACGCCTTCCCATTCACTTCCAAAACCATAGTGAATATAAACATTTGTAGAAGCATCTTGGAAAAATTTTCCAGTATATGAAATTTTTACTTTAGCACCAGGTACTAATCTATCTGTGTTAAAAAATATATTTTTTACTAATTCCATAAAATCTCCTCATATGTATAAACTCAAAATTATTATAGTATATAAAGAATAACTTATTCAAGGTACTTTAAAAATATAATATCATTGTAACTAAAATGTAACCAGAGTGTAAAAATAATGAGGATTTATAGAATAAAAAAAGCGCCTTTAAAGGCGCTACTGTTTAGATATAAACTCTTCCGATAATTTGGAAATCATCTTTTGGTGTAACTGTCATATCACGTTCTTCTCTGTGATCAGCTCTTAAGATGAATCTATCTTTTTTGTATAGTAATCTACGAATGAAGTAATCTCCGTTTAGTTTAAATAGTCCAACAGCTCTATTTTCTATTGGAGCATTTATTTCAACGAAAGCATAAGAACCTTCTTTAAACATTGGCTCCATTGCGTCATCTGGAATTTTATATGCAAAAGATGCATTTGAAAAATCAGGTGGGCAAGTTACATATTCATCGATTTTTGAAATTGCTGGTATTTGGTTGTATGTTATATGATTTAAATAACCATATTCAACTTGTTCTTCTGTAAGTTCTTTATCATATGTATAAAGTAATTGTTGATATGGAACTTCTAATGCATTACAAATTTCTTTTAGTGCTTTGTGGCTTGGATTTCTTTCACCTTTTTCAATATGTGTAAGATGTCCGATGTTAATGTCTGTTTGTTTTGCAAGTTGTGTTTTAGTAATTCCTTTTTCTTTTCTAATTTTTGAAATCATATTTCCTATCATGTTTTAATCCCTCACTTATTTTATTTTTTAATTATTAAAATAATTTTTAACTTTTGTATGTTTGCCATAAATCATAAAGTTTAATTATATTCTAAGGTTATTATATATTTAAATTATTTTGTTGTCTAGACTTCCAAAAAAATATTGCACAAAAAATGACTATATGATAAGATTTTAAAAGTAATATAATTAGGAGGAAAGCGTTTAAATGGCGGCATCTAAAAAGAAAAGCAATAAAGAAAAATTAAACGAAAAAGATAGTCAAATAGTCAAAGAAGACTATGGTTTGAAAAGCGAGAATAAGGTAAAAGTAGATGTAAAAGGTTCTCAAGATATTACTTCAAAAAATGGAATGTTTATACCAAAACATATTATAGAAAAACATAAAAATGAAACAGAAGAAGATGAAGGATTAGAAGTTGTTATTGGTGTAAAAAAAGAATCAAAAGAAGAAATAAAAAATGAAAATTCTGATGATTATAAATTAGAAGTAGAAATTAAAAATACAGAAGTGTTTGAAGAAAAACAAGAAGTTACAGAAAATCAAAATTTTTCAAATGAAGAAAATCTAGAGATTAAAGAATACGAAGCTTTAGATGATGTTTTTAAAGTAGAACAAGATGTTGAAATTGATATTGATGAGGAAGTACTAGAAGATAATAAGGAACAGGTTACTGAGACAAAAGAGACTAAGAAGAAAGAAAAGAAAGCTTTAGCAGTACAAAAAGATAAATCAATATTAAAAGATGAGAAACCTGAATATGTTAAAAAGATGATTGAAGATAAAAAAAGACGAATGAAGAATATGATAATTATTTCAGTAGTCTTAATAGTAATTATTTTATTTTCAACTATTTTTGCAATATTTAATATTAATAATACAAAATTTTTAAAGGGTTTAGTACTTCATTCAATTGATATTTCTGGTAGAGAAATAGATGATGTAAGAACTGAACTAGAAGAAAAGTTAAAAGTAGAATTAATACCAGAACTTATTTATAAATATGGTGATTATGAAGTAACTATTCTTCCAGAACAAATTGAGTTTAAATACGATATAGAAGAATCTCTAAATAAAGCATTTAATGTTGGTAGAGATGGTAATATAATTCAAAATAACTATGCAATAATATTTAACTCATTGTTTGGAAAAAATATTGATTTAAATTATTCTTATAATGAAGAATTGTTAAATAATATTGTTGAAGACATAAATTCAAAATTACCAGGAGTTGTAGTTGAACCAAGCTATTATATAGAAGGAACAAATCTATATATAGCTCCAGGAACAGATGGATTAGTAATTAGAAAAGATGAATTAAAATCAGATATAATTTATAACATTGTAACAAGAGATTATGATACTATAAAAGCTGATAAATATGAAGGAAGAAACATGCTTCCAGTATCAAATGTAAAAGCAAGTGCAATTGATATAGATAGAATATATGAAGAAATATATACTACTCCAAAAAATGCATACTTTGAAACAGATCCATATCAAATTTATCCAGATAAAGATGGTGTAGATTTTGCTATATCAAAAGAGGATGCAAAAAAATTATTAGAAGAACAAAAAGAGGAATATATAATTCCTTTAAATATAACAAAAGCAGAGAAGACATTAAATGATTTAGGAACAGAAGCTTTCCCATATAAAGTATCTGAATTTACAACTAAATATGATGCAAGTAATAAAAACAGAAGTACAAACTTAAGTATTGCTGCAGAGAAAATTAATGGCTTGGTATTAATGCCAGGAGATGTATTTTCATTTAATAAAGTTGTTGGAAAAAGAACAGTAGAAGAAGGATATAGAGATGCTAAAATATATGCGGATGGTGGTGTTGTAGATGGTTTAGCAGGTGGTATTTGCCAAATATCATCAACATTATATAATGCAGTATTACTTGCAAATCTTGAAGTAGTAGAAAGAAGAAATCATACATTTACAACTTCTTATTTACCAGCAGGTAAAGATGCAACAGTTGTATATGGAGCGATAGATTTCCAATTTAAAAACTCAAGACAATATCCAATTAAACTTGAAGCTTCTGTAAAAAATGGAATAGCAGAATTTAAGATCCATGGAATGGAAGAAGAAAAAGAATATGAAGTAAGAATATTACCAGTTAGAACTGCATCAATTCCATATTCTACAACTTATGAAGAAGATCCAACTTTAATGCCAGGACAAGAAAAGGTTGTTCAAGCGGGTCATGCTGGATATAAAGTAACAACATATAAAGAAGTTAGATATAATGGACAAATCGTATCTAAAGATGTAATTTCAAGTGATACATATAGTCCAATGAGAACAATTAAAAAAGTTGCACCTGGTATGATTCCAGTAGCACAATAAAGAAATAAAAAAAGACTGGCTAGCCAGTCTTTTTTGTTATCTTTTAATTAAGCATTTTGAGCTGAAGATTTTTTTTCTTCTAAAATTTCTTCATATAAACAAATTTGTGTACCAATAATATATGGATTTAATAATGCAACTAATGAATATAATGAGAACATTGCTGTAAGTGGATTTAATCCAGATACTAAAATAAATGCAGCTAATATTCCAATGTAATATAGAATAAATGATAATGCTACAAGGACATATTTTAATTTATATCCATGCATTAATTTTTTTGATTTATCAAGAATTTCTACTGCTTTTAGTTCTTTGTTATCTGCTAAAACTAAATTAATAACTGCATAGTTTAAGTTAATAATAAAGAAGACAATAAGTGTAACTAAGAATAATAAACCAAATACTATTACTGTTGAAACTGGAATTGCTGGTAATGTAGAAAAATCAATTCCTTCTGGAAATGCAAACATTTCTGGTATATTTGTCATTAAAAATAATACTAAGATGAATCCAAATAACATATATGTAATTAATGAAATAATTATTGGTATTAATAATCTAACTATTAATCTTAATGATGTTTTCCATACTTTTCCAAAATCTTTTAATCCATCTTTAACAAAAGTAAAAACTCCAACATTATCATTACGTATAGCTTTTAATGTTGCTACTGTTGTACCATAAACAAGTGGTATATCGATAAGTACGACTAATAGATTTGCTAAAAATCCTGGAATAGCACCTAAAGATGTATCAATTACTGAGATTAAGTTAATTGTGATTAAAGAGAAGACTGCGTATATAAGATACATTCCAAATAATTTTGGATAAGCACCTGTAAGTCTTACTCTGGCATCTTGTTTAAGCTCTGAAATTTTCATAGCGTTGCCTCCTAAAATATTTTAAATTTGAATTTTAATTCAAATGTTAATGACTTCTTTTTATCATAGTAACTAAGTGATGTTCGTTGTTTAAAATGTCTAAAAATGTAGTTGCTATAATAGGATCAAATTGAGTTCCTGATTTTGAACGAATTTCATTTTTTACATATTCTAAATCAAGTTCACCTCTATAAGAACGTCTTGATGTCATAGCATCAAATGCATCAGCTACAGAGATAATTCTAGCTAAAAATGGTATGCTTTGATCACTTAGACCATAAGGATAACCTTTACCATCATATCTTTCGTGATGATATAAAACTATTGGGATTATTTCTTCAAAAATAGCTGCATTTGATAATATATTTTTACCTATAACAGGATGATTTTTGATTTCTGAATATTCTTTATCTGTTAATTTTCCATTTTTTAAAAGGATAGCATCAGATATTCCAATTTTTCCAATATCATGGAATAAACCACCGATTTTTAATGTTTGTATATCTTTTTGAGATAGACCTAATTTTTGACCAATTAATACTGAATATGCTGAAACTCTATCAGAGTGACCGTGAGTATATCTATCTTTAGCCTCAACTGTGTATCTAAGAGTTTCAATGCTTTCAAGATAAGCTTTTTCAAGTTGTTCTTTTGATTTTGAAAGTTCTTCGTTCATGTTTTTTATAATTTTCATTTGATCAATTGATTTAACAGCTGCTTCTACAAAAAGAGGAAGTTGTTCAAGTTTATCATCTTTTTCACAATATCCTTGTACAGAAAGGGCTTTTAAATCTTTAAGTGGAATTGTAAGGTTCGAACTATTAATTAGTAAAATAATATAAACATTTTCGTCTTTACTACGAATTTCTTTAAGCATATCAAGCTTTGACTCAGTAATAGTTGAAAAATCTAAAATGATTATATCGAAACTATCTTGAGTAAAATCTTTTAATGCTGATTTTAATGTTTTATATTCAGTTAAACTGTATTTGGATTGGCGTGTCATCTTTTTTAAAGCATCTTGTATATTAGTTCCATTTTCTACAGCCAATATTTTATAATTATTTGATTCTAATTTATTGTTCATAAACTACAAATCTCCTTAACAATATCATATCTATTATATCTTTTTTTGCTTAATAAGTAAATATTTTTTTAATAAGCCAAGGATTATAAAGGTGTTTGGATATAAATAAGATTCTTATGTATAAGATGGAATAAAATTGGAAAAATATTCATACAGAGGTGAATAAGATATGTATTATGAGGCTAAAAATGTAAAAAAAAGAGAAAGTTTAATTATTATAGTTTTTATGTGTGCAACTACGGTGTTGCTTTGGATGCTAATGATAAAATTAGATAAGACTGAAAATGTTAAATTAGAAAGTAATTATAATGCGAGTAAAGTATCCACAAATTATAAAGAAAATGTGGAAAAACAACCAGAAAATACAGTTGAAAATGCATCTAAAAAAATTGTAGGAATATCAAAAATGGAAAATACTTCAATGTGGCTTTTTGATGCTAAAGATGATTTTATAGGAATTGGTAGTGGCGTTATAATATCGGATAATGGATATATTCTTACAAATGAACATGTAGCTGGAAGTAAATATAGCAATGTATACGTTACTTTAGAAAATGGTATGAAGTATAATTCTACGGTTGTATGGGCTGATAAAGATTTAGATTTGGCAATTGTTAAAATTTCTGCAGAAAATTTAGATTATATGAGATTAGGTGATTCTGATAATATTAAATTGGGAGAATGTGTGTATGCTATAGGAAATCCAATAGGATTTGAGTTTCAAAGAACAGTTACAAAAGGAATTGTTAGTGGTATAAATAGAACTATAAAGATTAAAGAGCAAGATAGTGAATCATATATGGAAGATTTAATTCAAACAGATGCTACTATAAATGATGGAAATAGTGGTGGTGCATTAATTAATGAAGAAGGAGAGCTACTCGGAATAAATACTGTAAAAATTAATGATGCAGAATCAATTGGTTTTGCTATACCTATTAATATTGTAAAACCTGTATTAGATAAACTTATAAATAGTGGAGAAGTAAATGATTTAAGATTAGGAATATATGCTTTAGATAAAGAAGCGTTGCCATATTTAGATTCAAAATTAGATATAAAGTCAGGTATATATGTTGTTAGTATTCAAAATGATAGTGTTTTAAAAGATAAATTAAGAGTAGGAGATATAATTGAATCGATTGATGAAACAGATATTAATAAGATGAACGATGTAAGGAAAATAATATGGTCAAAAAATAAAGGGGATAGGGTAGTTTTAAAAGTAAAAAGAGGGTTAGAATATTTAAATTTAGAAGTAGAATTAAAATAAAAATAAAAAGCGCCTTTTAGGCGCTTTTAAAATTATAATTTTCCAATATTTTCAGATGTAATATCTTCTTTAGTAATTGTTTTAAGAATAGTTTTATCTTCTTCATTAGCTGTATTTGTAGCATGTTCAATAATTGCTTTTTCATAAAGGTTTCTAATAAATCTAGCGTTACCAAAACCTTCAGTATTTCTGTATTCTTCAGTTATTTCTTTAACTTTTTCTATAGCAGATTCGTCTACAATGAAACCTGCTTTATCAAACATTGATTTAAAGATTTGAATTAATTCGCTTGTTGTATAATCTTTGAAATCTAATGTATAACCAATTCTTGAAACAATACCTGAATTGGATTTTAAGAATCCATCCATTTCTTTTTTATATCCTGCAAAAACAACAACTAAATTATCTCTATAGTTTTCCATTGCTTGAATTAATGTTGCAACACATTCTTCGTTAAATGTTGTGCTAGAACCAGGTTTAGTTGCTAAAGAATAAGCTTCGTCAATGAATAATACACCACCTAATGCTTTTTCAATAACAGACATTGTTTTTGGAGCTGTTTGTCCAACATATTGTCCAACTAAATCCTTAGCAGATACTTCGATAAGTTTGTTTTGATCTACATATCCAAGGTTATATAAAATATTTGCTACCATTCTAGCTACTGTTGTTTTACCTGTACCAGGGTTTCCTAAGAAAACCATATGTAAGTTTGTATCTTTAATTTTTAAATCATCAGTTGTTTTCTTTTTAAATTCCATAAGGCTTACTAAATCTTTTAGCATTCCTTTAACGTTATCAAGACCAACTAAATCATTTAAATCTTTAAATATTTCTTCAATTGATTTATTTTTCTCGTATTCTGGAATTGTTTTTTCATCAATTACTTCACCAGTTTGATTAAATAAGATTTTTTCAGAAATAGATGATACATAGTCTGGTGCTGATAATGATGATTTTTTGTAAGTTTCATTTACAAAATCTAAAAGTTTAATTTCAAATGCACCTGTTACTATATAATCTTTTCTAAAGTTATCAAGAATCATTCTATAAACTTCTTGGTTTGCTGGTGGAGTTGTTTCTAGTTCAAAATCAAAAACTTTATCTTTTAAAGTAGCATTGTTTATAAATAATTCATTTATTTTATCTTTGTTTTTATCAACGATAATTGTTGTAATTCCATTTTGATTACTGTGTTTAAATATTTCATTTTCCCAGATTTTAAGAAGTTTATCTTTAGTTTGTTTATCTTTATTTAAAAGACCATCAACATCTTTAAATATAACTAAACTTGTTTCTCCAGTATACATGTCTACTATATGAGATGAATCTTCGATAACATAGAAAGAACGTTCAGCAGCTTCTTTGTTTTTTAAATATTTAAAATACTCAAATCCGTCTAAAAGAATATTTGTAATTTCATATAAAGTAGAATCATTATCACAGTATATTCTCATATTAAATGGAATATAGTTTTTAACTTGTCCTGCATTATATTTTTTTGCATATTCAATCATTTTTTTGAAAACAAGTTTTGATTCTTCTGTAAGATTGCAGTTATCAATCTTTTTGAATAATTCTTCTAGTTTTGGACCTGCTTCTATAGCCATTACTTTTGGTTCTTCTGGTCTTTCTTCTTTTAATGCATCATTAATTTGTTTATCTAACACAACTTTATCTTGTTTTGGTACTTCAATTCTTGGAATATCTTGGATTTCTAATCTTTGAGCATCAATAGATTTTTGTGTTTCAGAAAGAAGTGAAAATAAATCGTCATACATATTTTTTAAGAATTTATCTTGCATTCTGTCACTATCTTTTTTGTTAGGATCTTCCATACAAACTCCTTAAAATAAAATTTATTAAATAATAAAAATTGTATATCTTATTTAACAGTTTTTATTATATATCATATTTTTAAAATTAACAACATCAATATTTAGCACCTATAATATTGTTTTAAATATAGCTTAGTGTTATAATATTTGTTGTGAAAGTTTAAGCTTTTTTAAAAAGCAAAAGGAGAAAAAATATGAATATTGGATTTTTTGCTGGAAGTTTTTCACCATTTACAAATGGTCATTTACATATAGTAAAAACTGCAAGTAAATTTTTAGATAAAGTTATTGTTGGGATAGGTATTAACCAAAATAAATTACCTAGATTTGATAACAATGACATGAAAGTAGCGATAGAAAAAACACTTGAAAAAGAAGGTCTAACAAATGTAGAAGTTATAATTTATACTACACTTTCTGTTGATGCTGCTATGGAACATGGAGCGTCAGTTCTAATCAGAGGATTAAGAAATAGTATGGATTATGAATATGAAGAAAAACTTGCATTAATAAATGAAGATTTTTCAGGATTAGATACATTTTATATTAGAGCTGGAAGTTTAGGAAATATAAGTTCTAGTTTAATAATGGAATTATTAGAGCATGGAAAAGATGCATCTAAATATTTACCAGAAGATGTGTGGAATTTAGTAAAAACAAAATATAATCAGGAGTAAAATATGTATAGTTTCAAATACGTCTTACGTAGATCTTTTAGAAACGAAGATAAAGATGTTTGGTATTCAGAAGCAGATGCTCAAGCGTTATATAGATTAATTAGAAAATATCATGAAGAAAACCCAGATATTACTAATGAAGAAATCTATACTAATATTATGGAGTTATTCATAAAAACTAATGCTGAGATTGTTAAAATACCAACAATTAAAAGTGATACGTTTAGATACAATATTTGTAAAGAATTAAATAGTGATACTCATAAAAGAAGAGAAGCTTATGATAAAGTTCATAAGGAAGAATCAACTGGAAGAAAAGTTAATGCGAATGATGCTGTTACATATAGCGCTAATAAATTAAGTTCAGCAAGAACTTTAATTATTCAATGTTTGCTTGGATTAAGATCACAACAAGACTTTTTCGAACCAGAAATGCAAAAAAACTATAGAAATTTCTTTAAAACAAGTAAAAAGGTACAAAATGAATATAAAAGAACTCTTAATGCAAATGAAAGAAGACAATTCGATACATTAAAAGAGTTATTTGAAGGTGATGAATTTTCTCAACTTTCAACATTCATGAAAAATAGTGAAAGACAACTAGAAGATGAACTTAAAGAAGATTATATAGTATCAATTTTATTCTTAGGTGAGAGATTAAAAGAATTTGGCCTTTTAGAAAAGTATTATGATATTCAAGGTAAACAAAATAGAGCTTTAGGAGTAGATTGTTTATCATATCCATTAAAAAATAATGGGGAAGATACATTAAGTATAGAAGGAATTTTTGATAGAAAAAATTTAGAACATTTAGGTATTAATAAATTATCTATGCTATCAGCATTTTGGATGAATAGATTTACTAAAGAACTAGATGCTTTAAATAAATCTTTATGTATCGTAAATCAATTGAATTTATGGGATAAAGTAAAAGAAGCTAAAATTAAACCAGATGGAATGATTTCTGTTCCAGTGGAAAAAGAAGCCCTAAAAAATGTTTATAGAAAAATACACTTTTTACAAGAATGTTCGCTTGTAATGCTTGATGCATTTGATGAGGATGATGATAAAAATACAGAAGAAGTTATTGATGGAATGACTTCGAAAAAAATTATTAAAAGAGTAGATCCAACATCGTTAATAAGAACAATGGAATCTACTATGGGTGAGGATTATGAAAAATATTTCTCATCGCTTGATCCAAATGGAACTCATGTATTTGTCCAAGAATTTGATAATTATAGGGTAATAGAAAATGCAATACATAATTCATATAGATTTAAAGACTTTAATATGCTAGCAATTCTTGCTAATTTACATGAAAGAGATTTCTCAAAAAACTGGGGAATTATTTTAGAAACTGGAAAGAATTTAGCAAATCAAGAAAAGATTTTATTAGGTATAGATGTTGAAGGATTTAATATGCCAGTGAGACTTCATATTGATAAAGAACTTGTCTTAGATTTTTTAAAGGCAAATCAAGGAAGCACAATTATTCCTATATATGAAGGTAGCAAAGATTTTGATTGGATGGGTAAAAAAATATCAGCACCGGTGTTAATGCCAATCTGCCCTAAACAAAAAGAAGGTTCTAAAAGATTATTAGAACAAAAAAATGGTTCTGTAGTAACTAGAAACTTTATTGAACATATAGGATTTTTAGTAGACTCTAGAGAGTATCCTGAACATTTAAAAGAAGATGTTAAAGTTAAAAGAAAAGGTAAAACCAAAATACAAAGAAAAAGACCTGCAAGAAGATTTGTTGATTTAGCATCTCCAGGAACATACTATATAGAAAAAACAGATGGCTCATTAGAAGAAATAGTTGAGACATTAGAAGATAAAAGTAGATAGAGAATAAAGAGGTATAAATTATGGAAGGATTTATCGGATTATTATTAACTTTTAGTATTTTTTCAGTAATAATGTATATTTTAGTTATGATAGCAATACTTGCAGTACCTATAATTGCGATAGCAATTGTAGTGTATTTAGTAAAAGAATCTAAAAAAGGTAATGAAACAGGAATTAGTCCTATTAGACAGACTGAAAAATTAACTAAAAATGAAATTGTAGGGGATGAAGAAGCAGAACCTATAAGAACAGAGGAAGAAGACTTTTTAGATTTTGATGCAGGAATAAAAAGAAAGTTTTAGGAGTAAATAAAGGTGAATCAAAAGATAACTAAATTATTAGATGAATATTTAAATAAAAATCAATATAGTGAATACAATGAAGTTTTGAGAAAAGAAATAATTTATACATTTGTTAAAAGGATTCAAAAAAAGAATAAAAATTATTTATATTCAACACAAATTGAACTTGAAGATGATATTAAAAATATGTTATCAGTTAAAGATAGTATGCGTTTTAAAAAGTTTTCAGAAGTTTTAAAGTTAAATATAGATGATAAACTAAAATCAGAAAGATTATTAGAAATATATGATAAACTAGTTTAAAATAATAAAGATAAAATCTCCAGTAATTGTAAGTCGAAACTTATAATTGTTGGAGATTCTTTGTTTTAGGAGATAGGTTACATTAGAAGTGTTTACATAACACTTGAAAAAGGGCGTGTTTTATGCTATAATATAAAGTGCATAAAATTTTTATTTCACAGGAGGTCACACCATGAAGAAAATCGTTAAACCAACCGGATATAACCGGTTGAGAAGTCATGTCGATAGCAATAGTGTAACCATGTGCGCCACTGTTGGCGATGAGTTTATTGCTATGGCAGGAAAACACATCCGTGCAACCGTTGATGAAATCGGACATCCCAAGTGCAGTTTCGTTGAAGGAGATCCTGAAAATAAGCAATTCAGCGAAAAATTAAACAGAATCAGCAAGCGGACATTCTTTGCATGTTCCATCGGAACCGCAGTATGTTTCGCCCTGGCCATCGTTATGGCTATGCTTGAAGGCTGGGGCTACCAGGTAGCATTTACTCTTAGCTACTTTATGCTCGCCGGCTGTCTGTTGCACGAAGGTGTTGGTATTTTCATTGCAAGACTGTTTGGAGACAAGGAAATCAAATCTTTTGTAAAATTCCACGCAGCAAGAAATGCCACCATCAACGCATTCAATGCAACTCAGAAGGTACCTACTTTGGAAGAAGCAAAGCAGTATTCTATTTTCAATCATCAAAACCAGTATGTGAAGAATGGATACATGGCAATTGTCTTCATTGCGTTTTCTCTTTTGAGATTCTTACCTATTTGGGCATACATTGCAACGGCAATTGCGCTTGTTGTAATCGTATTTACCGGTGAGAAGAACGGCTGGCTCAGATTCTGGCAGTTTTTGGTGACATCCAAACCTCAAGATTGTCACTATGAAGCAGCAATCGCTGCGATGAGCGAAACTGCAGAGTTTTTTGAGCGTGCTAAGTTTGAGAAAATCAGCGAAATCGATGTACTGAGAAGCATTCTCGAAATTTGCAAAAAATGTGAAAAGAACGATTCTTGTGAAGAGAGAGAGTTCCGCGAAAAGCGTCTGAAAGAACTGACTGAAAAAGGTGAACCCGAAAAGGTCGAAGCCTCTAAGTATGTTCAGGAAGAAGATGCTGTCGTAGAAGAAGTAACCGAATCTGAAGAAAAGCTGGATGAATCTAGCTCTAGTCCCTCACAGGATACAGAGGAGGAAGCTCAGTGATTACACTCAGCTCTTACAGTGCCCAACAGAGCAAGATAACTGCTCTACATGTTAAAACGCCGCAGAGATGCGGCGTTTAACATTTTTATAAATGTTCACAGCGAGTTCATTTTTAAATGATAAATAATAGTTTAAGAAGTGGAAATTTTTGCTCGTTTACGATATAATAAGTAAAGATTATACTAAAGATGAAAGCGGGCAAAATTAAGTTGTCTGCTTTTAATTTATAAATGTTTTAGGAGGCTATATGTTTAAAATTTTACTTGTTGAAGATAATAAAAATATTCGAAAATTAATGAGTACATATTTAAAAAGAAATAGCTATGATGTATATGAAGCTGAAAATGGTGAAGATGCTTTAGATGTAATGGATAGAAATCATATTGATTTAATGATAAGTGATATAATGATGCCTAAAATGGATGGTTATGAACTTACAAAAGAAATAAGAGATGCAGGGTTTACAATGCCAATTTTATTTGTTACAGCTAAAGATTCTATAGATGATAAAAGAACAGGATTTATGCTTGGTGTGGATGATTACATGGTAAAACCAATAGATATGGATGAAATGATTTTAAGAGTTGGTGTTCTTTTAAGAAGAGCAAATATTATAAATCAACGTATGCTTAAAATAAAAGATGTAGTTTTATCATATGATGAATTTACTCTTTCTAAAGGTGATGAAGTATATCAAATACCACAAAAAGAATTCTTACTTTTATATAAACTTCTAAGTTATCCAAATAAAATATTTACAAGACAACAATTAATAGATGAAATTTGGGGATTAGAAAGTGATTCTGAACAAAGAACAGTTGATGTACATATAAAAAGATTAAGAGAAAAATTTGAAAAGTTTGGAGAATTTGAGATCGTAACTATTAGAGGCGTAGGATATAAAGGAATAGTAAATAATAAATAGTAGGGGATATAATGAGTAATAATTTTGGAAAAAATTTTATAATAGAGGATAAAGAAAAAAGAAAATCACTGTATAGGTTTTTAATTATTGCGTTTTTAATAATTTTACTTATTACAATTTTAGCAACAAGCTTATATTTTAGATATGCTAGATATTATTTGATTGAATTATTACATGTTCAAGGAATAGAATTTAGTGAACTTGATAAAGATCGTGTAGTAGATGGTGTAATAGGTGCAGTAATAGAAACTGTTACTTTATCTGCAATAATTGGACTTGTTCTTGTAATAGTAGTATTTAAACATATAGTAGGTCCAATTAGAAAAATGACAATAGCAACTAAAAAAGTTGCAAAAGGTGATTTTTCTGTTCAAATAGATAATGGAAGAAAATATAGAAAAGATGAGATTGGACTATTAACAGATAACTTCAATATGATGGTTAGAGAACTTGAAAGTAATGAGTATTTAAGTAAGGAATTTATGAGTAATGTATCTCATGAATTTAAAACACCAATAGCATCAATTCAAGGTTTTGCCAAATTATTAAAAGACGATAAGATATCTGAAGAAGATAAAAAAGAATATATTGATATCATTATAGAAGAATCAGAGAGACTTGCAAATCTTTCAAGTAATATTCAACATTTATCTAAACTTGAGAATAAAAAAGAATTAATTAAAAAAGAAAAAGTTGCTATAGACGAACAAATTAGAAAATGTATTGTTATTTTAAATAATAAACTTGAAGAAAAGAATATTGAAATTGGAATGGACGAAGATAAAGATGTCTTTGTTGATGTAAATGAAGATATGCTTCAACAAGTTTGGATAAATTTAATTAATAACGCAATAAAATATACTCAAAATGGTGGAAGAATAGACGTTATTATAGATGAATTTAAAGATAAAGTAGTAATTGAAGTAAAAGATAATGGAATTGGAATAAAAGAAGAAAATTTAGAAAAGATCTTTGATAAATTCTATCAAGAAGATGCATCTCACAATTCAGAGGGAAATGGTTTAGGATTAGCTATTGTAAGTAAAATAATTGAGCTTCATAAAGGAAGTATAGAAGTTAAAAGCAAGATAGGAGAAGGAACTTCATTTATAGTTACTATTCCTAAAACAAAATCGTAATAAAAATAAACTCATAAGTATCCACAAAATATAGATAAAATGTGGAAAAACTTATGAGTTTTTTGTTTTTATTTAGTTTAAATTTATCTTTCTTCAGAATCCTTTTCAGTAAATAATTTATTATCTTTTGCAAATTCTGAAAATAAATTTGAAAATTGCATAGGATAACGTTTTTTTACTTCTGCTAAAATTTCTTGTCTTGAATATTCAATTTGTTTTTTATAGTCTGGCATCCTTAATATAAAAGCTGGATTTTCTATAAAGTTACCACCTTCATCGAATATACCATTTACCCATTTTGAAGGGATAATACTAGGTAATCTTTCAAAAGCAGGTCTTGTATATTGAAGCCAGTTTCCTTCAGGTTTTGGTGGATCAATCCTTTGAGATAAGCAGTTAAGGAAAAGTTGTCCTTTAAAGCTTGTTGGATCAATATCACCTAGTACTGATTTGGGAACTGTAATTATAGCTACAGTTTTTTCTTTTCTATCGTGATAATAATTATATTCTTTTATTTCATCTTCGTTTTTTGCTTGCTTAACAACTCTTGATATTTCACCATTATAGCTTTTATCAAGATTAAGTCCACCAGCTAAAATACTACTAGTATAATCGCTTTTTGTTTCATGCATAAATGTTAAACATGAATCTAAGAAAAGTGAATTTCTTGCTTTTTCAAATTGAATATCAGAAATCATATTTTACCTCTAATTTTCTTCTTTTTTAATAAATAGTTTGCATCTACATACGCCTGTTGAAATAAATTCGTCACAAGGACATAGAGTAGTTTCGTCTTGAGTAACTCTACATGGACAGTGACCATTTTTTTTATAAATTCCATCTATAATTCTTTGAGCGTATTCTTTATCTGGATTAATAATATAACCTTTCATAAAATACTCCTTATTTTAGTTTGTTTATTTCTTCAAGTAATTCTTTTTCTGATCTAAATCCTTCTAAAGTTTTTACTGGATTTCCATTTTTAAATATAACTAATGTAGGAACTACTTCTACTTGATATTTAATAGCTAGTTCAACAGATTCATCTATATCTACTTTAACGATATTTAAATCGTCATTTTTATTTGAGATTTTTTCTAAAACAGGGGCAAGCATTTGGCAAGGTCCACACCATGTAGCAAAGAAATCTACAACTGTAAGTTTATCGTTTTTTAGTACTTCATTTTCGAAGTTTTCTTTGTTTATTATGTTCATAAGTTTTACCTCCATTTAAATATTTTTAGTCAAATTTATTTTATAAAAACAAGTAAATTTTGTCAATTGATATGCAAATAATAGTAAAGCAAATAAAAAATGATTGACATTTAGTAAAAAAATAACATATAATATTAGTACAATATTTTTTAGGAGACAGTGCCATGAATACATTTAGTAATGTAAAACAAAATAATTTATGGCAAGTATGGGGAAGTAAGTACTCATACTATATTGTCATGTAAAAAATATTAAAATTAGTTTATAAAGTATTGTTTACGAAGGCGTATGTATGAGTAATTGAGCTTGTATGTGCGCTTTTTTGTCGTATTTAAAAGGAGGTGGCAAATATGAATAAAGTATGGCACTGGCCAGTGGCCAGAGAAAATAATTTAATAAAACTAGAAAATAAAAAAGTATATTTAAAAGAGGAGAAAAGTTATGGAAAAATTTGGAGAATTTGGTGGTTCATATGTGCCACAAGAGTTAAACGAAAGATTAGATGAGATTAAGAAAGTTTTTGAAGAAATAAAAGATGATAAAGATTTTAAAGATGAATATTTATATTATTTAAAATATTTTGTTGGAAGACCAAGTCCAGTTTATTATGCTAAAAATTTAACTAATTTAGCAGGTGGTGCAAAAATATATTTAAAACGAGAAGATTTAAATCATACAGGTGCTCATAAAATAAATAATGCTATTGG
>JAEIGA010003851.1_pt1 | contig 23336 bp, 34 predicted proteins | sample 9270691 | NCBI WGS metagenome assembly JAEIGA01 (sample SAMN17057246, study PRJNA624740) | gut metagenome | biome: biome; isolation source: fecal sample | host: Bos grunniens | place: China: Xizang | collected 2019 | reverse complement strand
GGCATTTCCCTCCCCGAAGAATTCAAATATTTTTTTGGCACAGATAGCCCGACGGGGCGAAAGCGGTTAAGCCTTGCCGTTTCTGTGCCAGAACCAAAGGCTTCATCACTGGAAGGCGGTGACACAATCTATGAAGAAGGAAGTTAAGACTACATCTAAGACCACGGCATCTAAGAAGTCGACCACAACAAAGTCGACCTCGAAGAAACCGGCAGCCAAGACGACTGCAAAGAAGAAAACAACGAAGAAGAAAACGACAGCAAAGCCGAAGCCGGTGATTACTCAGGTTATCACTCCAAGTCAGGCAGAGCAGATGTGCAAGGGTGTTGATCCACGGATCAGGTCTCAGGCCATCGCCCTGGCTAATGCGGTCATAACTTTACAAAATAAAATTATTCAGCAAACACCTGAATACGAAAAGGCTCCCTTAACCCAAGAAGTAATGGTGGGAACTGGTGAAGTGGTGCTGCGTAGCAATCCTCTTGTGCAGGAATATCGTGCTACCGTTCGTGACTATGCAGCATCTATGAAGAGCCTTGAAGAATTACTTAACGTTAAGAAGGGCGCATCTGATGCGAATCCTCTCGATGCGTTAAGAAATAAGATCGGCTGATATGCAGCAGGTCCTCGGTAAAAAAGAACCGAGGATATGGACAAGACCATTAAGGAAACTTACACCGAAGACCACACTGGGGTATTCGTGTATTGAGTATGCGGTTAAGGTCATGAACATGACACTTGATCCGTGGCAAGAGTGGTTGCTTATTCATATCCTTGAGATTGTCGGAAACCTCGAAACAGGAAACTGGCGATTTCGCTTCAGAACGGTAGTGGTCGAGGTTGCCAGACAGAACGGCAAAACAACAATATCGAAAGTTATATCTTCCTACTTCCTTAACGTGCTGGGAGTTAAGTCAATCTTCGGAACTTCACTCTCACTCGAAAAGGCAGAAGAAGTTTGGGATGCGGTTGTTCTCGAACAGGAAAGCAACCCTATCCTTTCAGGGGAGATTGATACAGTTGCCAGAAGGAACGGCGGAAAGAAGCTCATCCTTACGGGCAATCGTGTTTATAAAGTTGGAGCTCCTACCAGACGAGCTGGACGTGGAGACTCTAACGACCTTGTTCTCCTTGATGAGTTGCGTGAACAACGTGACTGGGAGACGTGGTCTGCAGCTGCTGCTTCCACAGTGGCGAAGCCGAGAGGTATGATTATATGCTTCACGAACGCAGGAGATCCTGACTCAATCGTTTTACGAGATGTCAGGAATAAGGCAATAGCAAAGATAGAAGGCACAAAGGCAAATGACTTCGGCGGTAATGTCGACGTTGAGTCTTTGGGCCTTTTTGAATGGTCGGCACCGGAGAAGGCGGAAACGGATGACATCAAGGCGCTGGCACAGGCGAATCCCGCTTTGGGGTATGGAAGATTGACCATTGACGCTTTGATGGCTCAACGTGAAACCTTCCCGGAGTCGAAATTCAGGAGCGAGTGCATGTGTCAACAAGTTGAAACGATTTTACCTGAACCGTTCCCCGAGGGCGCTTGGCTCGGTGGTCAAGACGAGAACAGTTACATCCGTGAGGATAGCGAGCTGTTCTGGGGCATAGAGATGTCACAAGACAGACGTTACACGGTAATTGCCGTGTGCGGTCTTCGTGAGGATGGTCATTATCACGTCGAACTTGTTGATCGACGCATAGGTACCGAATGGGCCGTTGACTGGTTCAGATCCAGAACGGCTAAGTACGGCGAAATGAAACTTTGTTTTCAAGGCAGGGGTGCTCCGGTGTCAGGTCTTGCAGAACAGATCTGCACACTTGATGGTGTCACTCGCATGGCTCAGGAAGGCCCTGAGCTGTCAGCAGGGTGGAACCGCTTCTATGATGCGGTCGCTGCCTGCACTCCGGGAGACTCAAGAGGCGGTGTGAAAGTTTATCACCTTCCACAGCCCGCACTTGATACACCTGCAAGAACGTGTCAGCTCAGGAACTTGGGCGGAGGCATTATGCTTCCTGACCGAGTTAAGAGTCCTGACGATATTAGTCCGTTGATGGCGGTCGCTATGGCATACGCAGGAGCGACACAGATCAACAAGAAAGAAAAGAAGATATACGAATCAAGCTACGCATCAGGAAACAGTTTGATTTTTATCTAAAACAAGTAAGGGAGGCAAAAGGAAATGCCCAGTATTTTGGAGCGCTGGCGGATGGTAAGCAAGCCGTCGGTGATAAATGTCACACTGTCAGGTAATGCCGACACACAGGTGTTAAATCTGACGGCACAGGAGCTCTACAAGACGCAGGACAACCTAAGAGCAGTTGTTGACTTCCTGGCGAACAATCTTGCACAGCTTCCCCTTAAGGTCTACACGAGGAACGATGAAAACGACCGAGTAAGAGATCGTGACAGTGATGCTGCTAAGGTGCTTTGGAAGCCTAACGGGTACCAGACACAGTTCGAGTTTATCCGTGCGCTTTGTCTTGAGTATTACGTTTTCGGTTGTGTATTCGCTTGGGTTGTTCCTAACGTCAAAAAAGAAGGTGGCTATGACGTTCACATCATTCCTACCAACTGGATTGTGTCAAGGAAGAACGCAACATCTTTCGGACCGTCAACGATCACGGTCAAAGCTCGTGGCATAGCTGAAGCGGTGGAGATTCCCTCGGATGAGTTTGTTCAGTTCAGAACATATCTCCCCGGAGATCCTGCATCCTACTGTTCACCTATCACGGCACTCAAGCAGACGTTATATGAGCAGATCGAGAGCGGAAAGTTCAGAAGGCAGTTATGGAGATCTTCAGGAAGACTCAATGCTCAGATCGTCAGGCCTAAAGACGTTGCACCGTGGAACGACGAACAGAAAAAGAAGTTTGCAGAAACCTTCCGTGAGGCTTGGAGCGGAATCGGTTCAAAAGCTGGTTCTATTCCTCTTATGGAAGACGGCATGGAGATTAAGCCGTTCTCAACATCATTTAAAGAATATCAATGGTCTGAGTCCGTAACGCTCTCTCGTGAGAGCGTTGCAGCTGCATACAGGATCAATCCGTCACTCATCTGGCACAGCAACACGCAGACATACGCAAGCGCTAAGGATAACGCTCGTGCGTTGTATGCAGATTGCTTAGGGCCTGACATCGTGATGATCCAGCAGAGGATCAATGCGTTCCTCCTGCCTATGATCGGCGCAAACGAATTCAAGACATACGTTGAGTTCGATATGGATGAAAAGTTGAGAGGTTCTTTCGAGGAACAGGCATCAATCTTAAGCACAGCGACAGGAAGGCCGTGGATGACGGTCGACGAGGCTCGTGCTCGTGCCAACCTCCCGAAGCTCCCTGATGGTCAGGGTGACGGTCTGGTTATTCCTCTCAATGTAGAAGTTAGTGGTCAGCCTAACCCCGGGAATGATTATTCCTATCCCGGTGTTGATAACAATGCCAAAAAGCTCGAACCGTGTGGCTGTAAGTCATGCAAAGAGCAAAGGGAACTTCGGCTCAAGGGAAGAAGCGACAAGGACGACGATGAAAAAGTCCAGACTGTCTTGACCGAGTTCTACAAAAGGCAGGCTCGTTCCGTTATCCCAAAACTCAGAGCAGGAGATGAAAACTTCTGGAACTCGGAGAGATGGGACAAGGAACTGACCGAAGACCTTGAACCGGTGCTTATCGAAATAGCTGACAAGCACGGCAAGGCAACAGCTGAACAGCTTGGCTCAGAGTACGGCACCGAGGTTACGAGAAAGTATCTCGCAACCGCTTCGGAGGCTCGTGCCAAGAAGATCAACGAAGGAACTCTGAGAGCGATCAACAAGGAACTTGAAAGAGACTTCGAAGATGACGAAGAGCCTGACATTCAAAAGGTCTTCGACGTAAGAGAGAACACGGTTATGACGATCGCAAAAGGCGCAGCCGGAGCGATTGCTTCATTTGCGACTCAGGAAGCAGCGCATCAGGCGATAAGTGATGGCGCTTCAAGTGTTGTGGGCCGTGTTGTTGAAAAGGAATGGATCACCGGAGCAAACGCAAGACCGAGCCATCAGGCTATGAACGGCGAGCGTGTTCCGCTTGATGCAGACTTCTCCAACGGTCAGCACTGGCCAGGCGAAGACATAGGAGATCCCGAAGAGTCGTGCGGTTGCAACTGTACGACTGAGGTTGTTATCTCAGGAGGTTAAGGAAATGCAGTACAAAACAATAGAACTCAAAGCAGATGAAGTCGGCAAGGTTGCCGGCTTTTTTAGTACCTATGACAAAACACCGGACAGCTACGGTGACATCATCGAGCCCGGAGCGTTTACGGAGACACTTGAGAAGCGCAAGGCTACAGGTCATCCGTTCCCGCTCTGTCTCAATCACGATTTTAGCGATGTAATCGGATCTTGCGACAGTATCGAAGAGAAAGAAAAAGGACCTTTTGTTGAGGCCTCTCTTTTTGATACAGGACGAGCTCAGGAAGTTAGAACCTGGCTGAAGTCAGGTGCTATCTATCAGTTCAGTTTCGCTTATGACGTTTTACAGCGCAGAGATCCTACAGAGGAAGAGAAGAAGGCAGGTGTTCTGAATGTTCTTCAGAAGATCGAACTCTTTGAGGTCTCAATCGTAACAGTTCCGGCTAATCAGAACGCAGTCGTCACAGAAGTAAAGAGCGTTGAGCCTGAAACAAAGGCAGGCAAGCGCAACAGCAAGAAGGACGCTGACGTTATCAATCAGATCATCGAGCTCGCTAAGTCATTACTTGACGAGCCTGACGATACCACAGAACCCGAGGAAAACTCCGAAAAGGCACAGATCGAGGTCAATGAGAAATCAGAGGAACCTGCAGACGAGGGTAATTCGAAAAGAGCCGAGGCACTTCTGGAAAAAATAAATTCTTTCAAGAAGGAGGTTCCTGACCATGACGATTAAGGAACAGCTTACAGAAAAGAAGGCTGCACTTTCAGAGCTCGAACCCATGATTAAGGCTCACGACGATGAAGCGCTCGCAAAGGGTGAAACACTCGCACAGGAGATCGCAGACCTTGAAGAGAAGTGCGCTAAGGCTGAAAAGGCTGAGGCACTTCTGAAGACTATCGGCACAGCCGAAACAGAATCCACAAATCCCCAGGAGGAAAAGAAAATGACACAGATCGAAGAATTCACAACAAAGGCAGCAGAGATGCAGGATCGTTCTAAGGGTGTTACACAGCACTTCGAGAAGGCTTACAACTCAGTAGTTACATCTCCCACAGTTGCAGACCTCGATAAGAGCATCGCTCCCCAGCCCAGAAGAGTTGCAGCTGAGGACTTCCTTTCCGTAGCTACAGTTAGCGGTGGTGCAGTTACATACTTCACACAGGGAGCTTTCGAGACCAACTCCGGCATCGGAACAACATCTCAGAACAGCAAGAAACCCCAGGCATCCACATCTTTCGCAGGCACAACAGCTGCACTCGCTAAGATTGCTGCATGGATCAAGGAGACAGACGAGATCATCAACGACGCTCCTTTCCTCGCTTCTGAAGTTGAGAACTCTCTCGTATATCAGATCGGCAAGGCTTCTGATGATTACATCATCGACACAATTGGATCCACAGTAGGCATCGGTGCTGAGACATACGACGGAACAACCGTTACATTCGCAGACGGTATCCTCGCTTCTATCCTTAAGATCAAGGAAAAGTATGACGCATCCGTTGTTTACCTCAATCCTGCTGACATCTATTCTCTCCTTTCCGCAAAGGACAGCAACAAGCAGTATTACGGTGGTGGTTACTTCTCCGGTGCTTATGGCAACGGCGCTCTCGGAATCCCTTCAAGCATTTGGGGCGTTCCTATGTTCGCATCCTCTAAGGTAACACAGGGCTCCGCTCTCGTATGCGCTAAGGAAGCAGTCAAGGTTTACAAGAAGGGCGGAATCGACGTTAAGCTCTATGAACAGAACGAAGACGATGCACTTTACAACAGAGTTACACTCCTCGGTGAAGTCCGTGAGCTCGCAGCTGTTGTCGACCTCGCTGGTGTTGTTCTTCTTGCACAGGACAATTCCTAATTAACCAAACAATTTGAGGGAGCCTTCGGGCTCCCTTCTTATTCAAATCTGAAGAAAGGAGTCATGCACCTATGAAGATTGGAATCGTAAATGGTCGTAAGTGCTGGGTACCTGATGACGTGGTCACAGAACCCGTTAAGGCACCTAAGAAGACCGAAGAGAAAGTTGAAGAACCGGTCAAGGCGGAAGAGCCTGAGACTAAGGCAAAGCCTAAGCCTGCGAACAAGGCAAAAACGTCATCGACTAACAAGTCGAGAAAGGCAGGATCAACGAAATGATGGAATTTGAACACGGTCAGTTAAGCCCTTGGGGTTACATCTTTGACGCTGAAGCGCTTCCTGACTTCCTGAGTGACATTGAGTTCATCAATTACACAAATGGTAAGTTCTGCAAGGACACTATGGTCCAGAATGTGATCCCTGCTGCATCTGAAGCAATAAGGAATTATTGCGGATGGCACATATTCCCTTCGCTGACTTGTGGGATGTTCTACAACGTAAGAGATCTGCGTGACGCTTTTGTCGGTCCGGATCTTCTTGTACAGCTTCCCGCAACGTATGTGTCGAGCATCGAGAAGATCATCGTAAATGCAGTCTGGAACGCAGACAAGAACGACTGGGACGGCGATGAACTCACTGAATACGACATCGGAATGGGTACAGGACTTCTCAGGATCTACGACGTAGGGGCGCTCGATCGCAAGTCAAAGATCTTCATCAAGTACACGGCGGGTTATCCTAACGCTCCGGAGACCATTAAGGAGCTCACAGCTGACAGAGTTACACACGCTGTCTCTAATCCTTATGGTGTTGCTTCAGAGAGTGCAGGCGGTGTTTCAGTATCTTACTCGGCTATATGGGCGAGCGGATCTAGCGCATCCAGCCTGTCAAGCGACAGCCGTGAAATCTTGGAACAGTACAAGGTGAAGGGGGTGTTCTAAATGCTCCCGTCATTTTGTAATGAAACGATCTACAGATTACGACCTGGTACCAAGATGGAGCGTGGCTCTCCGGTATTCGACTGGAACAGTCCTGACAGATTAAGGATTGATGGTTGCTCAGTACAGCCAACAGCCACGTCGACATCAATGGACGGTCGTGTTCTTGGTGTTAGTGAAAGCCTTACGGCATACCTTCCCGAAGACGCTGACGTTAAGGCAGGAGATCGCATTGAGTACAGAGGTAGTGCTTACACGATTATGGGTGAGCCTAAGTTCTGGAAAGGTGTCAGGAACCTCTCAAACATTCAGCTCAATCTTCAGAAATGGAGCGGTTGACCTATGGCTAAGAACAAAATCAGACTCGAATTTAACTCTCAGGGCTTTGCTCAGATCCTTGCATCTGAAGGATGTCACGATCTCGTGCAGAGCGTAGCTGAAGACGTTGCAGCGAGAGCAAACGCTAACTCTGGCCTTGATTCATTCGTGGCCACCAGCGTCAAGGCTCCCACACGTTATATAGGTTTCGCTTCAACGACTGACAAAGCATCACTGAAAGCTGAGTCTGAGGACAAAGCATTAACGAGGGCGCTCAAATGAACATATTAAAACCAGTCGACATTGAGAACGAGTGCAGACTTGCTCTTGCTGACTTCTTCGAAGTGTACTGTCGACCGCTTCCTGAACAGTACGGTCTTCCGAACGTGCTCATAAGTTGCACCGGAGGATCTACGAGGAACACAGTCGATACGTTCACCGTATCAATAGATGCAAGGGCCGAGACTGACGCAAGTGCTTATGAAACATTGAGCACGGCTTTGGGTGTTCTTGAGGAACAGGCTAACCGTCAGGAAGGCGCTCTTCGTAATGTCATGATAAACCAGCTCGCACGATGGGGCAGCGATCCAGTGCGACCAGATTTGAAACTTTGTACAGCGACTGTATTAGTGGTTGCACATCGTGAAGCTGCCGAAATCCAAGAATCTTAATAATAGGAGGCATAAGACATGTCTAATGTATTAGTAGGAAAAGGTGACTCGACCGGTATGGCTTTCAGAGCTCCCGCTGGTACCGCACTTCCTTCATATCCTGGCGCTTCCCTCTCAGCAGACTGGAAGCCCATCGGAAACGTAGGCGAGGACGGTGTAACACTCAAGCTCCCGTCTGGTGATGTCATTAAGAACTGGGCTCTTGATCCCGAGCGCAGAGTCAACACAGAGAACGGCCAGCTCACAGTTCCGTTCATTCACACAACCAAGTCAACACTTGAAACTCTCTTCGGTGAGAACAACGTGTCTTACACAGCTGCAAACAGCTCACACGGAAACCTCACATCTGTTGAGTTTTCTCCTGATGTATTCGCTGAGCCCGCTGCTTACATCTTCCTGATGAAAGATGGAAGCACTCGTGCTTTTGTAGGCTCATCCAATGCGTTGATTTCAGAGATCAGCGACATCGCTTTCAAGGGAACTGAAGCAGCTCAGTGGGAAGCAACCATCGACGGCACATGGACATTCATGGTCGACGACGGCAACGTTACATCTTAATCAATCTATTCGGAGGTAAATTACCATGCCAGTTTACGTTCTTAAGAAACAGAATGATGCTTTTTTGACTGTCCAGATCGGGACAGATCTTTACAAGGTACCGCTCAGACAGAGTTTGAAGCACAGTGAAGTTAGAAAGATGATGGCTTTCTATCAGAACGATGACAAGATCGGACTCTATAACTACATGTGCGATCTGTTTGAGAGGTACATTCCCAAGTCCATTCTCGATGATCTCAACGAGAGCGAGATGGATAACTTGTTCGAGCTCTGGGAACAGGCTACCGAACAGTTTGCGGGGATGAAATTGGGGGAATCCTCGCCCTCTGCCGATTTGTCGACGAGCACGAGGGAGCCCTTGACTACGACCTCATTACCCGAACCCGATACACAGTGAACGACATAGGGGGAGCGCTACCGTGGCGCTCCCTCTCATCGTTTATCAAATATCTCCCCACTGACTCAGCGCTGGCTAAGGATTTAGGCAAGCAGACAGGATGGGAGACAACACTAAAAACTAATGCCTTACTCGCAGATATATTTGACCTCTTATCAGTCATAGCGGGAGGCAAGATCATCAAGCAAATTAAACCTTACCCGAGACCGGGCAAGGAAGATCATACAGTACGAAAGATCGGCAGTGGTCCTATGACTCCTGACGAACTAAGAAAATGGTATTTCAGGGAGAACAACGATGGCTGATGGTGAAAAGATAAACATAGCAAAGGCTTATATTGAAGTTATCCCAAGTTTAGAGGGCTCACAGAAGATCATCTCTCAGGAGATGGGCGCTGCCACCGAGCCTGCAGCTAAGGAAGCAGGCGAAAAGTCAGGCAAGAGTTTCGGTGAATCTCTCGCAAAAGGTTTGAAGACAACCACGGCAGTGATCGCAGGAGCGCTCACAGCAGCGACAGGCGCAGCCGTAGCAACGGGCAAGGCTTTCATAGGCGCTGCAAACCAAGTTTCCTCGATGGGAGACGCCATTGGCGACAGCGCAGCTAAAATGGGAGTTTCCATCCGTTTTTATCAGGAATACGATTTCGTCCTCCAAAGGGCTGGCAGTTCAATAGACTCATTGAAGACATCAATGAAGACGTTGGCTAACGCTGCCGTAAATGGCTCTGACGCTTTTGCACAACTCGGCATATCTCAGGAAGAGGTTGCATCACTCAATCAGGAACAGCTCTTCGAGAGAACAGTTACGGCCCTTCAGGGAGTAGATGACACCGTAACAAGGACAGCCCTTGCATCGAAGTTACTCGGTAAGGGAGCAACTGAACTCGGCGGAATCTTCGACATGACAGCTGACGAAGTCGCTGCAACAAAGCAGGAGATGTACGACCTCGGTGCCTATATGGATGAAGACGCTATTGCTGCTTCAGACAATTATCAGGACACGATGCTCAATATGCAGGACTCTGTTAAGGGCCTGAAGATCTCCATGATGAAAGACTTCCTTCCTGGAGTCACTTCAGTTATGGACGGCTTGAGCAAGGTCTTCAGTGGCCGTGGCGGTGTAGAAGAGATCCAGACAGGACTTAAGTCAGTCATTTCCAACGTCACAGCGATGGCACCACAGTTCTTCAGCTTGGCACAAACCCTCATAATCTCATTACTTGAGGGCTTCGGGCCTATGCTTCCTCAGCTGGCTACAACGATTTTTTCAGTAATCAATCAGGCTTTGGTCACAGTCGTGACTATGTTGCCTCAGCTCCTGCCAGCCATAACTTCTGGAATCAGTTCCATCATGCAGAGCCTATTTGAGTGCCTGCCTATCATCACGAGCTCTTTGTTCCAGCTCATAGGTGATCTTGTAACATGGCTCAGTGATACGACCAACATTGAGACGTTTGTCAATGGCATAGTGGATCTAACCAGCCAAGTTGCCTCGCAGATGGCCAAAATTCTGCCTGTTTTGCTCCCGGCAATAGTCAGAATAATCGGCACTGTCGCTAATACGCTGATGAGCCCGCAGAACATCGGCACTCTGGTAAAAGCGGTCTTACAGATTGCGGGGGCAATCTTCGTGGCCCTCGTAAATTGCGTTCCGGAGCTGATTAACTTCGTAGTTGGTGTATTCAAGAACATTTGGGGTTATATAACTACTTTCGGAGGCGATTTCCTGAAGAGTGCGACCAAATGGATCGCTGACGTAATCGTCAAGGTTGCTCAGTTCTCCAAGTCAGTTGTCGACAAGGTCAGGGGACTCCCGAACGAATTGCTCAATATTGGTAAAAACCTCGTGACGGGACTCTGGAATGGTATTTCAGACAAGCTCAGCTGGGTTACTAATAAGATCAAGAATATGGGCTCGTCAATTACCTCCGCAATTAAGAAGGTATTCGGAATCCACTCTCCATCTAAGGTATGGAGACAGCAGATCGGTCAAAATCTCGGCTTATCAATCGGCTTAGGCTTCTCTGACGTTATGAACGATGTCAAAGATGACATGGCGGAAGAGATGAACGGCCTAACTGGGAATATGACGGCAGAGGTCACATCGAACACAGGAAGCATGATGTCCGGTGCAACAACGACAAACTATAACGGCGGACCTATCAACATCAACGTCTACGGCGCTGAAGGTCAGAGCGTTGATGCAATCGCTGAAGCGGTTGCTTACAAGCTCGAAGACATCACACGAAGAACAAGAGAGGTATTCGCATGATAGATTTCAATAATCTGACTAATAAGCAGGGCCTTATTAGTTTCGGCGGTGAGGTCTCAACGAGCTATGGCATGGTAGTTCTTGAGCCTCCCGTTCGTGATGTTCCGGTGAGACAGCAGACAGTTTTCAACATACCGGGACGAAACGGCTCTGTTATTTTCCAAGATAAGACATTCAATGACACCGTCAGGACTTACAAGGTCGGTGTTTTTGAAGACACACAGTACGACTCAGGCGGTCAGGCGGTTTCAGGATCACTCGCAGAACGTATCGCTGCCATCAGTTCCTGGCTTAACTCAAAAGATGGCTACCAGATGTTAAGTGATAACTTCGAGCCTGATTATTACCGCATGGCATATTACTCAGGCGGTAATGACTGGGTAGACAAGCTCACGATGTACGGTGAAGCGGAGCTGACGTTTACATGCAAAGCGCAGCGCTTCTTGACACCAACTCTGGACGTGATTACGTCGAGCCCTGCAACGATCAAGAACCCCACAAAGTTTGAATCAAAGCCGTTGATTAAGATCACGGCAACGAATCAGACAGTGTCAGTCACGATCAACGGCAAGACGATTACGGCAGAGGTAGCAGACTACATCAACATTGATTGTGAGCTGATGAACGCTTACAGACTCGCTACTGAGAACAGAAACGACAAGATCAGCGGTGACTTCCCCACGATAGCACCGGGAAACAACACGGTCACGATCACGGGAACATTCACCAACGTACAGATCCAACCTAACTATTATGTAATTTAAGAGGCCCGCTTATGATACCGATTCTATATGCAGCATCCTCCGTGACTGAAGGCACCGTGCCAACCAGTTACGGCATCGGAGCATTGACGGATGTGATCGAGGCAAAGTGTTCGGAGGAACGCAACGGAAAATATGAACTGACGTTCACTTATCCGTTCAACGGAATCCACGCAGATCAGATCCAGTACGGCTCGTTCATTAAGGCAAAGCCTAACTTCACTGATGACCCTCAGCTCTTTCAGGTCATCAAGATAGGCAAGACGATGAATGGACAGTTTACTGTTTACTGTCAGCACGTTTCTTACTTGCTCTCGGGCAAGGTAATCACAACCGGCACGGCTTCGTCTTGTATTGCTGCCTGCACGTTGCTAACGGCTCAGGCTGGCGGTTTTACGATTGACACTGACAAGAACGTGTCAGCTGACTTCGAGATCACAGAGCCGTCATCAGTCCGCTCGTGGTTCGGAGGTAAGAAAGGTTCACTCCTGGATGTCTACGGCACGGGCGAGTGGCACTATGATAACTTCACATGCTCACTTAAGGCTCACAGAGGCCAGGACCGTAATGTGCAGATCAGACACGGCAAGAATCTCACTCAGCTCTCGCAGGAAATCAATATGGACAATCTCTGTACGGGCATTGTCCCGTTCTGCATAGATAATGACGGTAACAAGACAGTAGGCACAAAGGTGTCGACAGGTCTTACGCTCGATTTTGAGCGTGACAAGGCGGTCGACTTCTCAAGCGATGTCGACTTTGACAGTGCGACACCTCTTGCTACACAGCTCGCAACACTGACAAACAACTACATACAGAACAACAACTTCACAAACGTATTCAATAGCATCACGCTTGACTTCGTACAGCTGTCGAATCTTCAGGAGCGTGTGGACCTTTGTGACACGGTCCACATTTTCTTTGATGCGCTCGGCATTACGGCATCGCTCAAGTGCGTTGCTTGTACTTGGGACGTTATCGATGAGCGTTATACATCCTGCACTTTCGGTGATTTGAAGTCGAGCATAGCGGACACGATAAGCACTCAAGAAAAAGAGATAGCAGAGAAACCGAGCACATCGGTAATGGAGAACGCTATCAACCACGCAACGGAACTGATAAGCGGTAATCTTGGCGGTTACGTCGTAATGCACGACGCAGACAACGACGGACACCCTGATGAAATCCTTATTATGGACACCGACGATATTACGACGGCGGTCAAAGTGTGGCGATTCAACTCGGGCGGTCTCGGTTACAGTGGCACGGGTTACGCAGGGCCTTATAGCACACTTGCATTAACTAACGACGGCAAGATAGTCGCAGATGCAATCACCACAGGCACGCTTAACGCCAACCTTATCAAAGCAGGCGTCATATCAGACGTAGCAGGCAACTCCACGATTGACATGACGAACGGACAGGCTAAGTTATACGAACTGATTGCCAAGCGTAACTTTTCAATCATAGACGGGAACGACTTGCTTAAGGCATACCTTACAACAACCATTGGTGGAGCAGCTGCTCTTTATTTGCGTGATTTCACAGGACAAAAAACGAGAGCGGTTGTCTCTAATAACGCATACGACAGAGGCGAAATTGACCTATACGACGAAAACGACATTTTGCGTGTATCAATTTATGGTGACGGTGGTCTTGTTATCAGAGACGCAAACGGGGACAGTGTAATCGACCTCGACGGAACGGCAGGACGTGTTAAAGCCCCCAAGTCGCTTTACAAATTTTATGACGGAAATATATCTGTCGTAGGTTCTTGGGTTAGGTTCTTACGAGATTCCGCAGGCATACTCGTAGTCGGCAAGGTAGTCAGCACTGGCTCAAGGGCTACCACCATTATCCCACTTGAGTTACTAAGTGATACGCCTGCAAGGTTCTATATATCTGACGAGAACGACTACATCTCATTTGATTGTTATACCGACGGAGATGAACACGCAAAGATTGAACTCAAAGCAAAGTCATCGAGCGGATATATCGAGAAGATCTACAAACTTTTCTAATATAGGAGGTTTTTATGCAGAAAATTACACTTGACCTTATTCCCGGTAAGAAAATGCCCTCACTTCACGCCTCACAGTTTGATGACGGCAGAGCGTATCACATTGACCTTACCGAGAACCGAGTACCTTACACGCTCGACGGCACGGAAACGATAAGCGTCATTATCCGCAAGTGCGACAACACGCTTGTGTCAATGGATATTGCCAACACCTTTGCAGACAAGTCATATATCGAATTTGAGGTAGTCGAGCAAATGACCGCTTGCAGTGGCTTTAACTACGGTGAGATTATCCTCGAAAAGAACGGCGACAGGCTCGGAAGTCTTAACTTCTATTTGCAGGTTGAAGCCGCACCTGACGAAAATGGGATAACCTCGAAAAGTGAAGTGCTGAACCTCAACAGGCAGATTACGGAAGAAGTTGACAGAATCTTGCCTGATATGGTTGAGGCTTACTATCCCCAGATAGACGAGCGTGTTGATGATGAAGTTTCCGAGGCTATGGGAAACTACTACACCAAGACCGCAACCGATGAAATGATGAGTGGAAAAGTCGGCAAGGTCAAAGCCTCCGGCTTTAACCTTTTTAATGGTGAGTTTTCAGATACCAACGGCTATTATAACGGCACTGGCATTACAATAGCGTCAAACTACAAAATGACAAAGCCTATCTGGTTAGAGGCTGGCACTTATTACTACAACCTTATAACCTTGTCTTACGGTGGTGTTGCTCCATACTTCGCAAGAACGAATCAGACTGGCACAACACTTACGAGAATGACCGCAACGGCTACGGGAGACACGCTTACAGTTGATAACAAAACGTATGACATTTACGGCTTTACCATTACCGAGGCTGATTATTACCTTTTCAACGCTAATACGGGTGCAACAGCAACGGCAAGCTCGGCATATTTTATGGTATCAACTGGTGTGCCAACACGTTACGTTCCTTATCAGGAAGTAAACAAGGTTGAGAGAGGTGTTTTACTCAACGATGATATGGTTGAGCAGATACATCAAATGCAAGAAGTTGATCCGCTTTATCAGAAAAGCATATCGGCAGACGGCGATTCAATTTGTGCGGGTGCTGGTTATACTGGCGGTTATGCGAAGATTATCGCTGACTCCAACGATATGATATATCAGAACCTTGCCGTAGGCGGTGCGACAATCGTAGCGGAGACTTATACTTCTGGCGGTGTTGCAAGGCATTGGGTAAGCCGTTCAATGCAGAACATATCAACAAGTGCAGACTACATTCTTATAAACGGCGGTGTAAATGATGCCTCGCTCAATGTTACGCTCGGTTCTATTTCGAGTGGATATACCGCAACCCTTGACGACACAACGTTCTACGGAGCATTAGAAACAATCTTCAAGACACTTACAACAAAATACGTTGGTAAGAAGTATGGCTTTATCATACCGCACAGAATGACCTCTGGAATGTACCCTAACGGAAGTTATAGCAACGCTATATATGAGTGTGGCGAGAAATGGGGTGTTCCTATCCTTGACCTCTCTAAGAGCGTACCGCCTTTCAATAACTTTAGGAACACAGATGAGTACGACACAATCAGAAACGCATACACCAAAGACGGCGACGGCTGGCACCCAACAAAGAAGTGCTATGACCAGTATTATGTGCCACAGATTGAAGCGTTCTTAAAGTCTCTTTAAGTAAGGCGGTGAGTGATATGAACACAGTAATTACCTTTACACCCGCACAGTTAGTAGCATTTATCGGTGCGTTATTCGCTTTTATCGCCTCTATCGGTGCAGGCGTTGCAGTTATCGCTAAACTGATTACCAAGATACGCAAGCCCGAGTTGGAGCAGAATCAGAAGATTGCAGACCTTGATAGGCGTGTCGGCGAACTTGAAAAGCAGAGGGGCGACGATGCAACATTCCACAAGGAACAGGAACAGACAAACAAGATTATCTTGAGGACTTTGCAAGCCTTGCTCAATTTGAGCCTCGGTGTTGAAAACGCCGAGGCTTTAAAAGTGGTTGCAAATGAACTGAATGAATTTCTATTAAACAAGTAAAGGAGAAACACAATGAACATTACTGAAATCGTAACAGTACCCGTAATCGTGGGTTTTTGCTATCTCGTAGGCATCTGCATTAAGTTGTTCAAGAACGAGCGGCTTAACAACTTTATTCCCGGCATCTGCATCGTGATCGGTGTCGTGCTCGGTGTCGTAGCGTTCTACACGATACCGAACCTCGTGCCTGCATCTAATTGGCTTGGTGCATCGGTCATAGGTGGTTTTAGTGGATTATCCGCAACGGGTGTAAATCAGGTTGTTAAGAAACTTAAATTGATGATAAACGACAAAGGCGGTGAATGATATGTACACAGTAATCATCTCCCACACAACTATTGTTGATATGGGCATAGTCCCAAACGGGAGCACCGAGTTTACGTTCACGCCTGATGATGACGAAGAAAGAATGATTGTGGGGTGATGTTATGTCTACGTGTTATGCATCTGACGTAGTTGCCTATGCCAAGTCGCAGAAAGGCACGGCAGAGGGCAAGAACAACTGGAACCCGTATGCACAGATGTTGGATGCGGTGAACTACTTCTACCCTCAGAAGAAACAGAATGAGCCGTGGTGCTGTACTTATGTCGACGCCTGTGTATTCGTCGCAAGTGGTAAAGACAAAGCAAAGGCTGATGCTGTCTTGTATCAGCCTGCAAAAGAGAACTACAGCGCCGTAGTAAAATACCTCGCAGGCTACTTCAAGAACAAAGGCAAGTATTTCACTGACAAGGATAAGGTGGAGATTGGCGACGTTATCTTTTTCAATGCCGTAAATGACAAAGGACAGGTGACAAGCACATTCTCACACACCGGCATAGTAATTGACCGTGACGATCGTGGTGTTACCACTTCAGAGGGCAACAAGCACGACAAGGTATCAGAGTGCCAGTATCTGTTCACGTCAATCGGCACCAAGATCGCAGGATTCGGCAAGCCGAACTATGACAAGAAGCCCGAGCCTCAGCCTGATCCGCCTGCACCTACTCCGACAGCTGACAAGTACAAAGTTGTCAACATCAGAACCTTCCTGTCCATCAGGAGCACTCCTGAAGTCAAATCTGACGACTCCAACAAGGTCGGAGAGCTCTACAACGACACAATAGTCACGGCTATCGAGACATCTAACGGATGGGCGAAGATAACAGGTGATTGCTGGGTATCGTTGAAGTATCTTAAGAAACTCTAACCTCAATCAATCCCCATAAGAAAAGGCCCCTCGGTATGTCATTCGCCGAGGGGCTTTTTTTATTGCTCAGATATATTTACAGCTGATGGAGAGTTTTCGAACAAACAACAGCTATATTTTGTTCGATTTTGACCAAGATTTGACCGAAGAAAAATGAAAAAACCGCAAAACCCTTGTGGTTGAGCGGTTTTCTGTGGTGGAGATGAGGAGAATCGAACTCCTTGAGATTTGTTTACCAGTAAACAAAATGACCGCCAGACGTGGACTTTCGTGTTATTTAGTGCCTAAAGTCCATCAGTTGTGGACTCGTTTTGTCCCAAATTTTGCCCAAAGGTCAGGTCGATTATCTCAGCTGCTCGCTTCTGATCTCCGTCGACAAAGTGACCATACGTCTCGAAGGTGGTCATCGAGACTGAATGTCCGACGATGTCCTTGATGCTCTGCTCCGGGAGAACGTTCTTCATCATCGATATAAATGTATGTCGGAGCGAATAGACCGTTCCCGGAAGATTACGTTCCTTCTTAAGCTTCTCCCAGTGATTTCGCATGGTCGACTGATTTCCCATTGAACCATCAGGACTGCAGAAGATCCACTTCGTGTGCAGCTTGTATTCATCATTTCTCTGAATTGTTTTATCCAGGATAGCTCTGGTCATGTTCCCGATCGGTACCACACGACGAGCATTTTCGTTCTTTCCTTCGGTGATCTGGCCTGAAGCATTAACGGACCGCTTGATCGTTACGATGCTTCCCCTGACATCGTCGACCTGAAGCCCTAAAGCTTCTCCCGGTCTCATTCCTGTCAGCAGCAGAAAACAGAAGAGCGGATGATACCATAAATCGGACTCTTCGAGCAGTCTTCTGGCATCGTCTTTCTGCAGGATCTCTTTTTCTTTCCGGGAGTGGCCCTTCGGAATATACAGATTCCCTCGGAGGAGCTCGCACTGATAATCTTCATATCCGAATTTAATGATTCCCTTGATAATTCCTCGGAGGTTTTTCAAAGTCTTCTCGGATAATGCCTTGTGACGTCCTGACGCTTCGTTAATGACGCTCTGCCAATCTCGGAGGGTAACTTTACATATTTTCACAGAAGCGATTCTAGGGGCTATGTAGAGCCTTATATAACGCTCGTATTGAGAATAGGCTTCCGAATTCTCTCCTCGACGAGCTTTTACATCTTCCAGAAACTCTTGAGCGACACGGCCGACGGTCTTGGATCCTGAAGCCTCACCGTAAAACCACTGGTCATACTTCTGCTGGACTTCCTTACGACCTTTCGCACCGGGAACGGAAGAAGAGAAGGAAAAGGATCTTCCTTCTTTCATTACTCTGATTCTCCATCTCTTTCCGTCCCATTTAGGTGATGTCACTTATAAATCTCCTAGTTTTCCTTCTATATCCGTCGGATCGTCCTTTTGTGTATCGAGCAGAGCTTGATAATACGTCATCAGCAGAGCTTGATTCCTTTGATTCAGATTATACATTTCACCGTTAAGGATCCTGTTGACTGCTTTTTTGACATCATCAGGAGTCTGCTTATCGGTTTTCCCTCTAAGATAATCAAGACTTACATTAAAGTAGTCAGCTATCTTTTCTTCAGTTTCAAAGTTTGGTTCTCGTTCTCCGGTCTCGTACATTCCGACAGTCGAAGGACTCACACCTAGAGCTTTTGCGAGCTCCGATTGTGTAATCTGATTCTCGGTCCTGAGCTTCTTTAAATTATCCCCAAATTTGTTATTCATTTTCTTGTTTTCCTTTCTTCGTCTTTATTATATACACGGATTGTGTAAATGTGCAAATAATTTCACGAAACGTGTTGACATGGTTTCACGAAACGTGTATAGTACAAACATCACGAAACGTGAAATTCAGACAAGGAGGTTCCCATGAACGAAAAACTCATTGAATTAAGAGGAAATCGCAGTCAGGAAGAGGTCGCAAAGGCTCTGGGCATCAGTGTTTCAGCACTTTCGATGTATGAGCAGGGAAACAGAATTCCACGAGATGAGATTAAGATCCGCATGGCAGAGTATTACAACATCTCTCTCGACGCTCTTTTTTTGATTTTGCTACCCACGAAACGTGAAGAGGCTAAGACATGAAAGGAACATTATATCCCTCGCTCGGTAACTACTTCGACAATCAGACAGAACTCGCACACGCTGGATGTATGTCACGAGTTAGGCTCTGGTCTTGCCTCAACGGAGAAAAAGAGTTCACCAGAGCGGAAAAGAAAGCCATAGCAGCGAACATCGTCGTCCGGATAATGGACCGCCCAAGTTTCGATTATGCAGAACTTGAGAGAGCTGTCTGGGCTTGGAAGGGAAACTTCGACACAGTTTACAGAATAAAGGAGAAAGCACATGGCTAAGAAAGCGAATTTTGAGATCTATGAAGGTCTTGGTTCAAGAAAGAAGACCTTCGCAGTAATTCCCTATAAGTACAAAACAGAACAGCTCGATGCTGCTGTAAATCATCTTAAGAAAGTAAACCACTGTTCATCAGAACACCTTCATTTGACTGTCGGATATGTTTGGAAAGATGGACTCTTTCTTGAGAATCCAGCTATTCCCGGAGCAAGGCTTGTTTACGTTCTCTATTACGTCAGATGAAAGATCAGACCGTCACAGCTGTAGACATCCTTCTGACGATCGCTTCACTGTGCATCTTCTTAGGTACCGCTCTCCACTTTTACAGAATAATCACGAGCGAACCTGAAGAGGTATCGGAGGAAGTCATACAGACGGAGACGGTAAAGCCCACGGAGGCACCTACGCTCGGAGGAGTATATGAAGTCATCGGAGAAGATGAATCCAGATACGTCCAGGAGCGTGACACAACTGAAGATCATCTCGAAGAGGTTCAGACATCGCTCTTTTACGCTACAGAACCACTCGGAAAGTATTACATCACTGCCTATTCTCACATTGAGACAGGATCCAGGATAACAGCTTCAGGAGCTAAGGTCCACAAGGGCATCATCACATCGGCAGCAGCAGACGTTCCGAAATACTTCCATTTTGGAGATTACGTCTATGTTGAGGGCTTCGGCCTTTACAGAATCGAAGACACAGGCTCCGCAGTCCGAAAAAAACATCTCGATCTCTACGAGCCGGATATGAAAAAACTGAACGGATATACAGGTTATTACCAAGTCTATAAGGTGACATTTCCGTTCGGAGTTCCAAAAGACAATTAGGGAGGAATCCACATGAACATTTTAATCATTATCGCATCGGTCGCTATAGGAATGGTGGTCGGTATGGGTTTTATGGCTTGTTTCAATGCCGAAATGCGTAAGCACGATCACGAGCAGCTGAGAAAAGCTAATGCCAGAAACATCAATCTCGTCAAGAAGTTAAGTGAAGCTAAAAGAGAGCTTTCAACTCAGCCCGAAGTCGACAAGAAGATCATCGAGCTTCTCGACTTCTCAGATCCTTATCAGGACATCAATTTCGGAGGCTTCTGATGGAAGAAAATATGTGTGAGACGTGTCACTCGTACAAAGGACACAAAGGAAAGGTCTTCTTATCAGATGGAATCTGCTCACTTATTCCTTCAAAACCTCAATTCGTAAGAAAGAACAATAAGTGCAAGCACTGGACTCAGAGAAAGGAAGAGAAAGATGAAAGACTTAAATGACTTAATCAAGAAGATCCTGACTGAGCATAAGGAAGCCAGGGATGATGACTTCAAGGTCATCGGATATGTGGTCAAGGCTCTGAATCCTGAAGCGATGCAGCTGACGTTTGCTCAGACCTTATGGAATCACGCAAAGCTCGACCTTCCGTCGTTCGAGACGATCAGAAGGACCAGACAGAAGATCCAGCACGATCATCCGGAGCTCCGTGGAGAGCTTTACCTCAAGAGAATGGAAAAGCAGACGGAGTTCATTGAGAAGTTTTCGGAGGTGAGCTGAGATGTTTATTCAATTACATGGAGTTAAAGGTGCTCGGATCCTGTTTAACGTGGATCACATCAGAGCCTTTCAGGAGATCACTGACGATTCCAAGTATGCAGTCAATAAGGCATCAGGAGCTAAGTCTCTTGTCCAGGTCGACGACAAGCTGGTACCGGTCAGAGACTCGATCACTCAGATAAATCACATCCTGAAGAACACAGGACTGTTCGGATCTTACTACAAGATTCCGACTAAGGTTATCGGAGGTGCTGCAGATGAAAGATAAAGTTCTAAGAGCAAATCTCACTCACGCTGTAGAGACCTTCTGCAAAGAGCTCAGAGCACATTCTAAGGACTCGCTGGTCTGTCAGATAACGATTATCACCAAGTCGACAGGAGTCGAGCAGGAGGGCGATTTTAAGCCCCTTCCTGATTGGTACCAGGTCAGAGTGGTACCGACTGAAGCAATCGACCAGTATGACAGCATCATCGACGAGTCAGCGAAGATATTTTACGGCCATGACCGCTATGGCAACGAAGGGATCCTGAAGGTCGTTCCATACAAAGAACCGCCTGAAGAGGATGAAAAAGAATCGGAGGAGCAAAATGAGTGACAAGAAATACTACTGGCTGAAGCTCCCGAAGGACTTCTTTAAGAGACACGATATCGTCTATATCTGCTCTCTTCCAAACGGTCAGATGATTGTTTTCTTTTATCTCAAGCTTATGGTGGAATCTATCGATCACGATGGAGAGCTCCGCTTCTCGGAGGACATTCCTTACTCGGATGAAATGCTCGCATCGATCACTACAACTGACCTCGAAACAGTAAAAGCGTCGATGAAAGTTCTTGATGAACTCGGTCTTGCTGTCAGAGACGACGAAGGGACGATTATCTTAAAAAAGGTCAAAAACATGGTCGGATATGAGACAAAATGGGCCGAAAAGAAGAGAGCCTATCGAGAGCAAAAAAGACAAAGTAAGGACAATGTCCTCGAAGTGTCCGAGGGGTGTCCCAAATTGTCCGATAAGAGTAAGAGTAAGAGTAAGAGTAAGAGTAAGAGTAAGAGTAAGAACATAAAAGAGACTATATCAGAGAAAAATTTAGCTGAAGTCTCTCCGATTGTTGAAGAAGTTCTCCCGGAAGAAGAAAAGATGTTCCTTCAGTTTTGGGATATTTACCCCAAAAAAGTGGACAAAAAAGGTTCATTTCGAGCATTTAAGAACATCCCGAAACTCAAAGAACAGTTTCCGGGGATCCTCAAGGCCCTCGAGATCCAAAAAGAATCAGACCAGTGGACTAAGAATCACGGTCAATTCATCCCGAATCCGACCACTTATATCCACCAGGAGCGTTGGCTTACGGTGAGCGAAGCAGACGAGACTCAGGCGAAGATCAACGAGACAGTAAGAGAGAACTACGAGAAGTTCTTATTCTAACAGGAGGAAAAAGATGTTATCAGTTAATTCATTTATGACCGGCATTGATATGTTGAAGAAGTGCTATATCGGCTGGCAGTTTGACACTAAGGACGAGGTTCAGGTCAGGCTTTGGTATTCAGCCTTTAAGAACACTTCTGACGATCAGTTCATTTCCATCATTAAGGAATACATCACAAAGAATGACACTCCTCCGAAGTGCATCAAGAACCTCACGGACATCCTTATCGATAAGATCGTCAAACAGGCGAAGATCCTCCCGGAGAAAGCCCTTCCTTTTGTCAGAGACATCATAAGCGAGTGCGGTGGATGGGAATACGGAGGAAAGAAAGATATCTACGAGAAGCTCGAGCCTTATCCGGCACTCAAGAAGACGGTCCAGGAGTTCGAAGACACGATCAAGATGATGTCGGCAGGAGATACCTATACCGCTGACAGGTTCCGTAAAGCATACGAGCAGAAGTTAAGAGAAAGTGCGTCGACCAGAGTGGATCTGCTTCTCGGTCTGAATGTCCCGGATAATTCCTCGGTCCTCGGTGCTGCAGCTCTCCCTTATGAGACCTGATCGGAGGTGTGAAAGATGAAATCCGAATTCTATTTACACTTCCCGGAAGGATTACCGAGAGCGACAGCACAAATGAAGGGCGAGGCGATCAGATACAAGAAGGTGAACGGAAAGATCCTTCCTTATATCGACCACTACAGGAAGCCTCACGTCCAGGCTTTAAGGAATGAGCTCACGCTGAAGATGAAGAGGTACCGTCCGGAGCAGACCTCCGAGAAGCCG
>JAEIGA010003850.1_pt1 | contig 23341 bp, 19 predicted proteins | sample 9270691 | NCBI WGS metagenome assembly JAEIGA01 (sample SAMN17057246, study PRJNA624740) | gut metagenome | biome: biome; isolation source: fecal sample | host: Bos grunniens | place: China: Xizang | collected 2019 | reverse complement strand
AATTTGATTATTTAAAACGCTTGTATACAGCAGTTACCAATAATCCAAATCCAGATGTAAAGGAACTACAAGCAAAAGGGTATACTGTAAGAGAAATTGAAATTCTTACTGGTATTTCTAAGAGTCATGTTTCAAGATTATTGCAAGAGGTTTAATGATGAATGATATATTAAGGCTGACAGGTCATTTTGAACAAAGAAAAAATCCTAATAGACCAGGCCCTAGAAATCTTCCTGCTAATCAAAAGATAAAAGCTTCTCATATCATCGATTTAAGAGACCAACTTTTAGAAATTGATGATTATTGGAAAGACAAATCGTTATTTCAAAAAGCACTTATTTCTGTGCATTACACAGAGGTTGTTGCTAAAAGTAATCGCATTAAAGATTTATTATCGCAACGTTCCCAAAACGCTAACGATACAATTGTAGGCGCGAAATTTTCTAATGATTCAGAAAATGAGCCAAAGCACATAATTACCCATTGTATAAACAAAGAAACCATAAAAGAAACTATAAATCAATTGAATGAATGTATTTCTATTATTCAAAATATTTTTTCTGGAGAAGTTGATTTTGCAACAATAGAAAAAATCAATAGTAATGTAATAAACATTCCGCATTTGTCAAAAACAAAGTTTGTTTCATTGATTGTAGATTGTTTCCATGTTGATTATTTTAATGTAGAGATTGAAAAAGAATCCATCAATCTTAATTCCATAGTAACATTATATAAAACAGATGTAACATCTGTTCATATTCTAAGACAGATAGGAATCTCCGAAACACGGTATCAGAAAATAGGTAATGAAACCTTTATAATGACTCCTGAGATATTTGAAATTTTAAAACGTGAAGCTCCTTATTTAATTGCAATGAAAGTTGAGGATTTAGCAAAGATTCCTGAAATAGATGCTGATGATGAAATAGATGAAGATCCTGACTATTCTATTCCGGATCCAACGAATGAACCTGTTATTGGAGTTATTGATACTCATTTTGATAAACATGTACGTTTTTCAAAATGGGTAGAATATAAAAACATGCAATCTAAAGAAATTGAGTTAGATCCAGAGGATTATGATCATGGAACTATGGTTTCCTCAATTATTGTTGACGGACCAACATTGAATCCTCGTTTGCAAGACAATTGTGGAAGATTTAGGGTCAGACATTTTGGAGTTGCAAAAAGAGGCTCAAATAGTTCTTCATTTATTATGGATGCCATAGAAAAAATAGTTGTTAACAATAAAGATATAAAAGTCTGGAATCTTTCCTTAGGGGCTGAACTTGAAATCGATAGAAATTTTATTTCCCCAGAAGCTGCTAAACTTGATTCTTTACAGTTTAAAAATGATATTGTATTTATAGTTTCTGGTACAAATAAACCTGAAAACAAAGATTACCCTAAAAAAATTGGAGCTCCAGCAGATTCTATTAATTCCATTGTTGTTAATTCTGTAGATTTTAATGATTCTCCTGCAGATTATTCTAGAACTGGTCCAGTTCTTTCTTTCTTCAATAAACCAGACTTGTGTTATTATGGAGGGACTTACGAAGACAGATTAACCGTGTATGCTCCATATGGCAAGAAAAAAACTTATGGTACATCGTTTGCAGCTCCTTGGATTACAAGAAAAATGGCATATCTTATTTATAAGATGAATTTTACTAAAGAAGTAGCAAAAGCATTGCTTATTGATTCAGCAGCAGGATGGAAAAAATTTAACTCATCAACTACTATTGCTGGTTATGGTGTTGTACCAAAATTAATTGACAATATTGTTCAAAGTCAAAATGATGAAATTAGATTTGTAATTTCTGATAGTTCAATATTATATGATACCTATAATTATAATATTCCAGTCCCTGTGTACCAAGAAACTCAGCCATTTATTGCTAAAGCTACCTTGTGCTATTTTCCAAATTGTTCCAGAAATCAAGGGGTAGATTATACTGATACTGAATTAGATCTACATTTTGGAAGAATCAAGGACGATTCTATAAAGCCAATAAACAACAATATTCAAAATGACGAAGGTAAATATTTCTTAAAAGAAGAAAAGGCTCGCCAACTTTATCGAAAATGGGACAATATAAAATTAATTGGGGAAGAATTAAAAAATAAGCCACGAGCACGAAAATTGTACGGCGATGGTCGCTGGGGCATAAGTTTAAAAACTAAAGAACGCTTAGTCGGTAATTCAGGACGTGGTATGGCTTTTGGTCTTGTTATTACCCTAAAAGAAATCAATGGTCATAATCGGTTAGAAGATTTTATTCGTCTTTGTTCATTGCGCGGCTGGCTTGTTAATAGAATTAATATTGAAAATCAAATTGAGCTTTTCAATAAAGCTGAACAGGATATTGTATTTGAGTAAATTGTTATTCAAAGAATCTCTGTAACATATTTATATAAAATAACTTTCTCGTTTTCTTATAAACAAATCACACTAAAATGCTATATTTTTCAATATATCAAAAAATATTTAATTTAAGCATTTTCTTAATTATATGTTATAATGGGTGCTGAGGTTTTTATGTCAGATTACAATGAATCTTCTTATGAACACGCCTTGATTGAACTTTTTCAGAACATGGGCTGGGAACATGTATATGGCCCAGATATTGAGCGTGATTTTCACTCTCCACTGTATGATTCTGTTCTCGAAGATTCCATTCGACGTATTAATCCTCAATCTGCCCCAGCTGCAATAGATGAGGCCCTATTGAAGTTACGGCATTTTGAAAACGCTGAACTTAAAAAGAAAAATGCTATTTTTATGGAATATCTTCAGAATGGCATTGAAGTCAGCTATCATCAAAACGGTGAGACAAAATCAGACATACTGTATATTGCGGACTTTGAAAATGCTGGCAAGATTGGAGACAAGAACTCCTACATTATTGCAAATCAGTGGACATTTATTGAAAATTCCAATAAGCGACCCGACATTCTACTTTTCTTAAATGGACTTCCCATTTGCCTATTTGAATTAAAATCTCCAAGCCGTGAACAGACAGACGCAAGCGAAGCCTATACGCAAATCAGAAACTACATGCAGGAAATCCCTTCCATATTCATCTATAACTGTATTTGCGTCCTGAGTGACCAGCTTACTAGCAAGGCAGGGACAATCACTAGCGGTGAAGACCGTTTTATGGAATGGAAAACTAAAGACGGTACCATTGAATCTAGCGAATTTGCAGATTTTTCCACCTTCTTTGAGGGTATTTTTCCAAAAGATCGCTTGCTCAACATCATCAAAAACTTTATCTGTTTTAACAACGATGGAGTCAATTCCTATAAAATTCTTGCGGGCTATCATCAGTACTTCGCAGTTTGTAAGGCTGTGGAACGCACAAAGCTTGCAGTCATTGGTGATGGAAAAATTGGCGTGTTCTGGCATACTCAGGGCTCTGGCAAATCCCTTTCAATGGTGTTCTACGCCCATCTTTTGCAGCAGATAATTGAAAGCCCTACGATTGTTGTAATTACAGACAGAAATGATCTGGATAATCAGCTGTATGGACAGTTTTGTAATTGCAAGGATTTCTTGCGGCAGGAACCTGTCCAAGCAGAAAGCCGAGAGCATCTGAAAAAGCTTCTGGAAGGACGAAAGGCAAACGGAATTATCTTCACCACAATGCAGAAGTTCGAAGAAGGTAGAGGAGCTTTAAGCGATAGGCGAAATATTATCGTAATGGCAGATGAGGCACACCGTGGACAGTACGGACTGACAGAAAAAATTAGAACAGTAAAGGATAAAGCCGGAAAGGTTTTACTTGATGAAAACGGAAATGCCATTGTAAAAACGGTCACTGGAACCGCCAGAATTATCCGTGACAGTCTTCCCCATGCAAGTTATATTGGCTTCACTGGTACTCCCATTTCTCGGGAAGACCGCAGCACTATCCAAGTATTTGGTGATTACATTGACGTTTACGATATGACTCAGGCAGTACTGGATGGTGCAACACGTCCTGTGTATTACGAAAGTCGTGTTATTAAGCTTAAGCTTGATGATAAGGTTCTTAGGCAGATTGATGCTGAATATAGTGTGCTGGCCAAAAATGCTGATGAAGAAGTTATTGAAAAGAGTAAACGTGAGCTTGGCAAGCTAGAAGCAATTCTTGGTCATGAAAAAACAATCAACTCCCTTGTGGATGATATTCTTGAACATTATGAAAACGAACGGCAGTATCTGTACACGGGCAAAGCTATGATTGTTGCCTATAATCGTGCTATTGCAATGAAGATTTTTAATCGTATCTTGGAATTAAGACCTGCTTGGGCAGGGACAACCTCACAGGTGACAGTAGGCTCAAAGCAGATTACCGTTCCTGGTGATGATGCCAGAGTTGCCGTTGTAATGACAGAAAGTAACAAGGATCCAGAAGAATGGCGTGCATTCATTGGAAACAAAACACGGAAACAGGAGCTTGCATCTCGCTTCAAAGACAATGACAGCCCGCTAAAAATTGCAATCGTTGTTGATAGGTGGCTTACTGGTTTTGATGTTCCGTCCCTTGCAACGATGTATGTGTATAAGCCAATGGAAAGCCACAATCTTATGCAGGCAATTGCTCGTGTAAATCGAGTGTTCAAAGATAAAGAAGGTGGACTTGTAGTTGATTATGTTGGAATTGCAAGCGCCTTAAAACAAGCAATGAATGATTACACCCTTCGTGACCGTGAAAATTACGGTGAAATGGATGTAGTCAAACGTGCATATCCAAAGTTTCAGGAAAAACTGGAAATTTGCCGGAACCTTTTCTTTGGGTATGATTACACATCTTTCTATGGTGGTTCTGATTTGCAGCGTGGTATGATAATTAGTGGAGCAGTAAACTTTATTGTTGCACCAAATAAAGATGGACAAAAACAATCATTTATAAAAGAAGCACTGATGCTCAAGCAAGCTCTTTCTCTTTGTTCTTCAATGGTAAAACAGAATATGCGCCTTGAAGCCGCTTTCTTTGAGTCTGTTCGAGTGCTTGTAATGCGGCTTTTGTATAATTCTGGCAACAAGAAATTCTCTCTCAAAGAAATTAATAAACGGATAAATGAGCTTCTGTCCCACTCTGTAAAATCAGATGGTGTTATAAATCTTTTCTCTGATGTTGGTGAAAAAGTGAACTTGTTTGATCCGATCTTCCTTGAAAACATCGGAAAGATGAAGGAAAAGAACCTAGCAGTAGAAATGCTCAAAAAGCTGATTGATGATCAGGTAAAAGTGTACAAACGAACAAATCTTGTAAAATCAGAAGCATTTAGTGTATTAATACAGCAGGCTTTGAACCGCTATCTGAATGGAATGCTTACCAACGAAGAGGTAATTCAAGAGCTGTTAAAACTTGCAAAAGAAATGTTCCGTGCAAGCGAAGAAGGAAACAAGCTGGGGCTTACAGATGAAGAACTTGCTTTCTATGATGCTTTGACAAAACCAGAAGCAGTTAAAGATTTCTACTCTAACGAAGAGCTTGTTGCCCTTACCAAAGAACTCACGGAAACGCTTCGCAAAAACAAAACCATCGACTGGCAGAAGAAGGAATCTGCTCGGGCAAAAATGCGTATGATTGTCAAAAAACTGTTGAAAAAATATAAATATCCGCCAGAAGGTCAGGAAGATGCCCTTAAAACAGTTATCAGTCAATGCGAGCTTTGGACTGATAATGTAGTAGATTTTGATGTTGTAGAAATTTCTCCTTCATATTCTATACATGATGAATATGGCAATCTTAAAGTTGCAGAACAAACTTTAAGTTATGGAAAATAATAGAGAGTACAAAGTAACCTAAGAAATTTTAGGGAAGATGTGAAACATTATTAAAATTGTCACTATCCCCCCTCTCCACAAAAAAAAAAACTCCAAGGTCCATACCTTGGAGTTTTTCTCATCCCTAGTCCCAATTACTTGAACAATTCCGTAATCTCTTTTTCGTACAACTCGGAAATCTTGTGCCGCATGATTTCCTGCTTGGCAGAAAGAGTTTCGCCCACCACAAAGGGCTTTTCCAAGAGGGCAAAACGAGACACTTTTTCAAACAAGCGGAAGCCGTTTTTGGCACTGATTGCTGTCTGAATCTCGGTATCAATAAGCTTCTTGATTTCCTGAGTTTTCAGCAATTCGCTATAAGTGTTATAAGGAATCTGCTGCTCCTGGGCATAACCTACAATCTCTTCCTCGGAAGGTACAATCAAGGCTGCCAAGAACCGCTGATCCTGACCTACCACCATAGATTGTGCAATAAAGCGAGAGTTATTTAGCCGCATTTCGATGGAAAGGGGCTCTACGTTCTCTCCACCACGCAACACAATAGTGTCCTTGATTCGGCCACGAAGCACCAATTCTCCACCAAGGGTCAGCAAACCAATGTCACCAGTGTCAAACCAGCCGTCCTTGTCTATTACCTTGGCAGTCAAATCATCTCGCTTGTAGTAGCCCTTCATAACGGTGGGGCCCTTTACCTGAACGGTTCCCTTCTGGCATTTTGGCAGAACGTTGCCGTTTTCGTCCACAATACGTACCTGCACATCCTTCAAAGGCCGACCAATAGTTCCAAAAACGGGAGCACTAAAGGGGCGAACAGAAACTACCGGAGCTGTTTCTGTAAGGCCGTAGCCTTCCACCAAGTTCACTCCAATAGCCCAGAAGAATTCATCAATCTGTGGAGGCAATGCACCACCACCAGAAACACCACCACGGAAGTTGTTTCCCAGCTTGGCACGGATTTTCTTAAAGATAATCACTCCACCAAGGGCCTTCAGTGGGTACAGCAGCACCCAAGGAATGAAAAGCACAATCCAAGACAGAAGGAGGTAATCGTTCTTGAATCGAGCTGTTTGCCGGAAAAGGCGACGATGAATTTTTGACTGAAGTTTTGCTACTGCCACAAAGAACTTGAACAAGGCATAGACTACACCGCCAGTTTTTCGCATGGTGCGATTAACACCCTCATACACAGCCTCAAAAACACGGGGAACTGCAGGTAGCATGTGGGGATTAATCTTTTGAAAGTCTGCAAGCAAAATACTTCCAATTGGCTTAGAGTAGCAAAGACCACCAGCTTGGCACAGTACAACATATTCGCACAATCGCTCAAAAGCATGCCAAACGGGAAGTACAGAAAGACAGCGCTCCCCAGGATGCAGATAGATTCTCACCTTCAAGTCTTCCAGTTGGGCAAGGAAGTTGCCATGTGTCAACATAACACCCTTAGGTTCACCTGTTGTTCCAGAGGTAAAAATCAAGCAAGCCAAATCATCAGATGTTCCCTTGTCTAGCTCCTCATCAATTTTGTTAGGATTTTGCTGGCAATATTCTGTACCTAGCTGCAAAACTTCTTCAAACTGAAGCACTTCTACGCCAGCTTCCTTAGATTTTGCTTTAGTTTCTTCCTGTACTGCATCAAAGCTGATAAAGCGGCAAAGGTTGGGTAGAGCGTCCTTAAATCCAAGCACCTTCAGAATTTGAGCTTCATTTTCTACCACGATAGTTTTGCATTCTGCTGTAGAAAAGATAAAACGAAGCTCTCGCTCTGTAGCATCACAGCCTCTGGGAACATCAACGGCACCAATGCCCATAATTCCCATGTCTGCCTGCAACCATTCTTTGCGGTTGTCTGCCAAAAGTCCAACATGCTCTCCTCGAACTGTGCCTAGGGAAAGCAGGCCCCCACCAAAGTGATAACTTATATCCAGTAACTGCTTGTAGGTTACTGGTTGAAAATTTCCTTCTTCATCCTTTGCATATTGAGCTGCCACGTTAGGATACTGAAGGGTGATTTCTTTTAACATTTGAGGTACTGTTTGTGCCATTACAATCTCCAGATTTCAAAATGACATAGTTTGCCATTTTGTAATTCTTGTCTAATAGTATATATCTAAAACCAAGAAAACGCAAGTAAAAAGGGCTGTCATGAGACAGCCCCTTTCGTAATTATAATAGGTTTATACGTAGGTGTTATATGAAATTAGTATCGAGCTTTTCGGAGGCGAACCTGCTCAATGTCTTCACTGAACAATTCACGTAAGTCGTTCAAGCCCAAGGCCATCAAAGCCATTCGGTCAATTCCAATTCCCCAAGCAAGCACTGGTACATCAATGCCCATGGCCTTGGTTACTTCAGGACGGAAGATTCCGGAACCACCCAGCTCAAACCAACCAAGAACAGGATGCTTAATGTGCACCTCAATGGACGGCTCTGTAAAGGGGAAATAACCAGGAACATATTTTACATCAGTTGCTCCTGCAATTTCTACGGCAAACATTTCCAAGAAGCCTAACAAGGTCTTTAAGTTTACCTCATCTCCCAGTACGATTCCCTCAGTCTGATAAAAGTCAGACAAGTGGGTGGCATCAACCTTATCGTAGCGGAAACAGCGGGCAATACCAAAGTACTTACCAGGAATCTTTGCCTTTGCCAACTGATGGGCAGACAGAACGGTTCCTTGGCTACGGAGAATCAGACGGCGGGTAAAATCCCGGTCAAAGCTATAATTCCAACCACGGCTACCGGTATTACCACCATTTTCGTGGGCAGCAGCTACATTGGAAAGATATGGCTCATCGATAAATTTGGCATGAGTAGGATTTTTAACGTAATATACGTCATGAATATCACGAGCAGCATGGAACTGGGGCATAAACAATGCGTCTGAGTTCCAGAACTCGGTTTCTACCAGTGGACCGTCAAATTCTTCAAATCCCAAGGAACAAAGCTTGTCTTTTACGCTTTCCAAGAATGATACGTAAGGATTTGTTCTTCCAGGAATAATACGTGCAGGGGGAATTGCAATGTTGTATCCACGGAAAGTACCAGTCTTCCAGCTTCCATCAGAAAGAATCTTGGAAGTGAGGGAGCCGATTTCGTTTCCGGTAATACCAGCTTGTTCCAAGGCAGCCTTTACTTCAGTGGCAATAGGTTCAAGCTTGTATACAACAGTTTCTCGTTCAACCATGCGGAAGGGAACATCAGTGGCGCCACGCTTCTTTGCCAAACCACCCATAATCTTTCTTTCTTCCTCAGAAAGATTTGCCTGATCCAGAAGGCCAGCTACTGTAGCAACGGCTTTTTTAAGTACATCAGCAGTGATTGACAGGGCTTCTGGCAATGGAGCCCCTGTGTAGGCAGCTTTTTTGTCTCCGTCCATAGCAAGAACACCTTGCTTGGACAACATACCAAAGGCACTTCCTACATCTTTATTTTCTAGATTTAAGGTAGAAGCAATTTCTGGCAAACTATGGGAGCCAGACTCCTTTAGGAAAGAGACAATTCTACTTTCGGGAGTCCCCTTTTCTGCATACTCACGACCTAAGTCTGTAAGTTCAAAAAAGGTGTGGGGCTCCCTCCGTATAACGGAAATAATATTCTTGCCCGACAGCCATGAAAAGGCTTGATTTGCGTGTCCTTCCTTGTAATCCAATTCTTTTTGCAATAAATCTGATGTCAGTTCATCGCTTGGTGAATACCGTAACAGCACCCGAATTTCAAGGGGGTGCAAATTTTTTATTAGGGCTTGAATATCCATCAATATCTCCGACTATTTCAACAATTTGATATAAGATGTATAAATTACAGTGTTTGAAGCACTATCGTAATAAGTATCATCTGGCTTAAGGTAGGTGTAGAAATAATAGCCCCGTTCCCGTACGAAAGCTTCAATGCTTTCTTTGATAGCCAACATAGCTGTGCTCTGCTCAAACAAAGGCGTGGGACAAGAATACTTGAAGCGTGCCTCATCATATGCAGGCATATACTCAATGGCAACCTTTCCGCCACCTTTCTTGAGATAGTCGCTGGTAATCTTTCCCTGAACTGTCTCTGTTTTTGTATAATCAGGTTCAGGGGCTAGGAGTGATTCTACATCTTCATTTGCAAATACTCCTCCAAATACAAACAATGCACAAAGCAAACTTACTACATACTTCAACATCGTGACCTCCATGCCAAAAAATTAAAATACTGTATAACTTATTATTCTACTCACATTGAGAAAAAAATCAAGGTCAACAACATATCTACCAGATTTTAATCCAATGCTGGGTAAGCCTGTTACAAGAACTTCTCCAATAATTTCTTTGGGTTTGTTTTTAGTAATGGTTCTGGCGTATTCCCTCACGGCTTCTTTGAGGGCTAGTGTGGCACCTTCATAAATGCCGTCAAAGCCATCTATGAGTTTTCCCTGACCACGACCAGATACTTTGTGAAAATTTTTCCAAGTATTTCTCCAAGCGGTAAGGTGTGGGGGACAGGAAAATTCCACCCAACACTGCAATTTATTTTCCTCAAACCAAGGTTCCGTGTATTTGATAAAGGATTTCATGTTGGGATATTCACGCAGTGGCTTGAATTCAAAAAATTCTTCCACATTTCTTGTTTTGTCAGAAGGGGTATAGGTAAAACTCCAGCCGCAAACCATCCCTTCTATGAAAAAAGGAACAATTTCTTGGAGTCGTTTAATGGGATGAGCAAGAGGATTTTGTGAATCTACCACTTCTCCTGCTTCTGGATAGGCTTCTAGTGTGGCCCACAAAGAAAAACGAATCAATTCTTCTTTTGCTGGACCTGCTTCTGGCTTTGCAAAAATCTGATTGCTACAAAGTACGAACAAGAGTATGAGGACTGTGCATTTTATCGGTATGCGTCTTTCCAAATTTTCCATGGATTAATTCCCATCCTTATCATAAAATAAAGCCAAGCAATGGCAAATCCCGCCAAATGTGTCATATGGGCAATGCCATTTCTGAGGGTGAACAGCTGGCTTGCAATTTCTATTCCTGCATAAATTGCCACAAGCAAGGGGGCTGGAATGGGTAGAATTCCCATCATATAAATTCTGTTTCGGGGAAAAATAACGGCATACGCCAAAAGCAGGGAATTAATGGCTCCTGAAGCACCTACTAGAAAAACATAGTAGGCTCCGGTGAATAGGTAAAAAAGATAGGAGGCAATCCCGCAAAAAATCCCTGAAATAAAATAAATCAGCAGAAATTCTTTTGAACCTAGGGATTGTTCTACTGCTAGTCCAAAGAAAAAGAGTCCCAGCATGTTAAAAAATAGATGGCTAAAATCTCCGTGAACAAACATGTAGGTAAAAAACTGCCAATACATTTTATATTCATGTATAAGAATCACATTGAGTGCAAGATAGTTACCCAATGAGCGCATCATGTTGGTAAGGAGGAACACAAGGAGATTAAATCCAATGACAAAAAAAGTTGCGTTAAAAAACACATATCGAAAGGGTCTTCGCACTATCTTTAGAAGATTCATGATGAATAAACTCCTGCTGTAACTTGTTTAACAATCTAATGGTAGGTAGGTTACTCTATTTCTACCATGATGCTTGGAATTGTACATAGCTTCATCTGCCAAGTTAACAAGATATTCGAGGCGTACTTTTTTATCCTGCATTTTTTCTGGATAAAATACGGTATAGCCGGCAGATAAGGTTACTTGCAGGTGGTTGTTGTTAAAAACAATGTGGTCATGCTCCACTGCACTGCGGATTCGTTCGGTAACCTTGTCTGCTTCAAATTCTGTTACATTGTAAAGCATGAGAACAAATTCTTCGCCACCGTAACGTGCCACAATATCGTTGGAACGAATTTTAGATTTGAGGGTCTGTGCAATATGTTGGAGTACAAGGTCCCCACATGCATGGCCATGAATGTCATTGAATCTTTTGAAATGGTCAATGTCAAACATAACGATTGCTAGAGGAGTATTTGTTTCTGTTGCCATAAGCATTCTATTTTTTACTACATTAAAGAAAAAATGACGAAGCTTGAGATGAGTGAGCATATCTGTGGAGGATTGCTCAATGAGCATGGCAGTGTTAATTGATAGGGCTGCCAAGGTGGCAATATCAAAGACTTGTTTTTTCTCCTCTGGAGTAAAGGATTCTTCTTCCTCTCCAAAAATACGTTGGCCTAAAACGAGAATACCCACAATATGTTTGTGGTAAATCATGGGGACTGCCAAGGTGGCCTTTATGGATTTTAAGATTGTTAAATCATAGGTATCTTTGAGAACTTCTTCCAACTCGGCTATGGTGGCACATTGTCCTGTTTCATTCAAATAAGGGATAATCCCCTCGGTTTCTTTGAATGAATAATTAATTTGTGGTTGCAAGTCAAAACCAATGGCACTTTCATCGAGTTTATACTCTGGGGAATCAATTTGCTTGAGACTGAAAATACCTGCAGCCAATACGTGCATTTGTCCCAAACAAGTGTACAACAGGGATTCAGACAAGGCCTTTGCTTCCAAGGTAGAAGCAAAGGATTTTGAAATCTCCAACAACTGATTTAAGTTGTATATGTGTCGTTCTTGCTGAGAAATAATGGCTTTATAATCTTCAATAGTCATTGATGTATTATCCATGGCTATGGTTCTCTTTTTCGCCTAAACTAACATAGTTTTTCATTATTCCAAAAAATATCTGCCAATCAGGTAACTGATTTTCTAGTTGAACTGCATTTTCCTTGTTTCGGGAGGAGGCCAACAAGACTTTGATATTGGTGATATTAACTGGATTGATAAGTCTTGCATCTTCTAACATATCAGAAAGAAAACGATGGAGGTTTAAAAGATGCGCATGTTCCTCTTGTAGAATTTTCTTTGCTTGGGTATTGATTCTTGTAATTGACTGAACAAGCTTGTTCTCAAAATCTGGATTTCCATGAGCATCTGCCACATACCCTCGGATAACGGCTATATCATTGACGTTGTTGCGGTCAAAGGAGGTTTCAAAGTTTTGAAGCTTTTCGTGAGCTTCTAATACGGCGAAAACTGCTGAGGAAAATTCTGTTTTGTAAGCAGGATTGTAGAAAAAACCTTCTATTACGATATCATTCAGTAAAGATTGAATGTGGGAGTCAACGTAGAGTGTCAGAAAGGTTTTCAGTATCTGCATGGGAGTAATCAAGGAGAAGGCTTCACTACCATTAAGGAGCAGGAATTCGTTTTGCTCACTGTTATATCCCAAGAGGGTTTCTTGCTCCCTGTTTTTGAAAAGATTGCTGAGTTCTCCAGCTACAATCTCATCTTGTACTTCCATCTTGATATGGTGTGTATCTGCTTCAAATTGCTTTTTTGTGTGTTCAATATAGTTTTGTAGTACAGTACAGTTATACTGGGCTGATTCCAATACCAAGCTGGGGTCTTGCTTGCACAACATAACTAATTGTTGGAGTTTCGCTGGTTGGAGTATGTGTCTGAAAACATAGGAGATTTTTTTTAAGTTATCGAGGAGTTTATCCTGATCTACTTTTCGTTCTCCAGCGTGGAGTGTAGCCAAGGCTACAATTGCTTTTGCCATGCTACTTGTTATCTGGAAATTGTTAGCGACAAAATATAAATCCATGAGGGTGGTTTCCAGTTCAGTGACTGGTATACTTTTAACCTCGACTTTTTCTAAATCTGTGTGCTCGGTAAAAGTAGGTACAAAGGTTCTAACGGCATTAAAAAAATTAAAGCGACAAATATCAAACAATTGATAGAGTTTTGCAATAATTTGATTGATTTGGTTAAATTCTTCTTGTTCAAACATTTTGATAAATTGTTCAAAGGATTGTGCTTGTTTGGCAAAGATTTTATTTTCGTTGTCTGCCTGTAGCACTGCCATTTTTCGTTCTTCGTAGGAAAGACTCTGCTGTAATTCAAATGCTTCGGTGGAAAGACCTGTTAAAATAAGTCGATTAGCAAAGGTAGTTGCCCGTTGAGGATCTGAGGATTTGATAGTGCTAGAGAGAATTTCTTCAATATGCTTGGTATTAGAATACAGGACAACAAAGGCTTCTGCCACATTTGCGGTGAGGGAGCCATTTTTATAAATGCACGGAACCTGGAGTTTTAATTCATTTTCTATACGCTTGAGCTCTGCTTTTGATTTGCCGTCCTTGGAAGAAGGCTTAAACAGAGTGTCAAAAATAGACGTAAAAAATTTAAAGAAATTCATACTTCTCCATATTACAGTGCATTTACGGCTTGTTCAAGGGTTCTATACCAATCCTTCTCTTTGAAAAAGAGAAATATAGTCAGCTTCTGTTGTTGCGGCTACAATTGCTTCTCGTAATCGGCTTCCACCGGGCACTCCCTTGGAATAAGCACAGAATCGTTTTCGCATTTGTCGGCAGGCAGAATCTTCTCCTGCATCTTGAATGAGGCATTTGAGTTCATGGAGTCCTGCCTTGATACGGACAGAACTTTCAATTTCCTCATAGGAGCCTGTTTCCAAAAGTTGGCGTGTCTGGATAAAGATAAAGGGATTTCCCATGGCACCACGAGCAAACATCACTCCCTGGCACCCTGTTTCTTGTAACATTCTTTGGGCATCTTCTGGAGTAAAAATATCACCGCTACCAAAGACAGGAACTTTTCCTTGGGTCTCTGCTTGGATTAATTCCACTAGCTCTGCCAAAATTCCCCAATCAGACTTGCCTTCATAGCCTTGGGCCCGTGTACGAGGATGGATGGTAAGAGCCGCTGCTCCAGCTTCTATTGCTGCTAGGGCTGCTTCTTTCCAAGTCATGGTTTGGGCATCCCAGCCAGAGCGAATTTTTATTGTAACAGGAACTTGTTTGTCTCCCAAGGAGGAACTGGCAGAAACAGCTGCTGCCACCACCTTGTATAATTGCTCTGGACAACGGGTAAGGGAGGAACCTGCTCCTGTTTTGGTGATTTTGGGTACAGGACAACCAGCATTAATGTCAATGACTTCTGGAACAACTTCCTTGTCGTTTTGAGTGAGGACTTGTTCCACTGCTTGGGCCATAACCTCTGGTGTGCCACCAAAAAGCTGTACCGCATAGGTGTCTTCGTTGGCTGCTCGGACCATCAGTTGGTGGGTTTTGTCTGAACCACGAACGAGAGCTTCTGCAGAAACCATTTCTGTATAGGCAAAATTGGCACCTCCCTCCCTGCAAACAGAGCGAAAAGCCCTGTCTGAGTAGCCTGCAACAGGAGCTAAAAAGAGGTTCCCAGGGATGGTGAGGTTTCCAATGGTAACAGGATGATACAGCATGAAATTATTCGGGGAGTCGGAAAAACTTGCAACTATTTTTCCAAAGCTGAGCACTAAGCTCTTCTAAGTCCATATCGAGCATTTCTGCCAAAAATTTTGCGGTGGAGGGCAGGTATGCGGGCATGTTGCGCTTCCCACGGAATTCTGCTGGAACCATAAATGGTGCTTCTGATTCTATCAAAATACGATCCAGAGGAATGTTCAAAACAGTTTCATGGAGATTACGAGCATTGCGATAGGTTAAATTTCCTGCAAAAGAGAAATAAATATTGTAGTCCAATGCCTTTCGTGCATATTTTGCGTCTTCAGAATAGCAATGAAGCACAGCTCCAGCAGGAGGACACCGCTCTGCCAAAATATCCAGAACATCTTTTCCTGCATCACGATTGTGGATGATAACTGGAACATCCATCATGTTGGCGATTTCCAACTGGGTGATAAATAGCTCAATCTGGGAACGCTTGTCTCCAAATTTTCTGTAGTAATCCAAACCTGTTTCACCTAATGCTACAACATTAGGCAGCTTGAGGGAGTCTTCAATAACGCGCATCCAGTCACGGCCAGGGGAATTTACCTCAGAAGGGGCAACACCTACGGCGTGATACACTCCAGAGACGGTTTTGAGGGTATCATATACAGTTGTAAAATCATGAAGACTATTGCAAATGCTGACAATGCGAGTAACATTTGCAAGCTTTGCATCTTGTACAACACGTAATCGTTCAATCGAATCATCATAAGTAAGCCCGATGTGGGCATGAGTATCAAAAAACTGCATGGCTTTCTTCCAAAAAAAAAGATAGGAGCGTGGAATACAGCTCCTTTTGTAGCGTTTAAAAATCTACTGACTGAAGATTCAGGTAGATTTTCCGATCTTTAGTTAAGAATAGCATAGGAATTAGTAGCCGTCAAGTAAATATCTTGTGGGAATTACTGTGGAATAGAGCCATTTGACAGTGGTTTTACACTATGATAGAATAGACTTCTAATATTATGGAGATACAAATTGGCTCGTACAAGGCGATATAAAAAGATAGAAAAAAATGCTATTTTCTCTGTTGGAAAATTTTTGGGAAGAGGACTTTCCAAAGTTGGCAATTTTTTCTCATCAATATTTAAAGTTTTCGATAGAAAACTCACAGTAATGTTTGTTCCTCACTCTCAAGCGAAACCTCTAAGTTTCCAAACTAATGTATTCGCCTTGGTATTTGGTGTTATCCTTGTGGTAGGTATGGCATCATCCTTCTTTTATTTCAATAAAAAGACCTTCGGTGCCAGTGCAGAAATTACACGTCTCCAAAATGAAAATAGAAAAACTCTTGCTAGTTTAGATGAATTGCGGGATCAAAATAGCGATTTGATGCAGACTGCAAAGCGTTTTCAATCTTCTTTGTCTCAATCTTTGTCCTTGTTGGGAATAAATCAGTCTAATCAATCCAACCGTTCATCCATGCAGGGAAGTGATTTGTCTTCTTTGTTCAATTCAAATGACTTGGTGGCTGGAACTGCCAAGGAAACAGCTGATATTCAACAGTTGATTTCTTATTTGGAAGGAGCTATTCAGCCTATTGAGCAGATTGGAAAGATGTTGGAGTCTCAGGGAGCCTTGTTCTCAGAGATTCCTAGTATTTGGCCCTTGAAAAATGGTGTTGGTCATATTTCCATGGAGTTTGGGCAGAACAAGCACCCCATCACTGGACAATGGTATATTCACAAGGGATTGGACTTTTCCACATGGCGTTCAGGTGACCCTGTAGTAAGTACTGCTGACGGACAGGTTGTTACTGTAGCCTTTGATACAAGCTTTGGAAATTACGTAATTGTTAAGCACAAGCACGGAATCTATACACGATATGCCCATTTGAATTCTTTTAGGGTAAAAAAAGGTGAGTATGTTGAACAGGGCCAGGTTATTGGAACTATTGGTAGTACCGGTATTTCCACTGGTCCCCACCTGCACTATGAGGTTCATATTGGTTCTGATGTTGTGGATCCGGCAAAATATATCAACGTAAAGCAGAAGTAAGTATCAATTCAATTTTGCCAGAAAGGTCTGGTGTACCGAGGAGAGGCTGTGGCTTTTCGTAGCGATGATATTTCTATAAATACTTTTATTGGTTCTGGTTCAGCGGTGGCTGGAAATTTAAAAATTGCAGGTTTTGTAACCGTCCACGGTGACTTGGATGGAGATTTGGAAGCAAGCGGTAAAGTTATTGTTAGCGAGAGTGCTCGAATACGAGGCAATATTACCGCTAAATCAGCTATTATTGGTGGAGTGGTAGAAGGCAATATTACTGCTCCCGATTCTATTCAACTTTTTCAAACCTCTTCCGTGGTGGGAGATCTTTGCACTCGCAAGCTTGTTCTGGAAGATGGAACGTTATTTCATGGTCATTGTATTTCTCTATCTGAGGAAACTGAGTATCAAGAGGCAAGAAGTCAGGCATTGGATAAGGCGGCTATCACTTCTTCTACCGCATTGTTACATGCCACCGACGAGGTGTTGTAGTTATGGCTCAAATCGATTCCTTGCAGTCTTCCCTTCATCTTTCATCAATAGGAACTGCAGGAGCCGCTGCTGCCAATTCTGGTGCTAAAAGTTCCAAGACAGAAAAGCCTGTAGCAAAAAAAACTCGCTTTGCTTCTATGGTGGAGCAAAAGGTGGCAGAAAATCAGATGCTTTCTGCTGGTTTGCCGGTAGAAATTGCGGGGATGGAATTTGAAGAAGCCTTGGTATATTTAAAGGATAAGGCTGATATGGCTTCCGATGTGGCAAAAGCTGATTTTAATTTGGAATCCTTTAAATCCTATCGTAAGGCTATAGGTGACTTGATTCGATTCATTGTTCACACAAATTATGAGGTAAAAATGAATATCCGTCGTCGTCCCAGTAAGCGATTTAAAACGGAAAAATTTTATCTGATAAATATTGTTGACGAAAAGATAGATAAACTAGCTTCTGATATTTTATCAAATCATTTGGAGACCATGCAGATTTTAGTGCGTATTGATGAAATAAATGGAATACTGGTAGACTTAATAATGTAGGTGGTTTTATGAGAGGTTATTTTGAAAACGATATAGATAGGCTGGCAGATGATGATTTTTCCGATTTGGAAGATCAGGATGTTCAGGATATAGATGAGTCTTCAGAGGATTTTGTGTATCCTGAGCGGTTGTTCCGCCTAAAATTGGAGTATTCCTGCGAGGGGCTTTACGCAACAGCTCCCGAAGGAATGGAGTTATGTGGTGGTGATTACGTTATCATTCCTACAAAATATGGTAAGGATTATGCTCGTGTTATGGGGCCTGTTTCCCAGCCAGTGGGAATAAAGCCTTCTGATATTATCACCATTGACCGTAAGGCAAATGATGGGGACATGGTTAAAGCTGCCGCTTTGAGAGAAAAGGAAGGTTCTGCCTTTAAGATTTTCCAAGAAAAGGCTGGGAATCACAAGCTGGATATGAAGCTGATTGCTGTGCATTATCTTTTGGAAGAGCAGAAGGTGTTATTCTTTTTCAGTGCAGACAAGCGGGTGGACTTTAGGGAATTAGTAAAGGACTTAGTATCCGTATTCAAGATGCGCATTGAGTTGCGGCAGATTGGTGTGCGAGATGAGCCTCGGATAACTGGAGGTTTGGGGATTTGTGGACGACCCTATTGTTGTCATGCGGTTTCCGACAAACTTAAACCTGTTTCTATTCGCATGGCCAAGGATCAGAATCTTTCTTTGAATTCCATGAAGATTTCAGGGCAGTGCGGTCGTCTTTTGTGTTGTCTTTCCTATGAATACGATTGGTATGCTGATGTCCGAAAGAAGATGCCTGGAGAAGGCTTGCGTTTCTTTTACGATGGAACAAATTTCAAGGTGATTGAAGTAAATCCATTAGCTTCTAGTGTGAAACTCTTTGGTGAGGATGGTCGTATTCTTGAATTGGAATCCTCTCGATTTGTTCTTCAAGAGGGACGATGGAAAATTAAGCAATAAAAATTATATTGTAGACTAAAACGGTACCCTAATGGTGAAGATTGGGGTACCGTTATTTTTTATGCCTTTATGACGCAGATGATACTGGGGCTAGATTCTGGAATGAAAACATTTTTTTCAAAATCACTGTAAAACTGTACTTCACGGAATCCTGTTTCCATAGCAAGTTCTTCTACATCTTGAGCAGCCAAGGGATAGACTTGCTGGTAGTTTCTTACGGTTACCAGCTTTCCACTACTTGTTTCTACCTGCTGGTGTATGCGTGTTCCATTGTCATCAGTAATAAGTTTTGTGTACAACTTTGAACGGATGCTTTCTGAAACAGGCAACTTACCAACTTGTTGGCAGGTAAAGTAGGGGTAATTGGGGATTTGCAAAATAAAATATCCCTCTGGAGCAAGAAGGCTTCTACAATCTCTAAAAAATTGCTCCATTTGACTTGCATTAGGAATTGGTGGGAGTCTGTTATGGATGCATGAAATTAAATTGTAAAATCCTTTTCCTAAGTATTGTGCCATTTCTAGGATGGTCATTTGAAAAAAACGAATGGTACATCCTGGCTGACGGTGACGCCGTGTAGCTGATTCAAGTAAGCCCGGAATATAGTCTATTCCAGTAACATTACAATTGCGGCGAGAAAGGTAATGTTCAAAGATACCTGTGCCACAGTTAATACTCAAAATCTTTGGCTCAATCTCAAAAGTGTTCAAAATCTCATCATAGAATAATTTCTGTTCAGATGAGACGGGAAATAGTTCATCATAGTATTCGAGAATATTCTGCATGGAGTCCATTCTTCATATTATAACGAATGTAAAATAATTTGCCCATTAAAAATATCAATTCTTTAAGTGAATTAAGCTTTATTGATAAATTTTTAAAAATTGCTTGCAGTTTTAGAGATTTTTTTACCGTAAAATTATATTTTTTATATGATAAACTACCTTGACTATTTTGGTTTAAAGTGTTTTTGTGGTGTGCATGAATAGTCTTTTGAAGTCGAAAAAAAGTCTCTTTGGTCCACTTCATTTTTATAAACGCGCCTTGCTGATTGCTATTCCGGTAATGGGTCAGCTGCTGATTCAAAACATGGTTTCTCTTATCGACAATTTTATGGTGGCGGGATTGGGCGACGTGAAGATGTCTGGAGTGAACATTGTTGGACAAATCAACTTCATCTTTTTAGTCTTTATCAATGCCATATGTATTTCTGGGGGAATTTTTATTTCTCAGTATAATGGGGCAAAAAATAGCGAAGGAATGCAACAGGCGTATCGATTCAAGTTGATTATTGGTTTGATTGCTGGGTGTATTTACACTTGCATTTGTATTTTTTTTCCCCGTCCATTTCTTTCTCTGATGGTGCATGGAAATGCTGCCAGCGACGAAATCATTGCGGAAGGGGTGAAGTACATGAGGATGCTGGCTCCTTCTTGGTTGCCTACGGTGATTGCCACCACCACGGGAACTTCTCTGCGGGAAATGGGGAAGGTAAAACCTCCGCTGTTAATTTCCGTTACGGCTACTTGTGTTAATACTTTTTTCAACTGGGTGCTGATTTACGGCAACTTGGGAGCTCCTCGGCTGGAAACGTCTGGTGCTGCCATTGCTACAGTTATTGCTCGGCTCACTGAAATGGTGATTTTTCTCCTGTTTTTGAAAAAGGTGCGTCCGCCTTTTGTTTTTAAGATTATCAACTTTTTTCAGGTGAACTGGAAGCTTTTTCTCAGCATATTGCGAAAATCAGGCTTGATTCTTATTTCTGAAATGTCTTGGGTTTTGTCTGAGACGGTAACTACTGCCTTGTACAATAGTCGTGGTGGGGCGGAGGTGGTGTCTGGCATGGCAGCGGGATTTGCCATAGCCAACCTGTTTTTTGTGTGCTTTAACGGTATTGGTACTGCTACGGGAGTAATTCTTGGTGGAACCTTGGGAGCAAATAAACTTGATGAAGCCCGTGTTCAAAAGACTTGGCTTTTGTCTGGCTCCTTGATTTTTGGCTTCTTTGGTACCTTGGTGGGGTGTCTTGCAGTGTTGATTGTACCAGTGGTTTTTGGGAATCTCAGCGCCTCTGCCCAAAGTGTTACCCGTGGTTTGGTGCTTTTGAATGCAGCCTACATGCCTACTTGGGCCTTTATTAATGCTCAATTTGCAGTTTCCCGAACTGGTGGTGATGCGGTTCTGGGGGCCAAGGTGGATTTGTTCGTTAATTGCCTGATGGTGGTGCCTGGGATGTTTTTGTTGACAAAGTTTACCTCCATGGGACCTGTGGCATTGTACGGTGTGATTAAGTTGACAGATGTGGTAAAAATTACTGGTTGTGCCATCGGATTAAAGAAGGAGCGGTGGGTTCGTAATCTTACCATACAGGAATAAAACAGGCTTCTTAGAAACGAACTCATTTCTAGGAAGCCTGCTTATACTAAAAGTATTTTATCATAATCAGATTATACTTTCAAATCGTGGATAAAGGCGGTGATAAGATCCCACTGGCTATCCATGGACTTCATCAAGGCGATTTGTGTTCTGGCTCGAACGAGATTGTGTTCGGGATAGTCGGTGTGGTAGTACACGTCTCCATTGATGTAGTCTGTGAGCATTCGGACCGCCATGATTTGGGTAATTGCACGACCAGATTCTGGCAACAGGCTCTTTTCGTAGTCTGTAAGGAAGGCTCCTGCCTTGGAGTAATAGCCGCCAATGAGGGCACGGAATACATTGAAGTTGAAGGTTACTTTGGAGACATCTTTTTCGTCTTCGGCGGCGGTGTTGGTGGCGGTGCGAATCATGTCGCCTGTGTCAAAGAGCACGGTACCTGGCATAACGGTATCTAAGTCGATGACACAGAGGGCTTCTCCAGTGACCTGGTCAAAGAGGATATTGTTCAGTTTTGTGTCGTTGTGGGTGATGCCTTCACGAAGTTTGCCAGAAGCAAGACCATCGCTAAGAATCATGCCCCGCTGTCTATTTGCTAAAAGGAAATCAAGTTCAGCCTGAGCAGATGCCTTTCTTCCCACAGGGTCACGAGCTAGAGCGTCGTCTAGTTGCTGGTAACGCAGGTGCATGTCGTGAAACCGAGGAATGGTGTCAAAGAGACGGGGACCATTGTAACTGGCCAGTCGGTTTTGGAATTCACCGATGGTTTGTCCCAGTTGTTGGGCGAGGGGAGTGCTGTCTAGGATTTCGTAGGTGGTAACATTTTCTACAAAGAGATAGGTGCGCCAGTAGTTGCCTTGTGTATCCAGATAAAAGAGTTTGCCGTCTTTGCAGGGCACCACGGTGAGGGTTCGTCGGGAAATATCTTCCAGTTCATCTTTTTTATAAGAAGCTCTTAGAAAATCGGTGACAGCTGCAATATTAGACATCACCTGATCTGGCTTTTTGAACACATTCTTGTTGATGCGCTGGTGGGTGTAGCGAACTGTAACTCCTCCCTGATTAAAGGTGGAACGATAGGTACTGTTAATATGTCCGTTGCCTAAAGGCGTGCAGGATACAAGGTCGCCATAAATAGCGAAGTGAGAAATTACATCAAAAATCTCTTTGTCTTGAATTGCATTCATACTAGAAATTAAAGCACAGGGAACAGTCCAAGTCAAGGGAATTTAATCTACAGAGAATTATATGAGACCTTGTACTACATCCAAGGGAAGGTTGGTGCAACGTGCAATCACTTCTGGGGAGAGGTTTTGGTTGCCGGTGTCATTTATAAGTTAAGTAACTCTTATACTTGGGAAAATGTGAGACCAGATAAATCTGCAATGTCTTCAGGAGAATAACCTCGTAAAAGAAGTTTATGAGCCGTCTCCAGCTTGTTTTGGTAGGCTCCTTGTTCCAATCCACGTTCCAGACCGATGGAAATACCTTCCGCATAAGCTTCTTCCTGTTTTACTGCCATAGCTGTATCAAAGTCGTATTCTGCTGTTAGGATACTCAAAGTCTCTCCTCCTTTCCGTTCCAAGTAATCTTTTAAGATGTTGTGACGTACCGCCTCTCGAATAGCGCTTGTGAGGGTTTGTGCTTGTCCATCTGATTTTGCCTCGTCTATGAGCTTGAGAAAACGTACATATTGCTCCAAGTCGGGGCACTTCTGTACTACGGGACTTGAATTAAACCTTGTACTACGTCTAGGGGAAGGTTTGTACAAAGTTGAACTTGTTCTAGAGGAATTCCCAACCCGATCATTAACTGAGCCGTCTCCAGTTTGTTTTCGTAGGCTCCACGTTCCAGCCCGATGGCATAAGCTTCTTCCTGTTTTACTGCCATAGCTGTATCAAAGTCGTATTCTGCTGTTAGGATACTCAAAGTCTCACCTCCTTT
>JAEIGA010003849.1_pt1 | contig 23342 bp, 16 predicted proteins | sample 9270691 | NCBI WGS metagenome assembly JAEIGA01 (sample SAMN17057246, study PRJNA624740) | gut metagenome | biome: biome; isolation source: fecal sample | host: Bos grunniens | place: China: Xizang | collected 2019 | reverse complement strand
TTTGGTGCTGCACCTCACGCAGGTTTTGGATTGGGCTTTGAGCGCTTGATGCTCTTCGTTACCGGTATGCAAAATATCCGTGACGTGATTCCATTCCCACGTACACCAAAAACAGCTGAGTTTTAAGTTGTTAAATCAATAAGAATATAATTATACAATAATATGAAGCGTACTATTTTATTTGCTGCGTTGCTAACCCTTGCAAGTTTGGTAAGTGCCCAAACCCGCCTAGTCGGCAGACTAATAACAGTCGAACGACAAGGTATCGAAGGCGCTACCGTTACGTTGGTAAATCAAGGTTATTCTACAACAACTAACGAAAGAGGACATTTCTCATTAACCTATCTAGAGGCAATAGATGAGGAAGTCATCATTGAGGCAAGTGGCTATGTATCTGACGTTATACTTGTACAATTAGTTAAAGATCAACCAAATAATATTGGCGAAATCATTCTACAGCCCGACGTACTAACTGAAATGAAAGAAGAGGTTTTGCTGAATTTGAACGAAATAGACCTCAACGATGACGAGGGAAAAAGTCAATCCATTTCCTCATCAGCCAGTGCGAGTCAAGACGTTTTCAACTCAACTGTATCATTCGCATGGTCCAACGCACGCTACCGTGGTCGTGGTTACGATCAGACATATGAACAAAACTACATCCAAGGTTTGAGTTTTAACTCTGCTGAACGTGGCCAGTTTAATTTCTCAGCAATGGGTGGTTTGAATGATGCAACCCGTTACAAAGAGGTAGTAGAAGGCATTGAGGCTAATAACTTTAGTTTTGGTTCGGTAGGTCAAGTAACCAACTATTTGCAATCAGCCACCAATTATGCGCAAGGATGGAAAGTGGGTGTTGCAGGTACCAATCGTAACTACAAAGGTGCAGCACGTGCTACCTACTCTAGCGGATTAATGGAGAATGGTTGGGCATTTGCAGCGCAATTAGCATGGCGATATAGTCCATATATTGATGTAAAAGGTCAAATTGGCGAAGGTATCACTTATAGTTCAGTAGGCTATTTCCTAACTGCAGAAAAAAGATGGAGCGAAAACATGCGTTTGTCACTCATCACTTTTGGTGCGCCAACCATGCGCGGACAATCAGCAGCCTTGACTCAAGAAACATTTGACTTGACTAATCAATACAATAAAACATCTTGGGGACACAACAACTATAACCCATACTGGGGCTACCAAGATGGTAAAGTGCGCAACTCTCGTATTGTACATAGTTATGACCCTACAGCTATTGCAAGCTTTGATTGGAGAATTGATCAACATAGCCATTTGAAAGTTGCAGTGGGTTATCACTACTCATTCTACTCAAACTCAGCATTAACATTCTACAATGCACCAGATCCTCGTCCTGACTACTATCGTAACCTGCCATCCGCTATGTGGGATGCACAAATTGATAAGAATGGTAACTTCATCTTCAAAGACGTTAATGGTAAGCCATTGGGCAACGGAAGCTACATAAATGGAGGATATGTAGGTCCATCTATCAATAGCGACACCTACCAAGCTATTGTGGACCTATGGACAAGCCGTGATGATAAAGCAACACAAATTGATTGGGACGCTTTGTACGCTGCTAACTATGCCAATAATGTCAACAACCCTGATGGTTCAGCTCGTTATATGGTGGAGCGCCGTCATAACGACATTCAAGAAGCTGTTGCAAACATCAATTATCGCAATATTTATGAGGGTCTTATCACTACCATTGGACTCGAACTCAAAGCTTCACAAGGTATTCACTACAAATCTGTTGATGACCTACTTGGTGGCAACCAATGGGTAGACGTTGATCCATTCGCAGAACGTGATATCAAGGAGTTGGCAACCAACATTGGCTTAACTCAAGCTGATATCGAGAATGTTAAGCAAAATGATTTGCGCAACCCAAATGCTAAAATAGGTGATAACGGCCGTTTTGGATACGACTATCGTATTAATATGGCAAACGCTAAACTTTGGGCACAAAATGAGTGGAAATGGAATGCACTAGATCTATACTACGCATTGCAATTGTCATATTCATCTATGCAACGTACTACAAACATGTTGAATGGTCGTGCATGGTATTTGGCAAAGTTGAACCCAGCAAATGCATGGTACTATTTAGCTGACAATGCCAATGCAGTTATCGACGGACAAACCACCCCTCATACATTGGTAGGATATACCCACCATTTTATTGACCCTGGATTCAAAGCAGGTTTGAACTACAAGATTGATGGACGCAATCAAATCAAACTCAACGCAATAGCAGAAACTAAAGCTCCTCTCGCGCGCGATGCATATATATCACCACGCGTGCACGACCGCGCGGTAGAGAACATCTATCGCCATGATTATGCTCGTTTCTATGCAATGCAGGATGGCACTTCATGGCTAAAAGAATATTATGGCGCAAGTCAAAAGATGGTCGGCGGTGATTTAACCTATGCTTTCAACTATCCATTGGTACGCGGTCGCGTTACTGGATTCTTTACACAATTCTGGAACGGAACAGAACTCAATGGTTACTATGATGACGAGTCACGTACTTTCGTCAATCAATCATTGACTGGAATCAATCGTCGCCACATGGGTGTAGAAGCAGCTGCTGCCGTCAAACTAGGATTGTATTTTACGCTTACCGGTGCACTTAGCATTGGTGACTACCGTTATACAAGCAATGCACTTGCTATCACTTCTGCAGAAAACGGTATGGCTCTTGCAGAAAATGTATCAGGTCCTATCTATGAACTTCGAGATAGTGTTCTCATCAAAGGATTACGCGTATCGACCGGTCCACAACTCAACTCTAGCTTAAAACTCAGTTTCTTCCACCCAGATATGTGGTTTGCAGATGTAACTGTAAACTATTTTGATTGGAGTTACCTAGACTATGCTCCAGCTCGTCGTATGAAAGGTTTGTTCACCGGTACACGTGCTGATGGTAGTGCAGTGAATGGTTGGTATGGAGATACATACACCAATGCTATCGAGAAAGATGCTAATGGTGATGTTATTTACGATGCTAATGGAGTTCCTAGCTTGAAATATCCATACTCACTCATGTCACAACAAGAGATGTTGACCTCAAGTAACCCACTCCACCGTTTCTTGGTAGACGTAAGTGTAGGTAAGCTGATTTATCTTAAGGATCGTAAGTCTATTTCTATTAACTTGACTGTGAATAACATACTTAATAATACCCACTTTAAGACAGGTGGTTACCAACAAGCACGTTTACCACGTCAAACACGTCAAGGTGTAGATGATAGTAAAAACTCTGTTATCAGTCCTAATGCATGGAAATTCCCATCTAAATACTACTATGCTTGGGGAACCAATTTCTATCTTAACTTACAATACAAATTCTAAGCAATATGAAAAAGATTCTATATATTGCCATCGTGGCACTATGTGCAGCATGTACACCTCCTGCTGTGGATGAAACAAAGTTGTTTCTGACGGAAGAACAAGCGCAAGAGATCATTGCACAAGGAACTCTTCTTACACTACAAGAGTTCAAAGATACATACATGACAGAAAAGGGTAACTATCTGAGTGATACAAGCTTATATCGTACCCGTGCAACTAAAGACGGAAAAAACTATCTTTTCTCTATTGACACTATTGCTAAGCGTGAAACACCTATCTATATCCGTGGTCGAATCACAACAGATGATCAAGGAGGTAATTTCTACAAATCTCTTTGCATCCAACAGATTGTCAATAATAAGCAACAAGCATTGCGTCTCTCAGTAGACCTTGGTTCTGCCAATGGACTTTACCAAATGGGACAAGAAATTTTGATTCGTGTAGATGGTTTAGCAATTGGTCGATATGCTAACCAACCACAATTATGCTTGCCATCTTACAATAACAATATCTATGCAAATAATGCTGAGCAAAAAATTGGCTGGGCACCAGGTCGTATTCCTGCAGCAATTTTTAAAGCGCATACACAATGTATCGGTAAACCAGATATGAGCAAATTAGTATACGACGAATTGAACATTAAGGAGTTTACATCAATCCTTAACCTTCAAGAAACTCGTAAATGGGACGGTATATTGGTGCGCCTTAAAAATGTTCACTACACAGGTTACTACTTTACAACTAGTGGTACAGCAAAATGTACAACAGGTGACCCAGAGGACGACACTAATGCGAATGTATTTGCCCCTACTACAACCAATATTGGTTACCCTCAGACTCGTATCATCGAAGATGCTAACGGCAACAAGACAGGTATTTCATCTTCTGAGTATGCCAAATTTGCGCATTTCTACCTACCTGGAGCAGATAACCTAGGCATTGACAACTGTAAGAACTACATTGGTGATGTAGAAGGCATTCTTGGTTTCTACAACGATAATGCTAAATATGATCCTGCATATGACGATTGGTCTATAACCATTCGTTCTTTAGATGACTTGAAACTATATGACAAAGATGGAACACTCTGGCCTCGTATAGAATACAAAAAATAATCTAAATTCAATATATCATGTCTTGGCTTGATATAATTATATTACTTCCCCTTCTCATCGGTCTTGTAAGAGGACTGATGAAAGGGTTAGTGATAGAAATTACCTCTATCCTTGCTGTAGTATTAGGCTATGTAGGTAGTCGCATGTGGGGCTCGATATTTGCAGCATGGCTCATGCAACAATTTGCTTGGCCAGATGCTGTGTGCGCAGTGGTGGCATATGCACTACTATTTATTGCCATTTCGTTAATATTACATGTATTAGCACGATTCATCTCCAAACTATTCCAAAAAGTATCCTTAGGATGGTTAAACCGTATCTTAGGTGGACTATTTGGAATGCTTAAATGGGGACTAATAGTCTTAATCTTAGTACTTTGTGTGCATCGACTAGACAATCAGTTCCATTTTTTCAAAGAAGAACTCAAAACAGAGTCTATCATCTACATGCAAGCTGCACCACTATCTGAAAAAATGTGGGATAAAGTAAAACAACAAATAGACGAAGTACAAACTAACGAACTCGTTGACAATAAACAATAACTTCTCTATTATATTGTACAACACATGCCAGAGATATTATTGCACTACATATGGCAGAAGCAATTGTGGTCAGGATTTAAACAACTTACCACGACTGGAGAGATAGTAGAAATTATTTCTGTAGGGCAATATAATATACATGCTGGACCAGATTTTACCAATGCCCATCTTCGTATCGGAAAACAGGAATGGATTGGTAATATAGAAATTCACGTCCATTCCTCTGATTGGTACAAACATAAACACCATACTGATCCCGCATACGACAACACAATATTACATGTAGTATGTACAGCGGATAAAGATATACTCAACACTAAAGGAGAGAGGATTCCACAATGTGAATTACAATATCTACACAATCAAGACTACATGAGTCAATGGCTAAAACATGCACAGCAAATGCATACTCCAGCCCATCTCATAGGATGTAGCCAGCAGTTGCAATCCGATCCTACTCTACTCACACTAGGTTGGAAGAAAGCATTGCTCCTCAAAAGATTAGAATGTAAACGAACAGCCATTAAACAACTACTTGACATTACTCAAAATAGTTGGGCACATGCTTTCTATATTAGTTTAGCACACAACTTTGGATTTCATACCAACGGCATACCATTCGAAACACTAGCAATACAAACACCACTATCCTGCCTACTCAAACATCGCGATAGTTTATTCCAAATTACTGCACTACTACTTGGACAATCTGGATTACTTAATGCAGAAACAGCAGTAACACAACAAGACAAAGCACTATGGTTAGAGTATGAATTCCTTCGTAGGAAATTTACACTAACACCTATGAATGCATCTATGTGGAAAAAAGCAAGATTACGTCCACAAAATGCACCTGAAATACGCATACGACAATTTGCACAGTTGATACATCAAACTGAATTCTTATTTACAGATCTTATGCAAGCACATGACATCAGTCATATGGTTAACATATTTCAATTCAAACCAACTACCATAGACCCTCGCATAGCTCCACCAGCCACATTAGGTCGAAAATCAATTGATATACTACTAATTAACACCGTTATACCATATCAATATGCTTATGCAAAGGAACAAAATAAGACAGGATTTGACATTAACTATGTAGATTTTATGAACAAGATTCCTGCTGAGGATAACACAATAATTCGCAAGTGGCAAATGCTAGGTCAAAGCATACAATCCGCAGCTGACACACAAGCTCTAATACATTTGTACCAAAACTATTGCCAACCTCACCAATGCTATAACTGCCAACTTGGCCATCAAATTTTCACACATAAGCAACTTACACTATTTTGAAAAAAACTTAACATAATTATACACATATGAAAAAGATCGTATTATTTTTTGCACTAGCGCTAGGACTAGCTGCTTGCGGCAAGCAAAATCCACAAGTGGAGGATCGCAATCCTAACACACAAAATCCTATTATGCCTATCGTTTATAGCAACCCTGACGGTAATGGCCAAGCGATCTATCTCACCGATTATTTACCACAAGTAAGTAACTGGGATAGTCTCAAATTTTTCACAGAACCTAGCTATCGTGTGGTTAGCACAGAGAATGGCATTATAACTCTTGCTGGAGATCACACACTATCTGTTCTTAGTGTTTTAGATCAAACGGATGGTACACAATATGATATACCAATACTCCCAAAAGCTAAGTATGAGGTAGGCCTTGTGACACAATCCTTCACCGATTCCACTATCACAATTGGTGTGTTGGATGAATACGAGCGTGTACAATTCCGTGTATTTTGGCAAAATCAACGTGCAACTGAATATGTAAGTTATGGTCAGTATGATCCTCAAGCAGTTATCACGATTGAACCTACATGGCGTACTAGCGAAGGACGCTCTTTCATTCGCGTATACGCATTCGCAGATGGTAAACAACTCAATGACTTGCTCATTCCACTTGAAAACGGTAAAGTAATCAATGACGTAACTCTTCTTACTCGTCACGATGACCAAGCACAAATCCTCTACTCATTGATGATTGATCGCTTTGAAAACGGCAATAAAAAGAATGATTGGAAACTCAACAGCCCAGAAGTGCTAGATATCGTTGACTATCAAGGTGGTGACTTAGCAGGTATTACCAAGAAAATTAAAGAGGGTTTCTTCTCAGAACTTGGTATAACTACTATTTGGATCTCTCCTATCACACAAAATCCATGGGATGCATGGGGTATGAACAAGTTCCCAAATGGCAATAAATATGATAGCACCAAAACATATACCAAATTTTCTGGTTATCATGGCTATTGGCCTATATTCGCTACTGTTGTTGACCAACGTTTCGGAACAGAGCAAGAATTACACGAATTATTAGCGACAGCTCATGCACACAATATGAATGTCATTCTTGACTATGTAGCTAACCATATGCACATCAACTCACCTACCCTACAACAAAACCCAACATGGCACACAGATAGTATCCTACCAGATGGACGCCGTAACTTTGAGTTGTGGGATGAGGCACGTCTAACAACTTGGTTTGACGTACATATTCCTACTTTGGATTTAGAACGACCAGAAGTATGTAGTCCTATGACAGACTCTGCTTTATACTGGCTTGAAAACTTTGATTTTGATGGTTTCCGCCACGATGCATGTAAACATATTCCACTCAACTACTGGCGCGAACTTGGAAGAAAGATGAAACAACGTTTCCCTAATCGCCACATTTGGATGATCGGTGAAACTTACGGTAATACAGATTTGATTGGATCATACGTTAAATCGGGTATGTTGAACTCACAATTTGACTTTAACATATATCACACTGCTATTGATGTGTTTGGTAAGCCAAATCAATCACTCAAACGTATGAACCAAACCATCTTGGAGTCACTTGCAGCTTATGGTGCACACCACACAATGGGTAACATCTCTGGTAACCATGACAAATGCCGTTTCATTTCTCTAGCAGGTGGAGCTGTTAGTTGGGATGAGAGTGATAAAGCGGCAGGTTGGACTCGCCACATTGGTGTGACCGCTGATGGAGACCTTGCAAAACAAGCTCATGCTTACAAAATGGCTATGCTCTTAGAAATGGTTAACTTCACTATTCCTGGAGTACCTTGTATATATCAAGGAGATGAATATGCAGAAGCTGGTGGCAATGATCCTGATAACCGTCATATGCTGAAGTTCTCTGGTCTCAATAATGAGCAAGCAGCATTCCGTACAAAAGTACAGGAACTAGCACAACTTCGCCGAGATAATATGGCGTTGCTCTATGGAGAGTATATCCCAGTCAAGAGTACTGATGACATGCTCCAATTTAAACGTGTCTACATGGGACAAGTTGTAGATGTAATCATCACACTCAATGGTGAGAGTAGCATCAGTATCAATGGTCAAAAAGTTTGGACTATTTAATAACTACTAATTTATATATGACAATGAAGAAAATTCTTTTTGCAGCGCTTGCAATCCTATCTCTTGCATCATGCGTTAAGCAGCCTTGCTGCCAACTTGAGCATCCATGCTATTCATACGATGCTACAATTTACGAACTTAATACACGCCAACTCACCCCAGAGGGTACTTTCCAAGCAGCTGAGTCTGTTTTACCAGCTTTGAAGGAGTTGGGTGTTGATATTATTTGGATTATGCCTATTCAACCTATCGGTGAACTCACCCGCAAAGGAACACTAGGTAGTTACTATTCTATTGTTGATTACTGCCAATTTAATCCTGAGTTTGGTACACGTGCTGATTTTGAGCACTTCCTCGCTGAAGCACATAAGTTAGGTCTTAAGGTTATCTTAGACTGGGTAGCTAACCACACAGCACCAGATAGCGAGTGGACACAAAAAGAAGGATGGCACTATCGTGATAGTCTAGGCAACCTTGTGGTTCAATACGACTGGACTGACATCTCTAAACTTAACTATGAGAACCAAGACATGCGTGCAGCTATGAAACAAGCGATGCACTGGTGGATGGATACCATTGGTATTGATGGATTCCGTTGCGACGTAGCTGGTGAAGTTCCAACTGACTTCTGGAACGATGCTATGGCTGAGATCCGTGCTAAGCACCCAAATATGTTTACTCTCGCAGAAGATGAAGCTAAAGCACAAGAGCTCACAGAAACTGCTTTTGACATGTACTACGGTTGGGAATTACACCACATCATGAATGCTGTTGCACAAGGCAACAAAACTGTAGACGACCTTTGGGGATACTTTGCAAAAGTAGACACAACCATCCGCAAAGAGGCTATCCGCATGAACTTCACATCTAACCACGACGAGAACTCATGGAATGGTACCGAGTTTGAGCGTATGGGTGATGCATATGCACTTTTCGCTGCATTCACATACATTGCTCCTGGTATGCCTATGATCTATACTGGTCAACCTAGTGGCAACCACCACCGTCTTGAGTTCTTTGAGAAAGACTTGATTGACCGCGTTGAGAATGCTCCACAACACGACATGTACAAGAAACTTAACGATCTTCGTGCTAACAACTTTGCTCTATGGAGTAACGAGATTGGTGCACCTATGAACAGAATTGCAGCTGACAATGACAAGATCTTTGCATGTGTTCGACAAGCTGTTTGCCCTAAAAATAATAAAGAGAATACAGTGCTTGCAATTATGAACATGTCTGCTCAAGAGCAAGTTGTCAACCTAACTCTTGACCAACTAGCAGGCGAGTACAACTGCTTATGCGGAAAGACCATGAACCTAGAAGCAACACAAACACTCACATTGCAACCATGGCAACATATTATCTTGACTAAATAATCAAGATGGGATATAGGTTCTAAACAAACAGGGTGCGCCAAATTGACGCACCCTGTTTTATTTCTTCTAATCTTTAGTGTTTGATATACAGTATTTTTTGACCATTTCGTATATGTAACTCATATACACCAAAATAATAAACCCTATCCTCTTGCGGATATTGTATATTATCCACAGCAACATCTTTACCTAATGGCCATGAAGTATATTCCTTTTCCATTATCGGAAATAGCCAAAAAGCATTGTATGTCCATTTACTCAGATTTAATGCCTGTGAATAGACATTAACTAAATCACCATAATAACCAAAATACAATACATATATACTGTTATTATACGGATAATACATTTGGATTGAACCATCCTCTAATACTCTGTATTGCCATCGTGTTTGTACGGATTGTAACTTTGCGCCACTATATCCTATTGGTCCTTTATTTGTATGAGTAATCGTTAATGTACTATCATCATCAAACTCTACATCATATAACATATTTTCTAGAACATGAGTCTTCATACAATAGACTCCATACTCATCCTCTACCATATCCACAGCCATCACAGGCACTGCCCCATCGCTCACACCTCCTGCCATAGCCATACCAGAACCTGATATCGCCTCCGTAAAGTCGCTACGATATGCAATTGCATATTGTCCTGACTCATAATCTTCTATTGCCATGTTTGCTTCTGCATTTGTATACGCTGCCCATAATGTAATATTCTTACGAGGTATATATGTAGAACCAGCAGGCAATACTGTTGCAGATATTTGATTATCCTCTATCTCTTTTTCACACCACCCCACAAAATGCCAGTTCGCCGTGTCTTGCCACATTGGTAACACTATGGCTGCATCAACCGATGATTGATACAATGTCTTAGGACATGTATCTAGTCCTGTTTTAAAACTAACACTATATAGTTTAGGCTCAGCAGGCTCATAACTTATGGAATAACTCTTTATGTATAAACTATTCTCGGAAGCAGATATGATAATCTCTATGATGTCGTCAGTTTCCACTAGATGTTTCACATCCTTCGTTATCGTTACCCATTCTGTAGTGTATTGGCCAGCCCAAACCTCTTCGCTAAACGGCTGATTATAAATGGCCCATATGGTATCATTACCCACTTTTGCAGTCAAAGATCCTCTACCACTTTTCGCATTGGAGTGCATCTCCAATGTCACAGAGTGTATGGTACAACCATCCCATCCCTTCAACTCCAATCGTGTGGCATTCCCCGCTGTCATTTGTCCTTTTTGTCCAGTAGTAGCCGAACGTTCATAAAAGTATGTAGAAGCAGCTGGCAATGTACCACTAGGCTCAACGCTTATCGTAGAGTTAAGAGTATAAGTCGCAGTGAATATGGAAAATATTAAACCTAATAACATCAGATTATCAAATTATATCTTTACCTTAAATAAGATTACTTATTTCGTTCAATGGAACCATCACAAAATCTCTTTCTGTCATCCTTGGATGAGGAAGTTGCAACTCCTCCGTCTCCATATGTATCCATTCATTTTTTTGCTTATCATTGTTATCTAGCATTGCCTTCAACAAATCAATATCTATCACTCTATCATGGTATACACCCTTAACACTTTTGTGTGTTCGTCCCATTTCACGTTCTATATCTTGTGTAATATGTAGCACTTCAAGAGGTGAGAAATTTGTTTGATAAACAGCTACAATGTTTGCGAACTCATTGTCCGATTCAAACCCTTGCGGTTCACTATAATAAACGGACGAATAGACCAGTTGTTCACCTACTCTTCTATCAAGCAATAATAAAGCTTTACGTAAATTTGCTTCACGCTCTCCCAAATTCGTACCTATGCCAAAGTATATAATCATACGTCTTAGGATACAACTCACTTAGCAGGAACAAATTCATAATTTATCCATTTGCCCATTGTGACCAACATATAGAAAGGTTTATTATCTTCATCCTTCATAGAGTCAACTACGATAGTTGTCATACCTTTTACCTCAGTAATCTCACGCGCATGATCATGGCCTGACCATACCATACTAACTCCGTGCTTTGTAAATAAATTGAGCAAGGAATAAGTTTCCTCTAAAGTATAATTACCTGTTGTTCCTTGTGATGCATCACGCTTGAAGAAATGCGTGTGGGTACATCCTACTATGTGACGAAAATTCTGTGTATCAGCCCATTCTAATACATCACTTAACCATTTAAACTGCTTTGTACCTAATGTTCCATCCGCAGTATCATAACATATAAATAGATCTTTTATACCAGATGGAGTCTCAACGACAAAATAATAAAAACTAGTCTTGAATAGTTCAATGAACTGTGGCCATTGTTTGAAATAAATATCATGATTACCAACCACTGCCATTAAAGTATCAGCTTTTGATGGGTTAGTTGGTACTGCTTGGTAAGCGCTGTACATATCATCAAAATGGTTTGACGCATCGATGATGTCTCCTAGGTGCACAGCTACTGGACATAGTACATCTTGGCGATATGTCTCAATAAACTTGGTCCACAACACTTGTGTGTTAGTTATGTGCGTATCAGTACATACATAGACATGATAATCATCCACAGGAGCTTGTATAGTAACAAAACCATGTTGTTTATTGTACGAATCCGATTCATCATAGCGTTGATCTATGGTTGGTGAAGTTCCATTAAACATGCCTACAAGATCCAATCGTGCATCTGGACCACAGGACACCATTGCTATACATGCAACGATAACAATATTTCTAATATTTTTCATAATCATTTGCCTTTATACATTAACCTATAATTTATACGTAGCTCCCACTCTCACTTCACTAGCGTAATAATGTGCATTAAGGTGGAACATACCAGCCAATTTATATTTACCAGTAAGTTGTACACGCCAGTGGTTATTAATATCGTACCAAGCACCAATATAGGCCATTGGTTGCCACATACGTTCCATTTGGAAATCATCCACATTGGCTACAGCCAAACTGATATTCCATAACGAAGTCTCTGGTCGTACATATGCTTCAACTCGGTATAATAAGTTAAATGGTTCACATATCATCTCATCATCGGAGCGCCACTCATAAGGTTGTGGAACAAACACTCGACTATACATACCTACTTGCACATTAATATACTGCATCATATAGCCTAGGGATAATGCATGAACAAAATCTTGATAATTATCTCGTTTAACAAAATTTGCCATCATTCGATCCTCTAGATAAAATTGACCGACTGGAAGCGCAAACTTAGGACGCATTTGCAAACCGACAGTATAGGTATTAGCTGTACTCATACGCAGATTTGCATGCATATCAAAATGCTGATTGATAGGCATATACGCACCTAAATCAAAATTAGCCATTGAGCCATAAGTTAGATTGTGGCCATATCCTACATGTAGTGAGACAGCATACTGATCAGACGCAATCATTTGAGTCGATACCATCAATACTAATCCCAGTAATAAAACAACAATTTTTCTCATATTCATTTTCTTTTCACTTTTATCACATCTCCACCACAGTTATGCCGGCTCCACCTCTATCTGGGTCACCATCGTGGAAATGAATATCTCCTGTTCTTAGTTTACGCATGCTTTTTTGTTTTTCAGATAGGTAATCACGAACCACTTGTTTGAGTGCACCAGTACCAGTACCATGCAAAATCGTCACCATCTCCGCATTAACCATCAACGCATCATCTATATACGCTATTAAGATCTCTAATGCTTCATCTACACGCAGTCCTCGTATATCAAGTTCACGGGAGAAGGAGAGTTTTTTACGGCGCAATTCATCAGCAACATTACTTGAAACCATCTTTGGCTTAGGAGTATTGGTTTCTTGAATTAATTTAGCAGGGTTCTTAGTTAGTATCTTCAAATCACGCAAGTCACGCAACACCTTAGTCTGTGAGGTCTGATTGGTTGAAACTTTAGTTTTTTGTTTCTCAATTTTAGACTTTTGAGTTTCAACTCTCTCGCGTGCTTTCTGTGTTGCTACTTTCTCTGCTTTTGCTTCCTTAATCTCACGTATGGTGCGTTCAATAGTAGCATTACTCTGACGAAGTAAGTCAGCTGCTTGTTGACTAGCTTCTTCAATGATTGCACGTTTTTTGGCTTTGATACTAGCCATTTGTTCTTCGTAGTGTGCTATTTTCTCCTCTAGATGTTTCTCCTTTTGTCGAATGTTCTGTCGTTTATTTTCCCAATAACGCTTATCTCTTGCGATATCTTGGAGTTGTTTGTCATAATCTATATGCTCCTCACCTACAATGTCTGTTGCACGTTGGATGATGGTTTCTGGTAAACCTATCTGTCGAGCTATCTCAACGGCAAAACTGCTACCAGCCTGACCTATAGAAAGTTGAAAGAGTGGTTTAAGCTGGCCTCTGTCATATAACATTGCACCATTGATTAGACCTGGTGTACGCTCCGCTAAATGTTTTAGATTACCATAGTGAGTCGTTATAACACCATAAGCTTTTTGTTCGTTTAGTTGTACTAATACAGCTTCTGCTATGGCACCACCAATAAGAGGTTCGGTACCTGTACCAAACTCATCTATCAATAACAATGTTCTCTCATTGGCATAACGCACAAAATTCTTCATGTTTCGCAAATGCGAAGAATAGGTAGACAAATCATCTTCAATGGACTGCTCGTCGCCTATATCTAATAATAGGTTTTGAAAGAATCCCATCTCACTTGCTTCATGCATAGGTACAGCCAATCCACACTGCATCATATATTGCAACAATGCTACAGTCTTTAAGCACACAGATTTACCACCGGCATTTGGTCCACTGATAACTAAAATACGGTTATCTACAAGGCGCAATGATAATGGTATCACTTCCCTACCTTGTTTTCGGAAGTTCATGAGCAAGATAGGGTGTCGTGCTTCTCTCCAACTTATCATTGGCTTTTTATGCACATGTGGTACAATCGCGTGTATATCTGCTGCAAAGAGCGCTTTTGCACGTAGGAAATCTACTTCAGCCAAGAAATGTTCGCTATTGAGTATCTGAGGTATTTGAGGACGTATCTTCTCTGTCATCTCAAGTAGGATACGCATACGTTCTCGTCTTTCCTCTCCTTCCAATTCACGTATACGGTTATTTGCTTCAACTACCTGCTGCGGTTCAATAAAAACGGTTTTACCTGTAGCTGATTCGTCGTGCACAATACCTCCAATCTTACGTTTATATGCTGGAGGTACAGGTAATACGAGTCGTCCTTCTCGCATGGTTGGAGCTGCATCCTTGTCCAACAATCCTTCAGCTTGAGCTTGACGTAATATAGTATTTAACACACGACTGACAGATCCTTGCGATTGGCTTATCTCTTTGCGGATACGAGCCAATTCAGCGGATGCTGAATCTTTCATTTTACCATATCGATCTAGGATACGATCAATAGCATCTGTTAGATGATGAATATCTGTTAGACGATCAATGCCGACTAAGTGATTGGTATCTGTTAAGCAGGGATACTTTGCACTATCCAATGTTGCAAAGAAACGCTCCAATTGAACTGTATAGTCTAGCATCTTGCGTAGAGCAAATAGTTCGCTTTCATCCATGAAGAGTCCTTCAATACGGATACGAGAGAGTGCTTCGCGTAGATCGTATATATCTCCTTGTGGAAAACTTAGAGTTGAATCTGTAAGTATCGCCATCATCTCTCGTAGATGCGACAATAGTACTGTAACATTGGCATAGCGTTCATGCCAATGCATCTCATCTACTTTCTCCTTACCTAACGAAGAGGTACAAAAATGCTTCAGGCAATCGCGTATTACCTGAAAATCAATCTTTTGCTCTATATTTTGTGGATATGTCATTTAAGCTATGAGACCATGAAGATAGGTTATGGTTTTGTGATCACAACATCAAATTCCATACCTTCTGGATTGATAGCCGTATTTAGCTCGTAGGCAAAGTCACTTGCACGGAAATTAAACTCCACCCATCCTATTCCATAAGTAAAATCTACAGTTTCAGTGTAGAAGATCCAATCTCCATTGAGATCAGTTGTCTCCTTATGCATCACATATGGAAGTATGTTTTTACGTGCATAATAATTGTCATGACGATCTTGCACTAGATATGCTTTGACCTCACCTTTATCAAAGATGGTTTTGGTTATTTCTGGCACCTCAACGAAAGCATAGAAGTAGTTGTTGCTACCCTGATTGGAATATTGCCATTTGCTAGCAGGAACACTAACTTTAATGGTTTTAAGTGTTGTTCCTGTAATGTTTGTGCTAGAGTTATTGATACAGCTGACCATACAGCTTACCAATAGGAAAAATAGAATCTTTTTCATATTATTTTAGTTTTATTTGGCTGCAAAGGTAATAAATTATTTGCAAATATGCAAATTTAATACCAAAAGAATAGAAAAAGTCTCCTATTCAACCTATCATAGTAGAGCTATTTTCATCGTGATATAATCTTCGGTATTTAGCTTTACCATTACGAGAAGATACCGAGAAGATACCGAGAAGATAGCAAGAAAATAAGTTCCCTACTCTGCTGTGGCGAAAACCATCTACTCGCTAATCATTGAGAACCTTTAAAACTATAACATAACACTATAAAAAAGGCCTCATGTCTCATTTGACAAGGGCCTTTTGGGTCAAACGTATCTTTTAAAGTTGCACGTTGAAATCTAATGTATCATCTAAGCGTTGCAGTTGAAGCCAATGGTACAATTCTGAAGACATCTTGACTGGTGCAGCCCTGAACTTGATGAGGTTCTGTTTAGTTTCATCGTAGACCTCAAAGAAAAGAGGAGTATCTCCCGCATTAGATGTGCACATATCGACTAGTTCATCTACCAAAGATGGTTGTATCTTCTCCAAAGGCAATTGGATAGTGACTGCTTGTAACTGACGCTGCATATCCTGAATCAAAGAAACATGCTGAACAGCAAATGTATATTCTGCTTCTTCTATTGATTTAGGCTTGAAGTATTTCATATAGTATCCCTTCTGCTTAATAGAGCAGTTGATGATCACATAGATATTAGGTTTGAGTAGTGCAGCATACTGCTTATACTCTTCGCCAAATAGTGTAAACTGGTAACTTCCAGTATAATCCTCCACCGTATATCTGCCAAATGGAAATCCCTTAGCAGTAGTTAGTTCCTCGGCAGAAGTGACAATACCACCAAATCGGAACTCACGATTCTCTCGTTGGGTAATCCATTCAGTAGGATTAATCGGTTTAGATTCATCTGAATCAGAGTCTTCACTCACAGCAGGTACGGATCGGCGTGCGTCAGCTGTTCTCCATGTATCAAAGAGATTAAGTTCGGTAGCTGTAATATTGCACATCTCATTAATCTCAAAACTCCACTCATCTAGTGGGTGGGCAGAAAGGAAGATACCAATAAGTGTCTTCTCCTTATTGAGCCGCTCGATGGTTGACCAACGAGGAGTCTTTGGAAGTTCTGGATGTTGTATCTCTATACCAAAATCACCTCCAAGATCTCCAAAGAGAGAATTGACTTGTTGACTCTTATCTTGTTGAAACTTGTTACCATATCGCATGAGTGTCTCTAATACATTCTCACCTTTGGCATTTAAACCTAGTAGTTGCTCACGATAGATATCTGTAAAACAATCAAAGGCACCAGCAAGAGCAAGATTCTCAACAGTCTTTCGGTTGCATGTCTGGAGATTGACACGTTCAAGGAAGTCAAAGATAGAGAGGAACTTACCATTCTTTGCACGTTCATTAAGTATAGCCTCTACAGCGGCCTCTCCTACTCCTTTGATACCACCTAATCCAAAACGGATATCTCCCTTAGAATTAACTGTAAAGTTCATCTCTGACTCATTGACATCTGGAGCTAGGACGGATATCTTCATTGCTTTACACTCGTCCATGAACTTAGTTACATCCTTGATATCATCCTTAGCAACTGTAAGGTTGGCCGCCATGAACTCAGCTGGATAATGAGCCTTGAGATATGCTGTCTGATAGGCTACCCAAGAGTAACATGCAGCATGGGATTTGTTGAAGGCATACGAAGCGAACTTCTCCCAATCAGCCCAAATCTTCTCTAAGGTTTTCTCATCATGTCCATTGGACTTACCACCATTGATAAATTTCGGTTTAAGTTCTGCAAGCAAGGCCATAATCTTCTTACCCATGGCCTTACGAAGCTGATCACTCTCACCACGAGTAAAATTAGCTAGTAATCGTGAGAGAAGCATCACCTGCTCTTGATAAACTGTTACTCCATAAGTATCTTTTAGATACTTCTCCATAACAGGTATATCATATGTCACTGGTTCAAGTCCATGCTTACGTCGGATGAACTGTGGAATATAATCCATTGGTCCTGGACGATAGAGTGCGTTCATCGCGATGAGATCTCCCATAACAGTAGGTTTGAGTTCCTTCATATACTTACGCATACCGAGTGACTCAAACTGGAATACTCCTACAGTACGTCCTTCTTGGAAGAGTTTATAGGTATCAGCATCCTCAATAGATATGTGGTCAATATCAACTTTCTCTCCACGGGCTTTAAGGATATTACTAAGACACTCTTTAATGATAGTCAACGTTTTAAGTCCTAGGAAGTCCATCTTGATAAGTCCCACAGATTCAACAACATGTCCATCGTACTCAGTAACTAAAACACGCTTACCAGACTCACGATCTTCAACAGTAGATAGAGGAACATAATTAGTCAAGTCATCTGCACCAATAATAATACCACATGCATGTACACCTACTTGGCGGATAGTATCCTCCAACTGTGCCGCATAGCGTAACATATCACGTATATCCTGCTCATCACCATTAAGTAAAGCACGAAGTTCATCTACATATTTGTAGCAATTGCGAAGATTTACCTTTGGTGATTTACCTTTTTCATCCTTAATGTTATCAGGAAAACTCTTTTCTGGTATCAAAGCCTTTATCTCATTGACACGACTGAGTGGCACACGTTGTACACGACCTACATCTGCAATAGCAGACTTGGCAGCCATAGTTCCATATGTGATAATATGTGCCACATGCGTATGGCCATACTTATTGCTGACCCAATCAAGAACTTTAGCACGACCTGCATCATCAAAATCGGTATCAATATCGGGTAGAGATATACGATCTGGATTAAGGAAACGTTCAAACAGCAAATCATATTTAAGCGGATCTAGATCCGTGATTCTCAAGCAGTAAGCTACTACCGAGCCAGCTGCACTACCACGACCAGGTCCTACACTAACACCTAGTTCCTCGCGGGCAGCACGAATGAAGTCCATGACAATAAGGAAGTAGCCAGGAAAACCCATGGTTTTCATAATATGCAACTCAAATTTGATACGCTCTTGTTGTTCCTCTGTTAACGTATCTCCATATCGCGCTTGAGCACCTTTATATGTAAGGTAAGCTAGATAGTCAGCTTCTAACTTAATACGATAAAGTTTATCATATCCGCCAAGATTCTTTATCTTCTTCTCGCCCTCCTCACGTGTCATGATCTCGTTACCATTCTCGTCACGTGTAAACTCTTGATAGAGATCCTCCTCTGTAAGACGCTGACGATATGTTTCCTCAGTTCCAAACTCCTCAGGAATAGGAAACTTAGGCATCAGTGGTCCTGAATCAATATTATACACCTCTATCTTATCCACGATTTCCTGAGTGTTTGCTAAGGCTTCTGGCACATCAGCGAAGATCTCCGCCATTTCCTGAGGAGATTTGAGCCACTCTTGCTTTGTATAACGCATGCGATTAGGATCATCAATTAAGTGGTTCGTAGATACACAAATAAGGTGATCATGAGCCTCTGCATGCTCTTCTTCTACAAAGTGAACATCGTTAGTAGCAATGAGTTTTATATCACAGAGTTGTGCAATACGAATCAATATCTCGTTGACATCTTTCTGCTTTTGAAAAGTCATCTGATCCGCTCCTTCCTTATCAGTCTGATGTCGCTGTATCTCTATATAATAATCTTCTGCAAAAATGCTTTTAAACCACCTTGCTGCCTCTATAGCAGGTCGGAAACGCTCCTCAAAAGGCAAATCCGAGCTCTGGTTTAATCCCTCCATTACCTTTTGCGAAATCTCGCCACCAAGACAAGCAGAAGAACAAATAACCCCCTCATGAAATTCCTCTAATAATGCCTTATCAATGCGAGGACGACGGTAATAGCAGTCGTCCATAAAACTCTCACTAACTATCTTACAGAGATTATGGTAACCAGTTTTATTCTTAGCCAAAAGAATAAGGTGCCAGCCACTTTGGTCTACGATATACTGCTTACCTTCTGGACTAATTGCTTTGAGATCCTTATCACGATCCTTACGGCCACGACGGGCACAATAAGCCTCCACACCAACAATAGGTTTGAATGGAACAAACTCTGTACCATTCTTATCTGCATCCTCTTTGAGTTTCTTATTGGTCTTCTTGGCGCAGTCTAACAATTCTTTGATACCATACATACATCCGTGGTCGGTAAGAGCAATAGCATGCATACCAGAACGAATACATTTGTCAATCAAGTCAGGTATCTTACTCATTCCGTCAAGTACGGAATAGTGTGAGTGGACATGTAAGTGAGTAAAGTTCATATTAGTGTAGGATTAGGATATTAATAAAAAAAGAGACTAAGTCCAACGGAGAGTGTAATTGGACCAGAAGGGAAATCAATCTCCTTTTGGTCTAGAGCCGCTTGCTCTATGATAGTAGGTGTAAGATGTTGTGTATAAGCAGCCTCAGCAAAGATTGCAAAATTTGAAAATATAAACCACTCCACTCCTGCAGATAAACGCAAAGTAGGCACTATATGATCAAAATTAGACATTGTGTATAAAGGTTCTGATGTACTCACATTTGTATTTTCAGGAGTAACATTCTTAACCGTTGCAATAGATATACCAGGTTGTAAACTCATGAAGAAATCCCAAGGATGAAAATAAGGATTTTCATAAAATGCCTTGATATCCTTAACAAGCGGAAAACGATAACCTATACTGAGACCTATTTCATTATACCACACTTCACCATTGCAGATGTTCGTCCCTTGCACACAAAGCGAATCGTACTTATTGCTATGAGTATCATAAGTGATATAGACAAAAGTGCCATAGTTCTTGTGATGACGCCATCCCAAACGCATAGCGGAATTAAATGTAGGTCCTTCAATGCCATTAGGTGTAAAACCGACGCCTAAGACCGTAGGCAAATCCAACGCATCAAAGAAATCACTAAAAGTGTATTTATCATGCGTAGACATCGATTGAGGAGAAATAGATGTATCGTTTTGAGCAAATAGCCCCATGTTCACCAATGAACACAGGGCTATGATCATGAGTCTTTTCATCTTCTCATTTGTGCTTTTGCTTGCTCTCTGGCAAGACGTTGTTGTTCACGCTGCATAGCCTCTAGACGTGCCGCAAATCCAGACTTCTTTGAACTACCCTTTTTCTTAGCATTGGCCTCCATCTCCGCCAAAACCTTCTTATCATCAGTTGTCCAACGGAAAATCATGGTTTGGAGAATCGTGAAGAGCAGACTAACAAAATAATAGTAACTGAGTCCCGCAGCATAATCATTAAAGAAGAAGAGGAACATAAGTGGCATGAGATACATCATCCAACGCATAGCCTTCATCTCTTGTCCTTGTGATTGCGACTGCATTGTGATATGTGTATAAAGGATATTTACAACAGTCATAATCAAACAGAAAAGACTCAAGTGAGTACCAAAAATAGGGATAGAACGTTCCCAAGTTAGGATAGCATCAAAAGTAGATAAGTCTTCTGCCCAGAACAGAGATTGGCCACGCAACTCAATTGCAGTAGGCAAGAACCAGAACATTGCCATCAACACAGGGAACTGGAAGAGCATTGGTAAGCATCCAGACATAGGACTAACACCAGCTTTTTGGTAAAGAGCCATAGTAGCTGCTTGACGCTCCTGCATCTTCTCTGGTGGATATTTAGCATTGATTTCATCCAACTGTGGTTTCAATACGCGCATCTTAGCACTTGACTTGTTAGATGCGAATACGAACGGAAGTAGGATAAGTTTAATGACAAAAGTCATTAGCAATATAACAATACCAATATGCAAGCCCCAGGATGTAAATAAGTCAAACATTGGAATAACAAGAATTTTATTAATCCAAGATACCAACTTCCATCCTAATGGCACTAACTCATTAAGGTGCAACTTCTCTACAGAAACTACGTCCTTGTCATATGCCTTGAGTGTATTATAATGATTAGGGCCAAGATAGTACTTGAGTTCAGTTGTATTCTTTCCTTGAATATCAAACGGCAAACTCGCTTTAGTCTTATACTCCTTGATATAACGTGTATGTGCACCCATAGGGGTTGACTCTAATTCAGTAGACTCAAAAGCTTCACCTGCAATCATTACAGTAGAGAAGAATTGATCCTTATGTGCAATCCACTTGATGCGTGCAGACTCCTTCTGACGATCTGCCTTCACCTCAGAGAGTTTCTCAATATCTCCTCCAACAAACATGTATTGTAGTTGAGCATACTTTTCTTCAAATTTACGACCCTTTTCTTGTTGTGGGATTATTTGGTTCCACTGCATCTCTAGCGATGACATATTTTGCGCCAAAGCCAACTGCATATTATGTGGTTGAATGCTCATTCCAACCATATAATCATCCTCTGCTAAAGTATAAACAAAGTCAATATATGCTCCTTCTATATTCGTATTGAGTCGCATTACTAGAGTGGACACAATACCATCACTAACAAGCGATACTGGTTCAAAATAAAGATTCTTAGTAGATAATATACGACTATTATTGGTAATTAAGGTGAAATTCAACTCATTCTCATCAGCTTGGAAGAGACAAAGCGGATTCACAGTATCACCATACGCCTTGTAGTTTTTGAGCTCTGCCTTTGCAATGTATCCACCACAACGATCAACACCTAGCTTTATCAAACTATTCTCAAGAGTTACCAAACCATCTTGACCTTGTGAAGCAGGAGCAAAAGGACCATAAACCATTGCTACTTGCTCAGCTATTTGCTCTGGTGTAATAGTATCCGCAGACTTTGCTGTAACACTTTGAGTAATCTGCTCAGAAATTTGTTGTGTCTCCCATTCTAATTGCTGCACTAATGCAATAGAATCTTGAACACGTTTACGTTCTGCCAATTCTTCTTTGGAAGGACGATTCAAAAACGAAAATCCAACAATAACAGCGGCTATTAATAGGAAGCCAATCCATGTATTCTTATCCATATCTTTATTGTATTATATTCAGTTAATATTGAAGCGTACCATTTATTTATACTCAAACCGCTAAATGACGCCAAAAATCATGCAAAATTACGAAAAAAAATCGGAATATGAAAGAAAAATAGCGAAAAATGCACTTTTTTTGCATTTTTTTTGCAAAATATTTGGTCATATCAAAAAAAAGCAGTACCTTTGCACTCGCTTTCGAAAAGGAAGCCCGCGGGATGTAGTTCAGCCCGGTTAGAATGCCTGCTTTGGGAGCAG
>JAEIGA010003848.1_pt1 | contig 23344 bp, 38 predicted proteins | sample 9270691 | NCBI WGS metagenome assembly JAEIGA01 (sample SAMN17057246, study PRJNA624740) | gut metagenome | biome: biome; isolation source: fecal sample | host: Bos grunniens | place: China: Xizang | collected 2019 | reverse complement strand
AGGGAGTCGCAGAGCTTTGTTTTTAATAACCGGCTATATATTCTTGACGGTAAGAATTACCTCTATATTGACGTGACACCGGAGGAAAAGATTGAGGTTGAGACCGAGGAAGGCACAGAAATAAAAGTGAATCCGGAGAAAACGGTGGTAAAGCGGGTTGCTGACGAGGCTTATATTCCGACGACGTATATCAATATTGTGGTCGGGGGCGAGAATGCTGATGCGGGCACAGAATACGAAACTCGTAATATGCTATCGCCTTACTTCAAGCATACGTTTGTTCCCGTTGACAGTGTCACGGAATACTGTATGAACGAACGTGATCTTGACGGCATAAAAGAGGTTAAGGTGTGCGGCAAGGTGATGAAGGAGGGCGAGGACGCCGACTATACTGTGGATTTAACTGACGGAAAGGTGATATTTAATACACCGCCTGCGCTAATAAAAGCAGGATTTGAAGCAGTGCCGGGAACGCCCGGGCTTGAGTACACGCTTACCGATGCAGGAACTTACATTTGCAGCGGTAGAGGCTCGGCGGTGGATACTGAGATAGAGATAGGAAATTACTATAACGGTGCAAGAGTTACAGGGGTGGACGCAGACGCGTTTGGTTATACTGGCTATCCAGCGATAACCAAGGTAACAATATCGGAGGGTATAACAGAAATCGATAAGCGCGCTTTCGATAACGGAAGCATTACAGAGGTGACGCTTCCAGAGAGTTTGCGGCATATAAGAGACTATGCATTTGTGCAAGGTGGAATTTCATCAATAATAATACCAAAAAACGTTGAGACTGTTGGATCTCGAGCTTTCCGTAATGCAGATAGGCTAACAACCGTGGTCTTCAAGGGGAAGCCACAGAGCATAGCAAACAATGCCTTCGAAGAGTGCTCAGCAATAACGAGCGTAACTGTGGCGTGGTCAGAAGGAGCCTTTCCGAACCTGGAAAATAATCTGATATCTCTTGGTGCGACGATTACGTATAAAGGCGAGAGCGCTGACGAGGAAGAGGACGAGTTATACTATCCTGAGGCTTATGCAGGCGTTGAGATAACGGCTATAAAAGCTCCCGGCAAGGCAAAGGACGTCGTTGTTAAGAATAACGACGGCACGACTACCACTATGAAAAAATGCCCTTATATGTACGATAACGCTATTCAGATGATAGAGAGTGCGACGCTTTGCACGGTGTTTGACGACAGAGTTTTCTTCTCGGGCATACCGAGATGCCCTAGGCTTATCCTTTGGTGCGGGCGGAATCTTACCGGACACGTTGACCCGAGTTATATCGGTATTCTTAACTACGTGGAGGACGGGGTTGGAAATTCGCCTGTAAAGGCGATGCTTCCGCTTGCGAACACTCTTCTCGTTTTGAAGGGTGACACCGAGTTTGACGGTGCGGTTTATTACCACACGCCGCACGAGACGGGTGTTGACGTTATGCCGAAGACTTATCCGTCGGAGCATGGTCTTTCGGGAATTGGCTGTCTTGGCGCTGCGTGCAATTTCCTTGACGACCCTGTATTTATATCCCGCCTCGGTCTTGAGGCGATAGGACAGCTCTCGGTGCGCTACGAGAGGGCGAGGGAGCACAGGTCGAGTCTCATCGACGCGAAGCTCGTCAACTTTGAGGGCCTTCGTGATGCCAAGATGTGCGAGTGGAGCGGTTATCTCGTTTTGCTTGTTGACGGCAGGATATTCCTTGCCGATTCGCGCCAGGTTTATCAGAACGACAGAGGAGAGGTTGAGTACGAGTGGTATTACCTTGAGGACATAGGCGTTTTCGAGGGGCAATATAAGCGAGAAAAATATATTGCCGAATGGCCGGAGCTGTTCCGTGACGAGAACGGTGAGAGACTAAGGTTGACGGTGAGCCACGAGGGCAAGGAGTACACGGTGCAGCTTACAAGCGACGTATTTCCCGATTATCCTCCAAAGGAGGCTGCGGCAGGACTCCCGGTTGTCTTTGGTGAGGTCAAGGTAAACGGCAAGACCTATATCTACGATGCGGCGATATACTCGGCGAGCGGCACGCCTACGTATGCTTTTCTTTGCGACGGCAACGGAGAAATGATAGGCGGCGAGTTCTCTCCCGCCGTCACCGTTAAGAGCATTGAGGAAGAATGCAAAGCGAAAAGCGCAAAGGGCAGAGTGGTGGAAAACCTCTTCTTTGGTACGGAAAACGGTGTTGTTTGCTCCTTTAACTTTGATATGAGAGAAGCTGACGGGACTATCCCTGCAGAATACTACACCTTTGACGAGAGAGCTATCTATTCGGGATGCGCTCTCAAGATGGACAACTGCGGCATTCCGCACATGACAAAGACGACGGTCAAAAAATCCACCGTTATTAAGGTCAAGTCTTTCCAGAGTACCGCCGCAAAGGTCAGGGTGCGAACCAACGTCAATCCGTATAACGAGATTGCGCGTATTAACGCGACGAGGTTCTCGTTTGAAAATCTCGATTTCTCGGACTTCTCATTCGTTACCGGCGAGGACTCGCTCTTCTCGGTCCAGGAGAAAGAGAAAAAGTGGGTTGAAAAGCAGTATTTCATCTATTCCGACGAGTACAAGAAGCCGTTTGCCTTGTTCTATGCGGCTTATAAGTATTTCGTTGCGGGAAAATTTAAAAAGTGATTTACCGGAGGTAAATAAATGTCTAATAAATTAAAATTGTCGGAGATTTCGACAGGCGAGGCGCAGCGAGTAGGGGTATCCTCACTCGCGGACCGTCCGACAGGCGCATCGCGGTACGGCGACGGCGGCCTTACGGCACAGGGGCTCAAGGAAAGGTTTGATGCGCTTCCGAATTTTGTGCGCGATAGGTTCAATGCGATAGCGCAGATGCTTGCGGGTACTGATGCGGCGAAGTATATCGGTCTTGACGGCTCTGTCGGTGGCGTGGATAACCTCTACGATTTTCTCTTGCTGTTCGGCGCGAGAGGTGACGGAGCACAGGACAAGAATATATCCGACTACATAGAGACGCTTTACGACGTACCTCTTGAGGACGCGGACGGAAACGAAAACTATTCGCGCACGCTGAAGGATATTGTACAGAGCATTGTATCGCGCTTTGCCGACGTTGAGACGAACAAGGGCGCGAAGGTCGAGCTTGTGGTGGAGGAGAAAACCGGAGAGATAAAACTGAGACTGCTTAATGCTGCCGGTGTAGTTCTCGGCGACGAGCAGAAGGTAGGACCGGTGAAGACAGCCGGTATTGCCGACGGGGCGGTGACGAAGGACAAGCTTGCAAGTAAGGCTGTGAGCCTTGAGAAACTCGGTGAGGACGTCAGAGGAAAAATCGAGTATTTTGAGGACGGAGATTTGACAGAGGTCACCTATAACGCGAAGAACGGCAAGCTCACGTTTTTTGCGAAAAACGGCAAAGAAAAAGCGACGGTAAATCTACCACTCGACCTAGTTGTCAGCGGCGGTGAATTCGACAAGGGAAGCAATGATATTGTGCTTGTTTTGTCGAATGGCTCTAAAATTTCAATACCGCTTGACGACTTTGTGGACACGGCGATAGCGGAGATTAAAAGAATAGACGCGAGGATTCCCAAGCCGACAAGCAGCGACGAGGGGCGGTTTTTGAAAGCAAGCGGAGAAAAAATCGTTTTCTCTGATATAGGAGATTATCAATTCCCGAAGCTTCGTGCTCCGTTATCGGTAACGGTTGACAGTCACGGCATGACGGTAACTGTCGAGAACAGGGAAGCTCCCTTCATTCTCAAAAACTATGTTTATATAGACGGAGAGAGGGTTGGAACTGTGGGGGAGAACCTGACTTTTAACTTCTCGGAGTTCGTGGACGATAAGGCAAGCGCCATTATTGGCGTTGCAGCTTCTGCGGAGGGCTTCGCGGAAAGCGATAAGACTTTAGCGGAGTGGTGGTCACAAAACGGCACAGAAGGACTTACTTATAGCGGACAAACCTGCACGGGTATAGGAGCTGCCACGGAAAGTGAAATTGAAATAGCAAGCTACCACAACGGCGACCCTGTTTTGTATATCGCCATAGGCGCATTTCGCGATTGCACAGCTCTTACAAGCGTCAAGATACCTAATACCGTCGAAGATATTGGAAGAGACGCGTTCTATGGTTGTACGGCTCTTAAAAGCATTATAATACCCGAAAGTGTTACGGATATTCATAATTCCGCGTTCTATGGTTGTAAAAGCCTTGAAAGCATAACAATGTCTAACATAAAAAAATATGTTGGAGAGATTGGTAATAATACATTCTACGGCTGCGAGGCTCTTAAAAGCATAACTATTCCCTATGGCGCAACGTATCTTGGCGATTGCGCGTTTAAAGGTTGTAGCAGTCTTACGAGCGTAACGATACCTGATAGCGTAACAACTATTTACAGTGAGTCATTTGCCGGTTGTTCTAGCCTAACAAGCGTAACGATACCTGATAGCGTAATAAGGATTAACAGTACCGCTTTTCGTGATTGCAAGGCTCTTACCAGCATAACGATACCCGGAGGAGTAAAAACGATTGGCAGTTATACGTTCTACGGTTGCACGGCTCTTACTGACGTAACGATATCCGAAGGTGTAGAATTCATTGGCTATTATGCGTTTGAAGGTTGTTCTAGTCTTACTAGCATAACGATACCCGCTAGTGTAACGAATTTTTCTCCTAGAGTTTTTCTTAATTGCTCTAGCCTTAAAACAGTAATATTCAAGGGTACGCCTACAAGCATTGCTTCTGCTGTCTTTGAGAATTGCACTTCTCTCACCGATATATACGTACCGTGGAGCGAGGGCGCGGTAGCAAATGCGCCGTGGGGCGCAACTAATGCGACTATACACTATAATTCGGAGGGTTAAAAAATGACGACGAAAACGCTTTACAGATACAAGAGAGAGGACAGCGGTACGACGGTATCGCTGAATAAACCCGAGAGAGAATACACCGAGCTTGTGAGGCTTATTGCCGATGAGGGAAAGGCGCTTACACAGGACGGCGAGAGATTATTCTGCGTTATCGATACGGACTCTGCTGACGGGTGGTACGAGGTGGACGCACCGGAGGAGGACGAGAATGAAGTACAGACTGACTAACCAAGGCTACGGGTCGCTTATGACGCCCACGCCCGAGCTTGTGACGAAGGAGCTGCTTATCGAGATTCCGGCAGAGGAAGCCGAGGGCTGCACGCTCAAGCTCACGTCGGACGCGGAGGGGTCGCCGTACTACGCGCGTATTACCGACGGCACGTGCCTTTTTCCAAGACGTGCGCTCAAAGGATACGTCGGTCTTTCGGTGATAAGTGACAAGAGGACGTCGATGTGTACGCCTCTGATAGCGATAGAAGCAGAGGAGGGGGTTGTCGTCGTTCCCGACGCGCGAGATATACTCACGAGGCTTGCGCGGGTTGAGAGGGATATATCCGACTCCATTGACGCCAGACGCGCTTTGGAGGCAAAATACAAGAGCCTTGAGGACAGGCTTTCGCGCTTGTTCGACGGTTACGATTTTTAGGAGGTTGAAATGAAAGAGTACATAAGAAGACACAGCGCGGTTAGGCTGATATGTGTCGCGCTGATAGCTATATTGGCGCTCACGTTTACGGTGGTATTTACTTCGGCGGAGGAAACAATCCCTCAGTCGTCAGAGACGACAGCTCCCTTTACACAAGGGAGCCTTGAAGCAGGGGAGAGCGAGCCTCCGGCAAATGACGCTGCGGGCGGTGAAAATTCACCCGTTATTGACGAAAGCGGAGGCGAAGAGGTAAATACGCCACCTCCCTCCGTGGACGAGCCTTTGGGCGAGGAAAACGGGGTGACAGAGGACGCGGGTGAGACCGTTAACATCTTTACGCGTTTATTCGAGTACGCGGAGCTTTATTTCGATGAGATACTTACTGCCGTTTCGGTGGTAGTGATGGGCGTTTATTCCTTATATCAGAGAGGGAAGAACGGAACGCTCATATCCGGCATTGGAAGGGTTCTGAAGAGCCAGGGCGGAGTAGAGTCTGCCTCGCAGCTCGTTTCGGAAGCGATGAAGCGGCTTGAGGAGCGGCAGGAGCAGATGAACCGTTACTACGAGGAGTATTCCAAAAATGAGGGTGAGCGAAACAAGGTGACGGCAGCTCTTCTCGTTGAGGTGATGGCGCTGATAGAGGTACAGCACATAGCGTACATAAACAACTCTAACATTCCGCAGTCGATGAAGAACCTTATGACGTCGAAGTATGCGCGTTGTCTTTCGGCTATAAACGACGATGCTGAGCTGAAGGCGACCTACGACGAGATGCGCGGTATTCTCGGCATATCGGAGGGAAAGTCGAATGAAGCGCAGGGTTCTTAAGGGGTGCGCTGTAGGAATTGACGTGGGAGCGCCGCTTATAGCGACGCTCACGCAGTTCCCGATATGGATAGAGCGCTCCTCGACAGCGACGGTGTCGGGGATATTCCTCGTTTTTGCGCTTCTTTCGGTTGTGCCGCTGTTCAGATATTTTAAGGAGCTTGTGAAGAGCCCGTCGGCTCCGCTCATGTGGGGGCTACTCCTTGCGTTCCTTTATGCGATGCGCACCATCATTGACGAGATGATAGTTATATCGTTCGTGGGGCTCGTTTCTAATCTCGTCGGCATGGGTCTTTTTCGACTTGCCGGCGAAGAAAAGGGGCCAAGCTCATAAAAATTGCGAAAGAAATTCCATAAATGAAAGGAATTAAAGAAAATATGGCAAAAAGAGACGTTTTTACGGAGGATTTTGAAGACAAGACCGAGGGGGAGTACCGCGGCGCCGACCTTTTTACAGAGAAGAAGCTTTCCGCGACGCTCGTAGAAAAGGCGAGCTGGATAATGGCGGCGGTCATTATGCTAGTCGTCGTGGTCGTTATGACCTCCGATATAAAGCTCATAGGCTGGCAGGAGGTAGGCGACTTTTCGCTCTCGGTTTTCGTGCTTATATTTCTTTCCTATTCGATGTACGGGAATATGTATCACTCGGGAAGCCTCTCGGCGAAGAAGCTTGACGAGTACAAGCACGTGACTGCCTCGTATATTGCTTTGCGCGACGAGGTGAAGACCAAGGATGTGCAGAAGGAGCTTTCACGCTTTTGCAAGGAGTACGTTGACAATGAGTTGCGTGCTCGGCGTGAGGCGCTTCTTGAACGAGCGGACGTGTCCTGGAGCGAGTATCAGAAGTATAAGCATTTATCAAAGAGGGAGCTTGAGTACAAGAAGCTTTCCAAGGTGAAGATAAAGGCTATCGTCGATGCGAACTGGATAGTGCCGATAAAGCTGACGCCGGAGATGATATACAAGCCCGGCGGACAGACGGTGAGGGTGCGTCCGTTACATACTGCACCGGCGGTAAGAAGGCGGCTTGACTTCGTATTCAATCTCGTTAAGACGGGCGCGACGTCGCTCTGTATGTGCTTCATTGCCTTTGAGCTTTTTTCCGAGCCTTCGTGGGAGATGTTCTGCGCCGTTTGCATTAAGCTGCTTACGGTTGCTTTGAACGGCTACACGGGGTATAGGCGCGGATACGACAACATTGCTGTGGATACGGTCAACTACACCGAGGATCAGATTGACATGCTTGAGCAGTTCAAGAAGTGGCGCGAGCCGGAGACGGTGGTGATTGCAGTTGATACGTCGAACATGCTTGAGGGGGCCGCGGAATAAAATAAGAAGTGCAGCTTTTTGGCTGCACTTCTTTTATAGGAAAAAGTCTTCTATTATATCGTCGAGATGGATTGGGTCGAGCTCCAGCTCGTTACATAGCTTCACAACGTTGGTTATCCCGGCACAGTCAAGCGAAACGTCGTTCACCGCTCGTATTCTTTCGTTGTTTTTCCATAATTCTATGCCGTACGTATCGTGCGGCAGTCCGTCCTCATCGGTGACGACGCTTGCGCTGATTCTGTATTCAATCTTCATCAATTCTCCTGCTTAAAAGCTCTGATACTGTCATATTGGTATAGGCGGCTATTTTTTGTAGAGTGCTCAGCTTAGGGTCGGTGCGTTTTCGCTCCATCAGACTGAGAATCTCGGTGCTGATACCGCAGTTCGCGGCAAAGTCGATTTGAGACTCTTTCATTTTTATGCGAATGCTCTTCAGGTTATCGGATAGGTGGTCAAATTCCGGCATTGCTTTACTCCGTTGCATTGTTCGACATTATTTTACCCTCAAACGAGGGAACGGTCTACGGAACGTAGTCCGTATTCATAGAGAGAATTTTGAAAAAAGAAAAAGGAAGTAGCCGAAACTACTTCCTTTTTGACTATTTATTATGATAAAATTCACTTCGGAGGACCGAGCGCGATTTTATGATAATTATATGTCGTGGAAATAGAGGGCGAGAGAGTGGTGAGGTTTGTTGTAAACGACTTTGTTGATGATGGCGCGGAGCTCTTCGTTTTTGGCGGCGGGGTCGACGTCCGCGCGTTTGATGAAGGCGGAGATTTGCATCGCTTTCTTTGCGAAGGCTTCGATGTTTACTTCGGCGGGGACGGTTTCGGTGCGCTGCTTTTGCAGGGCTTCGATTCGCGATATGATTTCGGCTTTGTTCTTGCCGTACTGTTCGAGGGTATCGACGTCGGCAAGGTATGCCTGCTTTGCACGCTCAAGCTTGCGCTCTTCTATCAAGATTAGCTTATCGTAATCTATGAGTGGAGATGCGACGTCGCTGTTCGGGCCCGCGGGGACGATGTGGAACTGCTTTCTGTATATGGCGTTATCGAGGGCTGCGATAAATTCTTTTTCGATTTTCGGTACGCCCACCGAGTGCGAGGTTCTGCAAGAGCCTCTTTGGTAGTTGCAGCATTGGATGCGTCGGGTTTTATCTCTTTTATTCATGCCTGTCGTGGAGAGTGAACCGCCGCAGGCGCTGCATCTGACGAGTCCTTTGAGCATATACTGTACCTCTTGCTCCTTTCTTGAATACTTCGGGTATTTAAGTCTAACGTCGGTGAGGCGCTTTTGCACGGCTTCCCAGAGCTCCATCGAGATAATAGGCTCGTGCTCACCCTTGACGGTCATTATATTTTCGTTATCGTAGTGCCGGCGACTTACCGATTTTGTTCCGTCCGGGGAGAAACGGATATATCCGATATAACAGGGGTTATGAAGAATATAGTCAATGCGACGGTTGTCTATCATACAACCGTTTTTTGTTTTCAGACCTCTGTCGTGGAAGCTTGTGACTATTGCCCGCATTCCGTCACCGTTTGCGTAGCGGGTGAAAATTTCACGGACGACTTCGACGGCTCCGGATTCCTCGTCGGGATAATACTTTCCTTCGCGCATAATATATCCAAACGGGGGCGGGCAGTTAGGCTCGCCGCGTGAGGCTTTCTCGGTCATACCTCGCACGACCTCGGTGGAGAGGTTTATGAGGTAGAATTCGTCCATCCATTCTATGATGCGTTCGATAAGCGAACCGTATGGGCCGTCAGGCAGGCTTTCGGATACCGATTCGACGGCAACGTTCTTCCTCTTGAGCAGGTTTTTATATACGAGGGACTCCTCTTGGTTTCTTGCAAAACGCGAGAATTTCCAGACGAAGATAACGTCGAAGGGGTGTTCTTTTTCCTTGGCGAGTGCTATCATGCGGTTAAAGTCACCGCGCTTGCGGACGCTCTTGCCGGAAATTCCGTCATCGTAGAAGACGTATTCGTCGGGTATGAAGTAGCCGCGGCGCTCGGCGTGCTCACGGATTTTCTTGAGCTGTGAGTCGGGCGAATATTCGTCCTGGCGCTCGTCTGATACTCTGATATATGCGGCGCCGATTTTGGTTAGGTCGGTCAAGTGGGGCTCCTTTCTGTGATTTTGTTATGAGAGGGAAGAGCTGCGGCTCTTCTCTTCTTATATGCGTGTGAGGGAGAATTGGTTGTTTTGGTTAAATTCGCCTTCGAAAATAATGTTGATGTTAGGGACTGCTTTTTTTATACGCTTGAGCTTTAATTCAGCAATTTTTCGCTTCTCGATTTCCCACGATAGCCTCGATTTTACAATCGCGACCGTTTGTTGTGCTTTCAAAGCGGGACGTTCTTTTGAACCGAGCCAATCTATAGCATCTTTGCAACAAGCGGTTTCTATATCAGCGATAGCTGCAGCGACGGAATGATAACCGTTAACTCCGTTTTCTTTGATGCTCTGGATTGCGCTATTGATTTTATCGCGTTGCTTTGCAAGATCGTTGATGACGGCAAGACCGCGTTTTTTTGATGCATCAACTTTTTCTTTATCCGCTATAGCTTGCTTGTGTTTTTCTTCGGCTTCGCTATACACGTCAAGCATTTTCTTCTCATTCAAATGCATAACGCCTAAACAGCTTGCTAAAAACAAGACGTGCTTGCAAGGTTTTTCTCGATGTTCAAAATCTTTGCATTTACAATCATCTAACGTAACCCCCTTGTATGTATGGTCTCCAGAAACAATATCTGCGGAGAGGGAAAGATTACCAAGAGAGAGGGAGCCGTCGGCTGCGTTGATGTAACGAATTGTTTGCGCGCTTTCATATAAGGCGGATATGTGATACTTTTTATCAAGCGATAGGTAAATATGCTTTTTTATTTGCAGATTACCTTCTCCGTAAACTAAAAATACGTGTTCATCTTCGCCTACAGTAGACTTGGTGCGATGTTCTAAATAATCAACTATATTGGGGAAAAGATTTTTTATTTCATTCAATTCAGCGTTTATGCGGGTGTTTTCTGCTCCGAGCCGTGAGTTATCATATTCGAGTTCTTCGTTTTTTTGTTTAATGTTATTGTTTTCATCTCGAAGGGTGTTATCCCTTATCCTTGCGATGTTTTCAAATATGATTGATATAATAATCATTCCGGCGAGGATAGCGAAGATTTCAAAGACTGTCATAGCTTTTCCTCGAAGAATTCTTGTGGAACTACTTTGTTATGCTGGGTGTAGTGTTCTATTGCACCTTGTACGAAGTTTTCACTTACGTGAAAATATTCCGAGAGGGACCATAGCTCAACGTGGCCGTTCTTGACGGCGGCGCAGAGCTCAGAGAAGGGAATAACGTATTCGTAGGACCATTTTTCAGCCTTCGCCTCTTGCTTGCAACGCTCGGTGTATGAGTCGGTGGAATAGTAAAAGCTATCGGTCATGCAGTGTCCCATTTCATGCGCGAGAACCTCAAGCTTGGTGTAATATCTGTCGTCATCGGGGTCGTAATACTCAGGGGCGTCTAAAGAATCAAAATTCAAAAGTGAAACAATTCTATCGCCGCAGGGATATTTTGCCGCCATAGCAACGATTTTTTGGGGACAGTCTTCGTACACTGCGATGTTGTTGGCGGTTGCAAGTTCATATAGATTAAGTAATTTGTGATTTGTCATTTTACTGCTTGAAAAAGATCGTCCTCGGTGAGTTCTTCAGAATTGTGATTTTGTATTCTATCTGGTTGAGCTGTTACGATGGGCACAACTTCGACGTAACGCTCGCCGAGAAAGTCGTATAGATTTTCTAATACTTCGTTTTTTACTTGTTCCGGTGTAATTCTTGCGTCGATGAGGGCCGCGAAAGTATATCTATCCATTTCTGTTTTTCTGCAAAGAACTTGTGTGTCAATTTTAGGGTCGCGTGTTTTTTCTCTCAGCCATTTTGAAAATGTTTGTGTTTTATAGTCTTTCATTTTTTCTCCATAATTTTACAACTAGAATTTAGCGCGGAGCTCGACGACCTTGCCCCAGATGCGAACAGGGAGCTCGGCAATTTCACTGTTGGAATAAAACATCGGCTCGTAGTCGGGGTTGGTGGATATAAGCAGGACTCCTTCGGGAGTCTTTTTTATTTTTTTGCAGGTTGCCTCGTCACCATTGACAATGACGATTGCGATATCACCTGATTCAACGTCGTCCTGCAGCTTGACGATAACGACGTCTCCCGGTGTGAAGCGTGGGAGCATAGAGTTACCTTTTATCTTGAGGGCGGCGAATCTGCCGCTTTTTGCCATTTCTTCGGTAATTTCCTCGTAGTCCTCTATATCCTCAATAGCTTCGAGAGGGATACCGGCGGCGACTGTACCGTAAACAGGGACGCGAAAAGGCGTTGGAACTTCCTCGTCGGACTCCATAGGAACGTCATACCCTTCAAGCCAGGCATAAGAGACGTGTAAAGCATTTGCTATTAGCTTCATATTCTGAGATTTTGCTTTAAAGTTCCCCGATAAATAGCGACTTAAAGTAGCTTCTGATATGCCTGTTTTATAAGCCAATACAGATGCGCGAATATTTTGCTTGTCAAGTGCAACTCTCAAACGTTCTGAAAATATTGACATTTGGTAACTCCTTGTTTGGTTTTGTGAGAACATTATATCATTCGTTTTCGCAATTTTCCACCCATTTTCAAAAAAAATCGAGAAAAAATCAAAAAAACACTTGACAAAACGTAAGTATCGTGCTATTATTACTTACGAAAACGCAAGAAATCGGAGAGGAGGGAGATTTTTGTGAATCATAAAAAAAAGTTCCAGGAGCTCGAAGGAGTTATTGTTGCGAAATACGGTACCCGAGGACTCTTTGCGAAAGAACTTGATATGACATTGACAACCTTGGGGAGAAAGTTAAACGGAAAAAGTCCGTGGAAACAAAAAGAAATTGAGTTGTCTTGCAAATTACTTGAAATACCTAAAAAAGATATTCAGCATTATTTTTTTAATTAAAAACTTACGTTTTCATAAGACGAAGGAGAAACATAATGATATTTTATTCACACAGAAACACTAAAAACGACAAGATTGAGAGGGGTTTTGTCAAGGTAAGGGAGATTGTAGAGAGGGAGAACGAGGCATACGAGGCTTTTCCAAGTATTAAAAAATCTCTTTTTAACACGGTGCCGTATGCAGACAAAGAAGCTTTTTTAGACTCTTTATGCTCCCCTGCTCAAGTTTTTGATTTTGGTGTGGACTTTGATTTTGGTGTGGACTTTTCGGCTGAGTTTGTTATAAGCGAGAATATGATAACGCCAAACGGAACGCTCTCTCCGGATGCAGAGCGTCGGGTAAGGAATTTCGTTAGAAAATACCACAAAAAGATGGATTTGTTATGTGAGTTTGCGTTGATAAACGGAAAAAGAACGTCGGCTTTATTTGAGGGCGTAACGTTAAAGCTTTCTACGTATGACGAAAAGGCCCTTTTTGAAAGCGAGCGTCCGCTGATGCACGTTAGTGGGGTACAGTCGAATTATCTCGGCGGAAAATGCTTTGGCGACGAGGAAGAGCTACGGCGCGGTATCGGTCAATTAGCAAGGAAGGTATTTGATATGAAGGACGAGAACGGCGATGCGCTTGAATATAAGGCGGATACGTTGATTCTTCCATCTAACAGACCTGTGCTTGAAGAGAAAATCAAGCGGATAGCTCCCGAATATCAAATGTCGGTTGTAAAATTACCGAATTGGCAGACGGATAAAGATTCGGTTATGGTTATGAGCTCGGAATCGAACGCGAATCTGCTCGGCAACTTGCTTGTTGAGAACGAGCCGCTTATGATAACCGATTGGTATGACAAATATACCGGCAACTACATATGGCAAGGAAGGTGCCGCTTTGGCGTAGGATTCTGCAACTACAAGCATATTCTTCTTGCGGAAGATCAATAAAAATCAAATCATTTCAACACAGTTAAAACTTTAGGAGGGAAAAAATGAAAGAAAAAAAGCTCCCGACGGTACAGGAGCCTTCTGACGAGCAGTGTATTTTGGTATTGGAAAATTTGAGGGAGAGGACGAAAAACTATGACATTTTATTTCGTCATTATCCCAAAGACTATCTCGATAAGCTTGCCCAAACCGACGTAGCCGTGCTCGACAAGGTTATTTCAATATTGAAAAATCGGGAGAAATGACGTCGGAAGGAAAATATTCGTATCCATGGTAAAATATCAAAGTAATGGCTGCGGAGCATTCGTAGCAGATTTTTTCTCCGCAAGCATCGTCGCAGCCGTTTACGGGGAGAGGAAACTCGGGGTCTGATGGAGCAAAATTTACTTGCATCGAGTATATGCGCTGATTTTTAGGGCAACGAACTTTTATGTTGAGCGGATTCGGATATTTCATAATCATACCTCGCAGTGCTTTTTATTAAATTTTAGCACAGGTGAGGGGCAAAGTCAAGAAAAAGAAAAGACCGGCTGTTAGGGCAGCCAGTCTTGGAGTGCAATATGGTAAATCACACAGCGAGGTAAGCCGTGGTGTTTAATTGCACTTTTATTATAGCATAAGGCGGCGGGAAAGTCAAGGACTTTCGAAAGGCTTTGCCTTTCTACGTCGTGTCGCAACACGACACCGCGTAATGCCAACGTTCTCACAGCAAATCTATGATTTTGGTAGGCTTTGCCTACATAGGTACTCCTAAAAAGAGTACCCTGTGAGGTTGTTATATCACTAATTTATTAGAAAGTCAAGTCTTAACTCGAAAAAAGCGAGAGGGACACGCACTGCGGTGCGGGGCGGGGCATAGAATAGTGAAAAGAGAAAAGTGAAGAGTGAAGAGGTTTATAGAAGGAGGTACATATATGGCAAGGACGAAGGACGTTCCGTGGACTTACAAGTATTTTATTGGCGAGAGGGAGGTTACCGAGCTTCCGCCCGATTATCTTGACAGAATGGCGGAGCGCGTCACGGACACGGTGAGCGCGTATTACAGAGCTCACCCGGACGAATACAAGCTCTTGATGGAGAACTTGGAGAGGGAGGAAGCTGAGGCACTGTCGGGCAGTGCCAATGATGAATGATAAATGAGGAATGATGAATATTAAGGAGGAAGCGATGGCAAGAGAAGTTGTTTATGAGGCGCAGGGGCGGCTTCGAGCTGACGGGCCTACAAAAATCTTTGTGAAGGACAAGGTCGGGAACCTACTCGGCATTTATGCGGGGTATTGGCGGCAAAAGACCGAGACGGTGGCGCTATATCCGGCGGCGGGGTCGCCTATCGGGCGAGGGTATGAGCTCTATAAGCATGCGGTGAGCGATAGGGTTGTGAGAATAATGCAGAATTAAGAATGCAGAATGCATAATGCATAATTAAATTCCAATGGAAAGGAACAGGGAAAATGAGAAAAGAATGGGAAGAAGAGGAGCAGGAAGAAAAGGAACAGGACCCGGCGTTTCTCTTCTACTCGGCGGACTTCCTTGTCGGAGTGACAGATCTCTCTTATGAAGAACGAGGGCAATACATAACATTGCTCTGCCTTCAGCATCAAAAAGGGCATCTATCGGCGCGGACGATGAAGGATATGAGAGTAAGCGAGGCTGTTATGGACAAGTTCCTGCGCGATGCGAAGGGTAGGTACTACAACAAGAGGCTCGACAAGGAAAAAAGAAGGCGAGAAGCCTATGCAAAAAGCCGTTCTCAAAATGGCTCAAAAGGGGGTAGACCCCGTAAAAACGAAGAAACCACAGAAAAAGCATATGCTTTTCATATGGAAAGCGAGTGTAAAGCATATGAAAACCACAGTGAAAATGAAAATGTAAATATAGATTCTATTACTTTAGTAGAAGATAGTACAGAGGATATGTCTTTGAGTGATAGTACATTTTCATTTTCTAAAACAACAACCACAACAACTACTACAACAACTGTTGATGATAAAAACGCGCACGCGAGCAAAAAAAATGTTGAAAACATCGAAGAAGAACGAGATGAGGACGGCTTGACGTCACGTGAATGCGCTATTATATTAGCATTTTTTGACCGAGAAACCGACGACGACATCGCATCATCAGATTTGATGCTCGATTTCATCGCCTACAACAAATCTAAAGAGTGGCGCGGCATCGGAGGCGAGGACGTGCGGCGGGATTTGAAGCGATATCTTCGCCGGTGGATAGAGGAAGAACGAGCAAAGAAATCTAAATACAGAAGGGACACTTGAGATGAAGGACGTAAGAATGACTGTGGCGGATGGAGCTGTTTGCGTGTTCGACGGATATAAGACGGTATGCTTCCTAAAGGAAGAGGCGCGCGTACCAAGAGGTGCGAGTGAAGAGGTAATAGTGAAGAGTGAAGAGGTGATAGTCAAAATCCGAGACGGGATTTTGCCTATCGACGCGGCGAGGCTTTACATAGAATACCTTGAGCTGCTTCGGAGCTGTCCGAGATATAGGACAGAAAAGGCGGTAAACTGTAAGGATAAGCTTTCAATTGACAATGGAAAATTGAAAATTGAAAATGAGGAGTTGCAGAGAGGCGAGCTTCAGATGAAGCCGAAGAAAATCACAATTAGAATACTTGAAGGAGAAAAGGTAGTATGAAAATGGAATTTGAGTTCGAGCAGACGGCTCTCGACATTGAGAGCGAGGCTATGCGGGCGGCGGAAGAGGAGGCGGGCGAGCGCCTTATAGAAATCGACGTAGACAAGCTTTATCCGCACCCGGACAACCCGAGGCGCGACCTCGGAGACCTCACCGAGCTTACCGAGTCTATCCGTGAGCGCGGAATCTTCCAGAATTTGACGGTAGTCAGACATCCGTTTGCAGACAAGGAGGAGTACACCGTCGTTATCGGACACAGGAGGCTTGAGGCGGCGAAGCGCGCCGGACTTAAGACCGTACCTTGCCGCGTCACCTATATGAGTGAACGCGAGATGATGGCGACGATGCTTCTTGAGAATATGCAGCGCTCTGACCTCACGCCGCTTGAGGAGGCTGAGGGAATGCAGATGATGATAGACCTCGGCGAGACGGTGAGCACTATATCGAAGAAGACGGGCCTTTCGGAATCTACGGTGCGAAGAAGGACGAGGCTTGCAAAGCTTGACTGCGACAAGCTGAAGAAAGTATCAGCTGATAGGCAGATAACTATGACCGACCTTGACAGGCTATTCGATATCGAGGACGAGGACAAGCGAAACCGTGTCCTCGAGCATATCGGAACGCGAAACTTTGAGCAGCAGCTCGTGACGGCAAAGGAAGAGGAGCGTGCAGAGCGTGCAAGAGTGAGGGCGCTTTCGATATTCGAGAAGCTTGGAGTTAAGAGAGTGGACGAAGAGCGAAAATGGCAGGATTATAATCACGTTACGTGGGTTGACGGTGACTACGAGGGCCTTGAGGCTACGCTCCGCGAGTGTCAAGAGGAAAATGGGGAGATATTTTTTGAGCAGGGCCGTCATTCGAGTTTTCGCATTTGGAAAAGGGATGAAGATGAAGAGCGGGAGGAGCTTTCTCCGGAGGAAGCTTTGATGCGCGAGCGGAAAGAAAAGCTTGAAGCTAAAAAGCAGGAGATGCGCGACAAATTCACGGCTATTTACGCGCTCCGTCGTGAGTGGGTTGAAGGATATACCCCCACAAGTGCGAAGCGCGACGTAGGCAAGATTATCGGGCATTGTATCAAAAAGGCTTGGAGTCCGTATGACGGCGGATACTACGATAAATCGCTCGTTGTGTCGCTCGCCGACCCGACGCTCAAGCTTGCGCCTGACGTGAAGAATCCATGGAAGGTTATCGAGGACGACGTTAAAAGGCTTCCCGAGTATTATCTTTTCTTACACGTTTACGTTTCGCTTGTTGACGGTCAGAGGTGCTGCTTTGATTACTGCACCGGAAAATATAAGAAGCAGGACGCGCTTAGTGAAATATACGAGTTTCTTTGCGACCTCGGTTACGAGATGAGCGAGGAAGAGGAGCTGCTAGTCTCGGGAAAGCATCCGATATACAAGGAAATCGAAGAGCTCTCGGAGGACGAATAATGGAAGACTTAATTTTGGGTATTTCGATAATACTAGCATACGCAGCGTTCGGTGTCGCTTGTGCTGTTATAGGCTACAAGAAGGGCGAGGAATATGGAGAGAAACTAGGCTATCGGAAGGGTATGAGCTTCGTTTGTGATGAGATACGGAAAATTATAAAGAAAGAGCCTGAGAGGGACGGGGAAATAGAAAATGGAAAGTTGAAAGTTGAAAATTTAGAGATTCCGAACGGTTCGGAGGAGGTGTGACTGAGATGCAGGATATAATTTTGACGGTGTTGATAATTCTGGCGTATGCGGCGGGTGTTGCTTGTGCTGCTATGGGATACATGGCGGGTAAAAAACTCGGGGAGGAGGTCGCCTATCGGAGTGGTATGGACTTCTTTTGCGACGAGATAAGAGAAGAACGACGTCGTTGCCCCCCTGTCGCGATAGGTGACGAGGTTTATGCTGTCCTGCGTCCGTTTGACGAGTGCGACCCGCCGGCATATATTGAGGCGTATCGGGTGTACGGTGTCGGAGTGACAAAAGACGGAAAACCGTTTATTATAAACGAGGATATGGAACACTTTATGCTCGATGATGAAGACGAGGGACTTTCCTTCTCGACGAGAGCGCGCGCGGAAAAATTTTTAAAAAAATATATTAAATCCAAATAAAAAAACGAAGGAGAAAGAAAAAATGAAAAACGCAAAGGAATTTATCGAATTTATCCAGAGGGAGCGCAAGGTTGCTATTGACGGCGGCTACAATTATACGGCGCTGATACTCGACGAGCTGAAGGCAAAGATTGAAGGGGCTGTTGAGACAAAAACTAACAATCACTCACCCGCTGACGAGGCTATGGAGTTCCCGGTGAAGATAGGCGACGAGGTTTACTCGGTGCTGATGCCGACTATCCCGGAGCTTGACGGGCCTGCGAAGATTAAGCCCTGGAGAGTTTACGGCGTCGGTGTAAACAAGGACGGTGTCGCGTTCGTTGTCAATGAGTTTGAGGAGATATACAAGCTCGATGATGAAGACGAGGGACTATCGTTTTCGACTAGGGAAAAGGCGGAGGAGTTCCTGCGGAAAGTAATAGGTAATAGTGAAGAGTGAAGAGGTGAGGACTATGGAGTGTAAGAATTGCTCGCAGCGAGAGGGATGCGATTTGGCTATTAAGGACCTTAATCACCCGGACTTGAAATGTTTGCGATATAACAAGGTGCAGCTGCCGTGTCTTCCCGGGGACGACGTCTATTGGATAGACGAGAAGGGCCGTGGCGCGCCAAAGATTTGCCGAGAGCCTGCTGCCGTCGAGGCGGTGTGTTACTATGGTAAGGGAGATTTTAGGGTGGTATGTCGCGGCGACAGCACGCCGGAGAAAATAGGAACGAAGTTCTGCTGTCTGACAAGAGAGGACGCGGAGAGGGTGCTTGCTGCGATGCAGCAAAATGAGGAATGAGAAATGAGGAATGATGAATGAAAGTCAAAGAGATAATTGAGAAATTAAATAAGTATAACGGCGAAGCAGAGTTTGAAGTGGTTGTAAAGGGGCGTTCTGAGCCTTTTGAGGTATGCTACGGAAGCAGCGAGGGTTGCACGCCGCTTAATTGCGAAGAAGTATGCCTTATGATAGATACAGAACCCGAGCGTGCTGAGAGGGATAAAAATGACTTGTAAGGATTGCTTACACAACGGGGCTTGCAGTGGATTTACACCCACCGATCTGGATAAAGATGTATTTGATTATTGTCGAGAGGGCAGAGCCGACGAGATACCCGATATAGAAGACCGTTGCAATGAGTTTGAGAACAAGATGGATTTTGTCGAGGTTGTGAGGTGCAAGGATTGCAAATATTTTGAAAGAATCGGCGCGAGAATGACGGTATGTATGCACGACTGCAATACGATGGTTACCGAGTCAGCGCCTAAGAGGGTGAATGTGCTTGCGGTTAACGAAAATCACTACTGCGGTTACGGCGTAACTGTTGCGGATGATTTCATTTCAAAATTTCCGAGCAACGAAAGGCTTGGGAGCATGGTAGAAAAAATGCTTTCAAGCGAGAGGGAGGGTGGAAATGAAAAATAAGGGTTGCCCGGCAAAGAGGGTGTGTGGCTGTTACGAGTTTGGCGAGTGCGAGGATTGCGAATACGGACGCGTAATGGCAAAGCAGGTAGCGAAGCTTCGCCGGCAGAAAAAGCTGATAGAAAAACTCACGATAGAAAGAAATGCTTGGGCTCTCTCGGCAAAGAGAGTCCTCGCGGATACTAAAAACGAGTGGGTGGCTGCAAGTGAGAGACTTCCCGATCACGAAGAGTTCGTTCTTGCGATAGTAAGCGGTAAGCCTAAGCCGAATATTACTTTGAGAGGGAGCTACGAGATAGCGTTATACTCTAAAGAGGACGGCTGGTGTATTGAAACGTTTCCGTTTTGGAAGAATGCTGACGTTACATATTGGCGGGAGCTGCCACCGGCGCCGGATATGAGGGAGCGGTAATGTCTAGAAAAACAGAGGTTATTTGCGACAGATGCGGCGGTGAAATTGACAGCTATGATATCAAGACATCATCTGCCAGAATAGATTTTTGGGGCGTGGGTGAGCCGCGTAGCTATTCGGGGCAGAGAATAGACCTGTGTGAGAATTGCGCCTTGAAATTCGTAAGTTTTTTGGAGGGTGGAAATGGAACTTAACGCGGAACAGATAAAAAAGGCGTTGGAGTGTTGCGCCAATGGCGGAGGGTGTATCCGAGACGGTTGCCCTCTTTACAAAGACGATGAATTTGGCGATATTGAAAAATGCACTTCCGAACTATCTAAAAATGCCCTCGCACTTATAAAGGAACTCGCCGAGGAATTGGTGAATTGCCGTACCGACAATGTAAAACTCACCGAGGAGAATGCACGTTTGAAACACTTTGACCTTGAAGCAATGCGTGGGAAGGCTGACTCTTATAAGGAGTTATGCTCGAAGTATTTAGAGGAAAATGAGCGCTTGAAATCCGAGAACGATATTCTCTTGAATATCAAAAACCTCAATATTGATAAGGTAATAGCCGACACCGTGCGGAAGATGAAGGAGAGGTTGACATTGGAGTTTGACAGACTTCACAAAAGTAATTTTATGACACCCAAAGTGCGTCAATGGATTATAAACCAAATCGCAAAAGAGATGTTGGAGGGCGAAAAATGAATATAGGATTCTTTAATTCGCACATGGAAACACTGGTCGAGCTTGTTGAAATAGCCAAAAAGCATAATTGCAAAATCCATTTTGGTTTTGATACGAGCAGCGAACGGGAAATTGACGCCGACGTTGTTGAGAAAAGCGGGCTTACTCCCGAACTCTATGAAGAAATGAAGGACAAGATGCATATATCTGACAGTATGTCCTCGTCGGAACGAGTGTGGTTTGAGTTGTACGACGAAAGCACCGGTCTATATAACACGATGAGTTATACTGAAAATGATACATATTTTCGAGTCAGTAAAGACAACGACGACTTTGTCGTGGATGAAGAGGACAAGCCAAGCGATGAGCTCATCGAATGGCTTGAGCTTAATGACAAGCTGTGGGATATGGATTTCTATACAATACACGAACAGCATAACCCGACTGTTATTTGTGGATTCGGTAACGACGAGAGCGTTGAAGATTTCAGATGCTATCGTAACGGTATGGCTTTGAAGTTCTTCGGTGACTTGGTTTGTGACTATCTTGGAGAGTCGAGAATTGACCGCGTGTATTGAGAGGGTAGAGAAAATGACGTCGATAATGCTATCAATTAACAAGCCGCACGTGGATAACATACGGGCGGGGCTCAAGGGCGAGGAGATGCGGAAGAGTGTGCCGAGCTGCAGAGTGCCGTTCAGATGCTACATATACGAGACACAGGGGCGCGGGGGCGGTGCGGGCCTTGTGGTTGGAGAGTTTATTTGCCGTGAGGTGAAGACGTATCCGTCGAACTTCCTCGACCTTTACGACATGGCTAACACGAAGGCTATATGCGAGCTTATAGACCGCGCGAGGCTATCATATAACGAGCTGTGCCGCTATGCAAACGGTGGGAGGCTCTTCGGCCTTCTTATATCCGACGTGCGCTTTTACGAGAAGCCAAAGCCTCTTTCTCGCTTTTCGAAGGTGGGCTTCGGTCACGACGTACCGCTAAAAAGGCCGCCGCAGGCGTGGGGGTACGTTTATGAGATAGTGAAGAGTGAAGAGTGAAAAGTGAAGAGTGAAGAGTTGAGGTTGGCTTTTGCTCTCCGGCAAAAGCCTGCGGAATTTTCGCATTTCGAAGAAAGTGAAGAAGGGAAATCCAATGATAAAGAAAATCAGACGTTTGTTTTGCCGGCACGTCTTCCGTAAACGAAAGATACCGAACGGCTTTCGCGTGGTGGACGGCTGGCTTGTGCCGGTGCACGTGTACAGCTGCACAAGGTGCGGCAAGAAAATTTACAATCCGAGGAAGAAAAGATGAAAATAACAAAAGAAGAGGTGCTATCCGCACTGAATTGCTGCAAGCGGCAGACGCTTGAGGCTTGCGAGAGGTGTCCTTTGCAGGGGCGGTGTCGGGACGGTAAGCTGCTTTTTGAGGCGTGCATTACGATTATAAAGGGTGATGCGAAGGGAGGACGGGCGTGACTTTCGGGGAAAAATTGATTTTCAAGCGTGAGGCTAAGGGGTATTCGAGGAAGAAGCTTGCGGATATGACCGGAATACACCCGTCAACTATTAAGAACTACGAGGAGGGCGTTTCGGACCCTCGGCTATCCATTCTCCTTATTCTTGCTGACACGCTTGATTTTTCGATAGACGCGATGCTTGAGAGGGTGAAATATGCCGTACACAAGAAATAAAAACAAGTATAACGCGAGGCGGAATTCGCTTTCCGGAAAGAAATTTGATTCTACGGCGGAGACGAGGCGGTTCTCTGAGCTTTCGAGGCTCGTTCGGGTTGGGAAGATAAGCGAGCTTCGGAGGCAGGTATCCTACGAGCTTATACCGGCGCAATATGACGGTGACGGGAAGCTTCTTGAGCGTGCTGTTAGCTACAAAGCAGATTTTACATACGAGAGGGACGGCGCTCTTATCGTTGAGGACGTGAAGGGCGCGAGAACAAAGGATTTTATAATCAAGCGGAAGCTCATGCTCTACGTGCACGGCATCAGAGTGCAGGAAGTAAGGGAAGAGTGAATAGCGAAGAGTGAAGAGTGAAGAGGTAAAGGAGGAGAGGGATTGGGAAACTATCTGCCGGCAAGGCTGCCGACTAGCGTACATTTTTTAGTACGGGCGCACTGCGCTGACTACAAGCGCCGAAAACAAGCTTTATCGAGTATAGAGCTATCCTTTGACGTTTGCGAGCATCTGATTACGTTAAACGAGGCGATAGAGACGGCTCTTTCAGAGGTTGAGGTGCCGCTCCGCCAAATTATTCTCCGAGATATTGCAGAGGGGAGGGGGTACGACTCGTCCTCTGCGGTAATGCTCGTGTCGAAGAGCTGCTATTATGCGAGAAAAAACAGAGTAGTCAGGGGTATTGCGTGTAATTTGAAGCTGGTATAATACGAAAATCGTCGTCCGAGGTATCGGGCGGCGGTTTTTTGTTGTAGTGAAGAGTGTCGTCTGCGGGCGAGGGGTGATATACGAACTGCGTTCGTGTGATATTCTCCTTCGGAGAGTGATATGCT
>JAEIGA010003847.1_pt1 | contig 23351 bp, 13 predicted proteins | sample 9270691 | NCBI WGS metagenome assembly JAEIGA01 (sample SAMN17057246, study PRJNA624740) | gut metagenome | biome: biome; isolation source: fecal sample | host: Bos grunniens | place: China: Xizang | collected 2019 | reverse complement strand
TGCCTGCTGGAGCTGTACGCTCTGAGGGTCCTCAGGGTTGTTGTAGTGGAGGGCTGCTCCGATACCGAGAACAAGGTTAGGAGTTGCGAAACCGTGCTCGATTGCAGTCATTGTAGGCTTGATGAGACGGTCGTTTGCCGAAAGCTTTCTGAGCGGCTCACGACCCACGCGTGTAACGTCGTCCTGAAGATGTGGATTGCGGAAACGGCCGATGATCTTGTCGATGTACGCAAAATGAGCATCATGATCGAAACCGTATTTTGCTACGAGACCCTCACCGCTCTCCTGCATTGCAGCCTTGACGATAGTGTATATTTCCTCGTCTGCGATGCTGTCAGCGATTGTGCCCAGACCCTTGAGCTTGCCGAGATATGCAGTGATTGCGTGACCTGTGTTCAAAGTGAAGAGCTTGCGCTCGATGTATGCGATGAGATTGTCGGCAAGGTTCATTCCCTCCATCTGAAGGTCACCCTTGATCGAAGCTCTCTCCACATTCCACTCATAGAATTTCTCAACAACAACGTCGATAGGATTCTCGCTCTTGATCGGCGGAACGATACGGTCAACCGAACAGTCAGGGAAAGCAACATACTCGTCAGCATATGCCTTCTGCTCATCTGTAAGATGGCTGTAGACATGCTCCTTGAGCTGAGAAGAAGCACGAAGACCGTTCTCACATGCAATTACGTTGAGGTACTCTGTAACACCCTGAGCCTGACGCTCTGCAATACCAGCAGCAAGAGCTCCTGCAATACGCGGAAGAATACCCAGACCTACTGCAGTTGTCACAACCTGAGCCTGAGCAATCTCCTTTGCAAGTTCAGGGCTGCGTGAATCAACAGCAGAAATGTTAGTGATGACCTGTTCTGTGCACTCTGTGTCCATAATGGCCACTGTGTACTTTCCGTCCTCATTGATCTTGTTTACAACAAGTTCGTTCACATCTGCAAAGACTACATGGTAGCCTGCCTCTGACAGTACTGCACCGATAAATCCTCTTCCGATATTACCGGCACCAAACTGAATCGCTTTTTTCATTAGATATAATTTTATATAAGTCTGTTATTACAATACTCTCCAACCGATATCCCTTCTGTAGAAAAGGTTGTCGCACTTGATTGACTCGACAGCGGCAAGAGCCTTGTCATGTGCATCCTGAAGATTTTCACCAAAGCCGACAACCATAAGGACACGTCCACCTGCAGTATAATACTTACCGTCCTTGACAGAAGTTCCCATATGGTACACTCTTGCGTTGATATCCTCAGGGATCGTGATCTCATAACCCTTCTCATAGTCTCCAGGGTAGCCCTTTGAAGCCATCACGAAGCCCATTGTCACTTCCTCCTTCCACTTGATCTCAGGCATAGGAGTGTTGTCTGCAACTGCCGAGAAGATGTCATAGATATCTGACTCAAGTCTTGGAAGAACAACTTCTGTCTCAGGGTCACCGAAACGGCAGTTGAACTCGATCACCTTCGGGCCCTGCGGAGTCTTCATGAGACCGCCATAAAGAACACCTGTGAAAGGACAGCCTTCCGCAACCATTGCAGCAGCAGTAGGCTTCATGACATGCTCAAGAGAGAACTCAAGGTCCTCATCAGAGATGATCGGAACAGGAGAATATGCACCCATACCACCTGTATTAGGACCCTTGTCTCCTTCATATGCACGCTTGTGGTCCTGAGAGAGAGTCATCGGATACACCTCGGTTCCATCCACAAAGCACATGAACGAGAACTCAGGGCCTGTAAGGAACTCCTCGACAACGACCTTGCCCTTTCCGAACTTGTCGTCAAGAAGCATATCCTTAAGGGTTTCCTCGGCCTCCTCGAATGTCTCTGGGATAACTACTCCCTTGCCGGCAGCAAGACCGTCGTATTTGAGAACTACAGGGAACGATCCCTTGCGTACGTACTCGAGAGCAGCATCATAATCCTCGAAAGTCTCGAATGCAGCTGTAGGAATATCGTACTTGGCCATCAGCTGCTTTGCGAAATCCTTGCTCGCCTCGATGGTTGCAGCGGCCTTGGAAGGGCCGAAGATCCTGAGACCTGCACCCTTGAACACATCCACAACACCGGCAGCAAGAGACACCTCCGGACCGACCACGGCAAGGTCAATTCCGTTTTCAAGCGCAAAGTTCTTCAAGCCTTCAACATCAGTGTCCTTGATGGCAACACACTCAGCCTGAGCTGCTATTCCGGCATTGCCTGGAGCGCAATAAATCTTTCCGACCTGAGGACTGCGGCTCAGAGCGTCAACGATGGCGTGCTCGCGGCCGCCACTGCCGATAACCAATACTTTCTTCATAGATGATTCTTTAAATTTGATACTTCGGCCGCGAAGTTACAAATAAAACCTGAAGAGTTAAAAATATTATTATCTTTGCGTCTCATACAATGACTGCAAATGATACAAGTACTGGAAAGAGTAGAGAAGATACTGGTGTATCTTTCCGATAACAGAAAAAGAGAAGTTCCGCTTACTGAAATAGCCGACAACCTGAACATCAACAGGGCAACTTGCGCAAATATTCTCAAAACTATGAAGGAGCTTGGCTTCATCGAACAGATGTCCTACCGCAAAGGCTATATTCTTGGTGAAAAGATTTATACCATAGCAGGTGCAGATAATGATCCCGACAAGCTCAGAACACTTCTCAAACCCCTTATTGACGACCTATGCAGTGAAGTCAATGAGAGCGTGATGCTTACAGTCATAAAGAACGATAAACGAATCCATCTTTACAGTGCAGAAGCTCACCACGCCATTCAGGCAAAGGTCATCTATCAGATGGGAGTGTGGCAGGCAACAACGGCAAAGGTTATCATTGCACAGTATGGCAAGGATAAACTTGAGGATTTTCTAAAACTTGTCGGCATGCCTGGCAAAGACTGGCCGGAAATCAAGACAAGACAAGACCTGCTGGACGCATTGTCAGAAATTCGATGCAACAGATGTTTTACGGTGATAAACAATCACTTTGCATGCATGGCAGCTCCAGTATTCAAAAATGGCAAAGTAATAGCATCAATAGGATATTATCTTCCTGACATAAGACTGACAGAAACAACACGTCCTCTTCTTGAAAGCAAACTCGTGGAAGCCGCCAGAAAAGCAGACGAGATACTGGGATAAGATATTATTTTCCGTTTCGGATATGCCAGATGCATTGGGCGGACAGATAACGCCCCAGTCCTATATTGAAGCCATCACTGGTTCCCGATGCGCTCACAGAGTGCCAATATTGACGGACATTATCATTGAACAGATCATTGACACCAAGACTGACTTCAAGTCTCTTGCTTTTCAGGAATTTCTTTCCCATAAAGACATCACATAGAATAAGATTGTCATCATAAAGTCCAAGTACACTGACAAACCTCTTATATTGAGCTGCTGCAGACAAAGTAAAACCATCCCCAAAGACCCACTTGACCTTCGCAGTCACCCTATGAAAGACATAATTATTGTGCCTTACTCCAAATTTACCACTATATTCATTGGATGAATATCTGGCTTCATATCCCGCAGAGAAGTCTAAATTGCGGCTTATATTGCTATCGATCCTTCCTCCGAGCTGATACCAGTTGTTATTTACCGGGACATAATCACCATTTACCATGCTAGGCATGCGTCGCATAGATGCAGTAGCATTAAGATTGAGATTGCATCTTATCAATGAAAGCGGTATGCTATACGCAACTCGCCCATACAGTTTATAGTATCCGTTTAAGTTGACCGGCTTGACATATTGATTATTTTCTCCCAGAGTCACGCCTTCCATCACGACAAAGTCAGGATTGTTTATGACAAGAGAATCACAAAAATAGTCTGAGCTTCCTGTACATGAAGCGAGGACGGATAGAGTGGAGCCACTACGGTTGTCAGTGAAGGTATATCTGATTTCCGCTTCGTGAAGATACGCAGGTTTCAGGTCCGGATTTCCAGCGCGTATATGGCTCGTGCTGCTCATGTTGACAACATCCTGCAGCAGACTATTGGACGGATTGGCAGTCTTGCTCTTCGCTTCAATCTTAAGTACATTCCTCTTGTCAAAAGGCAGATTTGCTGTTAGCTGATAAAGGAAATGGTGGTAATTCCGGTGGGTCTGTCCTAGGGACGGAAGCCTTACATCTCCTCTGAACATAGTATGCTGATATGTCGCACCTGCCGTCACGTTCATTTTTCTGAACGCATAGTTGTAGCGTCCTCCGACCCTGTTATGGAGGAACATGGCTGAGCTTACTGCTGACAGTCTGTCGGATTCTTCATAGATCCCGTTCGCATTGTTTCTGACTGCCACATGATTATCTGTTGCTGTATTGGTCAGAATAGAAACATATTGCAAAGAAATTCTTGAGTGCTTATTCAAAGGTTCCGTATATGTAACTGATGCTGTTCCGGTGTGTTGAGAAGTCTTACTATCCTTATTTTGAAGATATGGTCCATACATATCTTCACCCGAAAGATCAAAATCCGTATCCTCTTTACGGAACCTGTATTGCGCAGACCCATAACATCCCTGAAAGCGATAATATGAGTACTTCGCATACATTGCAAGAGAACGAGCTCTCTTGCTCTTGAACGCATAGTGGTAGTTCAGGCTCGGAGAAGCCCTGAACACCCATCTGTCGTTGGTTGTAGAGTTCAACTGATTACGCAGAAATTCAGAAGTACCATCAGTGTATACATAGCTATAGGCCGCATAGAGATCACTTGCATCATTGAGTTTCTCAAATGTCACTTCGGGACGAAAAATCAAGGTATGCCTCTTTGCCGGATTGAAGGAAAGTTTTCCGGTAAGGCGATGAGTCATGTCAGACGCGTTATAGTCCGTATTAGAAAGCACTCTCTGCTGCCTGTCCACGGATGAAGTCATCGTTGACCTATCGCTTTCCGGATGGTTATCATTACCAATGAAGTTGAAGAAGTATGTAAGATTCGCCTTCTTCGAGCTATAATTGGCACCTAGGGAATGAACAGCAGATATTCCGGGTAGAGCCTTCACATTGAACTCCTTTCCAGAGCCCTCATTCTGCCCCGAAACACCAGAAATGACATCCGAAGAAACAAAATTGAATTTGCTTATATTATTGCTCATTCCTATCAGATTGAATGTCCTGCCTTCGGCAAAACGGCTGATATTCCCTCCTGCAATATAGTTATGCCTTATATCTCCATATGTTCCATCAGGAAGTCCGTAACTCCCATACACCCTTCCGGCCAGAGTTCCCTTCTTGTTCTCCTTCTTCTTTGTTACAATATTGATGGCAGTATATCCTTCTCCATCGTCTACACCTGTAAGCTGAGCATTATCACTTAAACGATTGATTACTTCCACCTGCTTGACAAGATCTGCGGGAATGGAGCGAAGAGCCGTCAAGACATCGTTCCCGAAGAATTCCTGCCCATCAAGAAGGATACGAGCAACCTCCCTGCCGCCAGCCTCAACCCCGGAATCGCTAACAGAAACTCCCGCCATCTTTGACAGAAGAGCCTCAGAATCAGCCCCCTGCATCACCTGATATGCATTAGCCTTATGAATAAGAGTATCACCCTGCTGAAGACTTCTGGTCATCTTGTCCACATGAACCGCAGCTTCAAGTTTGATCGGATTGATTACATCCCTGTTCTGAGCTGTGACATAGACACAGACCAGAAAGGAAATCATCAATAAGACCAGACGTTGCATACGTACAATATTCATGTTTAAAAGACAAAAATACAAAAGATGAGGGGCATTCCATGTCGGTCCACCCCTCATCTTTTAATATTTACTCAACTCCTTCCAGAGTCTTCGAGAAGACAAGGGTTATAGAGTGTATGTAGGTATTTCCTACAGTATAGCGCATATAGTATTGAGTATCCTTCTCTGTGACTAACTTTTCGTCGCCATACGGGAATGTAATTTCTCCCGGTTCTCCTGCCTTACAGTTGATAGTAGGGCCAAATGTAGCCCACTTCATATTCACAAGAACGAATCCCTTTGCTGCACCATTGACAACATCCATCTTCACAGACTTGAGATACCTGTTGGAGATGCCAGGAAGTGTGATTCGGCTGTTCTTTCCTACCATGCATAGACCATTCTTGTTTATATTGTAAGCAGACTTATTTCCTGAAATATAGAATGGGATATCAGCAACCATCTCTATTCCGTCAACTGTATAGTGATATGCATATGTATAAGTTGCATCTGTTGCCACCTTCGCCTCGTTGAAAGGCCATACTCCGACATAGGCACCACTTGCATCCTGTTCACGGAACACGAGCTCTACAGTAAACTCATCAGGAAGAGTATCATCCAGATCGCCCTCGAATTCAAGCACTTCGCTACGAGCAGCCACACAACCACCCTCAGCGCCCATCACTCTGACAAGAGTCTCTGCATCCTTACGCTCCACTGTCACGCGTATTCCTTGAGAATACACCTGAGAAGGAATGGAAACATAATAGGATCCCGCCAGTAGACAACCCGTCTCAGAAACAGCCTCTGATTCCGCCTTTGGAGTAATGACGAGAGCAGACGACTTAACATCATCGTCTACAATAGTCCAGTAATCTTCCTCACCAGCTATAACCTTAGCACAATCCACCTTGATATTACCAGCAAGCGGTTCGCCACCTATAGCCTCAACCTTTATTGAGGTTGCTGTTGACTCATTCATCGAAAGCTTAAGCTGGCTCATGGTATTCTTGAGAGGATTAAGCTTATAGGCAGTATTGTTACCTGTCACCTGTCCGACAAACAGCATCGGCTGGAAACTTTCAAGCTTACTGATAGACTGCTCTGATGGAATATTATATGTAACATATCCAGCGTCAAATACAGTTCCCTCAGACCTTGGATACACAGCATAGCCCGGTGCAGAAGCTGTCCATTGATAAGAAAAGAAAATCTTTGAACCTTCTTCATTGTTCCTTATCGGCACCTCTCTGTATTCCTGGTCATAGAGACTGATGGTGTCCTCCAACGCCCATGGGAATCCCTTATCTTCTCCCCTTTCCTTGATAGGCTCCAGTGAAGATGTCACACGGATGAAATGCGGATCATCCCAAACTGTTCCCTTGTTGACATTCTCCTCGCATGAAGAGGCAAAGAGTACAAGGGCTGAAAACATTGCTAATGAACGTATTTTCATAATAGTGTTATTTTAGTTATTCATAGATTGACGTACTCGTTCACGATCTCTCTTATAGAAGATATTGGCAGCTGCGAACATCATCAGGCCGCATGCTACCCACACTGCCGCGAGAATAGGGAATGTTGAACTAAGAGTACCAAGATTCTGTTTCAGGGCACCTAGAATCACCGGAGCAAGCGCACCAACAGCGAAACCAGTCATACCCATTACGCTTGCACATGATGCATGCAGTCTTGAAGGAGTAACATCATAAAGGACGGCATAGGTGTTTGCATCGAAGAATGCACGGAAGAATCCCCAGCCAGCAAAACAGATGTAAACCGGAGTAAGAGATTTGTCTCCTCCCATAAAGAAGAGGAACACAGCTCCCAGCACAAGTCCCAGTGCCTGAAGATACATACGATACTTGTTATCCTTCTTGGCAAGCCTGTCAGAAAGCGTACCTGCAAGCAGGACACCCACAAAAGCAGCCACATATGTCCAGAACATCGAATTGAATCCTGACTCAGCCTGGGTCTGTCCGAACTCTTCCTGAAGATATGCAGGAACCCATGTCATGAAACCGGTTATGACAAAGATCAGTCCGCTGAAGCCCAAAGTAAGAGCCAGGGCAGTAGGAGTAGTAAACACTGCCTTGAATCCGTCAAGAAAGCCAGGTTTTGCCTGAGAAACGACAGTCTGAGTCTCTATCGGCTTATCATTAAGTCTGAAGATCATCAGGATGCCCCAGATGATGCCGAATCCTCCAAATACAAGAAACGAGTACTCCCATCCGAACTTGTCTGCAATCAGACCTGCCAGCCATCCTGCAAGGATGACTCCTATATAGTAGGCAGTCTGATGTATTGACATCGCACGAGCGCGAGTGTCAGTATGATACTGAGCGACAATGGAATAATTTGATGGTCCGAACAAAGCCTCACCTCCACCTGTTGCAATGGAGCGGAGCATTACAAGCATCAGGAATGTACCCGCCATGCCAGTAAACATTGTCGCCACACTGAAGATAAGGACACTGGCGGTCACAACCCACTTGCGCGAGAAGCGGTCACCCATCCATCCTCCGATTGGAACAAATACGGCAAATGCAAGATTGAACAATGTCGCGATAAGACCGACAGAAGTATCCGTAAGATCCAGGGCATCACGAATCGCTGGCAGCACAGTATTGAACACCTGACGGTCAGCCTGATTCAGAAGATAGCCCATCCATAACAGGATAAGTACCTCCCACTTATAGAATTTTCCTTCTTTAACCTGTTTCATATTAATATTTCTGTTGTGTCATACTCTTACCCTCGCGCACATACCATGAGTAGTGCAGGTCAAGAATATCCTGTGAGGTAATGAATACCGGTGAGTCATATGCAGGAACTGAATACACTGTCTTGCCTTTTGAAGTGCTTATCATATCCTCTGTAATCTTATATACATTGCCGGTAAGAACGTCTACCCATACAGGATTGCTTACAGGGGCACCCTTCACTTTAATCTTTGCAGGCTTGGTAGGATTCTCGTTCTGTGGCATGCGTGAAGAATCCCAGAAAAGCACAACAGGAGTTCCTGTAGCTCTATCTTTCCAGTCATAGACTTCAGCTCTCTCCGCTCCCTCAATCTCTATCTCCGAAGTAGTTGCAGGAGAAATGCACTCCCAAGCATCATTGAAGACAGACACAGCGTTCTGGATAGCGTAGTAAGCCATCTTGACCTTCAGAACACGATAACCGTCGGCCTGACCGGAAGTCTTAAGAAGGCCATAGCGAAGAAGTCCCCAATGGTGCTTTACTGCTCGATATTCGAGGTCGCAAAGATGGAAGACCTCTGTATCGTCTCCATGTCCGAGGTCACCGAGAGCACGTCTTAGATTGTGCTTTGCCTGAGTAAGTTCAGTCCAGAAAGTATTCGAAAGAGCACCGTTGCGGCACCATTCGCTCTGAGTTCCACCCTCGCCTTCCTTAAGCTTAAGGTTTGGAGTGTACTTCTTTACGATGGCGCGGCTTTCCTCTACCTGCTCATATCCATCGTCAGGATTATGCTTATAGTGATGGTATGCGATCGTATTGAACAGATGCGCCTTATTACGCTTTACCAGTTCTTTACAGAAGGCCTCAATCCACTTTGGATTTGCCCTAACAAGAGCAAAAGCATCGATATTTGCATCAGGAATGATGCTGCGAAGGATCTCAGCAGTACGAACTGCAAAGTCTGTCGCTTCCTCTATTGTGTTACCAGAACTCTTGCCATCCGGTTCGTTCCAGATGCACCAGTCCACAACAACACCCTTATAGTGTTCTGCCATCGCTCTCACCCAATTGTCCCATGCCTGCAAGCCTTCTTCTGAGGTAGGGAAACCGGCATTAAGGTGACGTCCGCCACCACCTGGATAACGTGGGTTACCATAGCTAAGTTCCATCCAGACCTTTACACCCATCTTTTGGGCATCGAAGACGCACTGGTCAAGCCATGCAAAATCGTACATTCCAGGATCTTTCTCGCATCGTGCCCATCCTGCCTGCTGACGTATGCGGGCTATACCAAGAGGTGCAACATATCCGCGGACTGCACGCCAATCCGCATGTTCACGGTCCATACCTCCGCAATCAAGTGTCCAACGATCTGTAGATATCTCTGAAACCGATTTAGGCTTCAGGGTTCCCATTATCTCCATCTGCGGATCAAGAGTGGTCTGCACTCGTGTCGGGCTGTCGTCAAGGACGACAGGATATATCTGGAGAAGGGCAAAAAGTAATGTTGTCAATATTGTATTCATAATCAATATGTTTTCTGATACATGCATAGACGTCCACCGTCCACCACATGATTGGTTCCTGTTATAAATGAAGCATTGTCACTGCACATGAAAAGGATCACATCAACCAGTTCCTCGAGCTCAGCCGCACGTCCCATAAGCGTAGGCATATTGTTCATCGCGGCGCGTGAGAGCACGGGGCCCGGAGTGATGCACACAGATCTTACTCCATGAGGAGCACCAGCCATGGCAAGTCCCTTGACGAAATTGAAAAGTCCCGACTTTGCAGTTCCGTACATTGCACCCACGCCATCGCCCTCAAATCCTGTCACAGATCCGAGCATGACCAGCACTCCTGACTTCTTGGCAACCATCTGAGGCATCAAGGCCCTTGAGAAGTAAACAGGGCCCTTGAGATTGACGTCAAGTCCCCAGTCAATCACTTCAACAGGTTGCTCGTAAAACGGAACCATACTGTTGCAGCAACGGGCCTCATACCCACCAGCACAAGCTATGAGATAGTCGGCTCCTCCAAGCTTTTCAGCCTCTGATGCTACAGACATGGCATATCCGAAATCACGAACATCGCCGCATACAGGTATTGCAGCTTCTCCGATTTCCTCAACAGCCGCTGCAAGGGCCTGTTCATTGACATCGCACATCACCACTCGCGCACCAAGTCTGACAAACTCCTTTGAAGCATACAGACCGATGCCGCTGGCAGCTCCTGTTATCACTGCAACCTTATCATTGAATCTGATTTCTTTCATTTCTTATAATTCCTTTCTACAAATTTCATCATATCATCATAGCATCTGTCAAGCTCTGCCTTCTGCATGTCTGTAATCTCATAATCCTTAAGCACCCATTTACCCTTATTTTCACGAGTATAGGTCTTCGACGGGCCATCAGGTTCCATAGCATATGCTCTTGAAAGAAGATTATCAAACACTCCAAGACGAGTCAGATAATAAAGTCCGTATCCTCTGAGACTGTCATGTACGATGAATCTCTGATCTATCATGAGACGATACATTGCAAAGGCCTCTGTAAGACAGGTTTCATCCTCGCCTTTCTTCATCTGCTCCCACACCAGGGACGTAACAGGAGCATAGGCAATCTTTTCAGAAATAAGTCCAGCTGTGCCTATCTGACGTCTCTGATACAGCCACTACCAACCGCCCCATGCTGAAAACACAGTCTTGATGGCTGGTCGTCCTTCAAGCTCAGCTTTCTGCCTGTCATTTGCCTCAAGTGCATTTGACTCCTCCTTTATCCAGCCATATATGTCAGGATACTTCTCTGCAAGACCCACAAGAAGTTCTACGGAAGGGGTCGGACATGCATCATTGACGTATGTCTGGATGATGACAGGTCTTTTCGCCACCTGAGCAAGAGCCTCATAATAATCCAGGATATCCTGCTCTGTCTGGCCATAATACGGAGGTCTGGCAGCAAGGATGAACGGCACACCACTCTCCTGAGCAAGTCTCTCGGCCTCACGAGCAAAGAGAAGCATCTCCTCTGTATCATCACCATTTACTCCAAGAGTCAGGACTGTCTTCTTTGGATTTTCCTTCCATTCCTGGACAAGGGCGTTCATGCCGGCAATACGTTCTTCAACAGTCAAGAGATCTATAGCATCATTAGACTGAGGCCAAATAAGGCCAGGAGTATTCCACTCAGCTGCAAAACGAGCCTCCTTGACAAGATTCTCATAGTTTACCGACCCGTCTTCATTATATGCTGTGGACAGAATCAGATACGGACCTTCTATCAAGGTCTCTGTTTCCTGTGCCGGACGGACACAGGAAACGAGACAGATAAGTATCAATGGAATTAGTCTTTTCATATTCGATTTGATTATCTCCAATATACTTCAGGAGGATTCTGACCGTAATTAGGATCAGACTTAGTTTCGTCAAGACAAGTATTATACACAAGTTCATCATGTGGATAAGCACTGATAAGTCCCTTGCGGACATCATTCCAGTCTTCATCATATTTGAATGACCTTCCGTAGTAAATGGTACGGAAGCCGTCATAAGGAGTGCCATCCTGCTCAAAGTCCTCCTGCTCAGGAAGATAGAGAAATACGTTCTTAGGCTTTGCGATATTCTCTACTATCCACTTGGCACCCATACGGTGAGTATCGAAATACTCGTGATGTTCGAATGGCATCTCAAAACACCTCTCCCAGAAGATTGTATTGATGAGCTGATCCTTGTCTGTAAAATCTTCAGCAGTCAGGTCTGCAGGTTCCAATGCAGGTGCTTCAGGACCTCCGTCAGTTGAATTTCTTGCACGGAGACGCACAACATTCACATAATCCATAGCAGTCTTGCCGAAAGCATTAGCTGAGGTATAATGAAGATATGCAGTCGCTTCTGCTGCAATAAGGTAAACTTCAGCCATACGCATCACATAGAAATCAGCATTTCCGACACTATTGTCATATGTAGGATCATAGTATTTCTTGTAGTAAGGCGCACCGTAATATTTTACCATTGAAGCAGTTGTCTGATGGATACGGTTATTTGTAGGATACAGATTATAAGGAGTACCACCCTTACCCTTATAGCTTGTATGAGCAATATTAGCATCCATACGTGGATCCATGCTGCTTGTGTAAATGGTCGAATTCTTATCACCTGTTCCTTTAGTTCCGCCAAAAGCTTCACACCACTTCTGATAGAACCAGCGATCTGGACGGCAACGTCCGAATGTAGGCACATCTGATGTTCCATTATAGTAGTTCGGAAGAGCCCACATTGTAAGCGCACTGTTTGCATCACCAGCCTCAGGAGATCTTGGCATAGCCCAGATTCTCTCCTTCAACTGCCAGTCCTCAGGATTGGTCCAACGGAAGAGCTGTCTGTAGTCCGGGCATAGTTCGAAAGGACCGTTTACAATGACATTTTCCGCATCAGCAAGTGCAAGTCTGAAAGCATCTTCCGCAGAATTGATGCCGATTTCCGAGAAATCAGGCGTACGGTTCACCCAGAAATTATCGTCGGGATGTGCAAGAAGAGAACCGATTGTCAGATATACCAATGAACGGCAAGCTGTTGCTGTATAATTACAAACTCGTCCGGATGAGTTTCCTCCCGCAACTGCAACCATGCGATTCCAATCACGCATCATATCCTCAGCAACATTAAGATCCTTTACGATCTGACAATATACAGTCCAGAAATTTTCGCGATGAGTGTAGACCTCGGCACTCGTAAGCGGCGCCTCAATATGAAGGCTGCAGTCACCATAAAGACGTACAAGATAAAAATGCGCCATGGCCCTGAGGAAATATGTCTCACCCTTTATCTCATCGGTATAACTCTTATCTACCGGACTATCTTCGATAATGTCCAAGAAGTGATTACAAAGATAGATTGTCCTATAGAAATTCTTGAAAGAATCATATGCCTCCGGATGCTTTGAAAATCTCGTGAATTTCAGACCACAAGACCATCTTTCCAGAGGATTATCAAGAGCACTGGTATTGCCCCAGTGCGCAAGTCCTGATGCAGGAGCAAGCCATTCACAGAAGGCACCACCCTTAAATCCACTTGAAGCCATCTGTCTGTGGATACCCATCATGGCCGATTCCAGTGCAGACTCTGAAGAAATCATCGCAGAACCATCGTACTGAGTGGTGATCTTCTCACCAAGAAAGTCAGCACACCCTGACAAAGAAACTGTCAGAATGGCGGCAGCCAATATTCTTATTATATTCTTCATGATTAAAATGATATCTTAACGTCAAACATATATGTACGTGATGCAGGATAAGCACCATTATCGACTCCATATTTCAAGACAGAGCCATAGACATTCACATCAGGGTCATATCCTGAATAATTTGTAAAGCAATAGAGGTTCTTTCCTGAAAGAGTGAAAGAAAGGTGCTTGACAAATGCTGATTTCTTGAGAGGAATGCTGTATGAGAGGGCAACATTGGCAAGTCTCAGATAAGATCCATCCTCAACGAATCTATCAGAACACTGATTGACATCAGTCATGGTGAATGCAGATATTGCAGGATACTTTGCATCTGTATTTTGTGGTGACCAGCAATCAAACACTGGTGCTTTGAGGCGATTGGCACTTCTTGTACTCATATCAGTCATGACTGCGAGCTGCTGGTTATAGATATCATTACCATAAGAACCAACGAATGTCGCGCTCAAAGTGAACTTCTTGACTGTAAGCGAGGTATTGAAGCCGTATGTAAAGTCTGGATTAGGATCTCCGACCACTACACGGTCATCTTCTGTAATGACACCATCCTTGTTTGTATCGACAAAGTTTATCGATCCCGGACCTCTTTCATTGCCATCAGAGAACGGAACACCCATCTGGCCTTCCTGGACAATACCGTCTGTAGGAAGAGCATAGAAGAGACTCATCGGATGTCCTTTGAAGAACACATTGATATAGTCATTGTTATAAGCTGATGCAGAAATCTTGTTTCCTGTAAAATACTCCACAGTCTGGATCGGCTGGTCAGCATAGATAAATTTCTGTGATGTGCTCGCACCGCTCTCATCGATTGAAAGAATCTTATTGCGGTTAAGAGTGAAGTTTCCTCCAATTGTCCACTCTACATTCTTAGTTGCAACAGGCACCGCATTCAATGAAATCTCGAATCCGGTATTTGAAATCGATCCCATATTTACATATGGATTGTTTATACCTGCAGAAGCAGCCAAAGTCTTTGTTTGAAGAAGGTCTTCTGTGACTTTGTAATATCCGTCAGCTGTCAAGACGAGTCTGCCGTCAAAGAAATCGAGGTCGATACCAGCGTTATACTGCGATGTGGTTTCCCACTTAAGTTCACGTGAAGGAATATCATAAGATGCCACAGTCACGACCTTATGCGATGGGTTGTCGTGAGTTGCAGTAGAACTTGTATGGTATCTGTAGGATGTCTGATAAGATGGAATACCCTGATTACCTACCATACCCCAACCGATACGTACCTTGGCATCAGTAAATGCAGGGAAGATGAACTTGAACCTCTTGAACCAAGGCTCGTTACTCATACGCCATGCAAAAGCGAATGAAGGGAACTGAGCCCATTTGTTTGCACCGGCAAACTTAGATGAACCATCAAAACGATATGTACCGGTAACGATATACCTGTCATCGAAATTATATGTAGCGCGAGCGAAGAATGAGAGGAGCTGGCTCTGTGATTCTCCATATGACAGCCAAGAATAAGGAGACGAATTCAGCGCATCCGACATTGCCTTCCACTGCTGAACATTCGTTCCCTCAACTGTCTGCGTACGTGTGATTCCCTGTGAAGCAGAGTGACCCAATGTTCCGGAAATCCTATGTCTCTTGATCTTTGTATTGAAAAGAAGGAGATTATCCCAGTTCCAGTTAAGACGGTCCACATGAGCCACAGTACCATGAGAACCTGTTCCTTCGGTATTGATTCTCTTTGATTTGAAATACAGACGTTCATTAGATCTGTAATCAGCGCCGAATGTAGTCTTGAATGTGAGCCATGGAAGAATCTCATACTGTCCATATATGCTGGATGTGAGACGGAACTCATTGCGCTTGCTCTCATAGTCTGTGAGCCATCTGTCCGGTCCCGAAATAGGAGCACCTTCCTCATCTACTTCAAGTCCGTCATCTGTATACTCGACAATTCGGCGAAGAGGTCTTGTCTGAAGCATACTCATAACAAGTGAACTTGCAGGAGTATGTCCGGCACCCTGAGTCATGCGGGAATCAAGATATGACATCGATGTCTTTGTTCCGATGCTGAACTTACCGATTGTCTTGTCAAGGTTGATTCTTGAGAAAAGGTTGCTGTAACCAGTTCCCTTGATGATACCCTCATTGTCGTTATAACCGATTGAGAATCTATAGTTGGTGTTATTAGGATTACCTGCAATGGTCAGATAGTATCTCTGAGTGAGGCTGAGACGGGTTGCATAGTCCTGCCAGTCAACAGGAACATATGTTCCATTCTCTACTGATTTAGTGTAGATCTTGAAAAGAGCATCAGTCTCAGGCACCTCTTTAAGTGTGAGATACTGCTTGTATTCATCAGCATTCATCAGATCATACTGCTTGTAGATATTGCTGAGACTTGCTCCAGCACTGAATGTAATAGACGGCTTTCCTGAAGCAGCAGATTTTGTAGTAATGAGAACGACACCATTTGCACCCTGAGATCCATAGATTGCAGTTGCTGATGCATCCTTGAGAATCTCCATCGATGCGATATCCTGAGGACTGATACCCATCAGGCCATTAGTGTCTTCTGTGATACCTGAGTCATTACCACCATGAGAACCCATGGAGATCGATCCCGATGTATTGATGATGACACCATCGACAACGTAAAGAGGAGACGAGCTTGAATTGAACGAGCTGGCACCTCTGACAACTACGCTTACACCGGCATCAGGCGCAGCACTATTCGAGACAACCTGCACTCCGGCAGCCTGACCCTGAAGGAGCTGGTCGATAGAAGCAGTCTGGCTGGCCCTTGTCTCATCAATCTTCACCGATGTCACAGAACCTGTGATATCACTCTTACGCATAGCACCATAACCGACAACCACAACTTCTTCAAGCTGTTCAAGATCATCGTCAAGCACTGCATCTATGATAGTCCTGCCATTTACATCAATCGTCTTGCTAACATATGAAATGCTTGAATACACAAGCTTTGGAGCCTTTTTTCCGGCTGGGATAGTTATCGTATACTTTCCATCGGCATCAGTAACTGCTCCTACAGTTGTATCCTGAAGCAACACCACTGCACCAACTAGAGCCTCACCTTTGGAATCCTTGACTGTACCCTTCACAGTCAGTCTGTCCTGTGCAAATACACTCCCTGAAATCAGGAGAAAACCTGTCAGGAAACAGATTCGGATTATTGATATTATATTTTTCATGTTATTCACGATTAAAATCTGAGATTTATGCCAAGGACAACTGAACGACGCAATGGGAACGAGCCGTAATCAACACCATACGATCTCGCATTTACTCCAAAGCTGTTCACATCCGGATTCCATCCGCTGTAATCAGTTACAGTAAACAGATTATGAGCGGCAAGATTCACCCTGAGCGTCTGCATCCACTTGACTTTCACTGGGATATCATATGCCAAACTCAGATGATCAAGTCTGAAATAATCACCTTTCTCTATATACTTGCCCATCATGACAGTTGAATGATCCTCAACAAAATTGTTGAAGTTGATGATATTGAATTCGCTTGCACCTGAAAATCTCGCATCAAGAGTGACACCGTAAACTGAGAGCGCTGTTCTTAATCCACTGCACACCTTAGGAAGAGTGTCCTTACCAAGAACCTGACCAATGGTACTGCCCTGCATGTTTGCTGTAAGGTATGAAGCGTCTATTCGACCAAGAACATTATTATCTGTCTCATCCAATGTCACGACACTGTTGATATTGTATGCTACATTGAAGCCGGCAGTCCACTTTACATTCTTTGCATCGATGATCCTGAAAGCAGCATCCAACTCAAAGCCATTGTTGCGCAATGACGACATTCTCTCATGCTCGAGTTTCCAATCAGGTGTCTTTACCCACAGATCAGAAAGAATGACTCCGAAATTATACATTCTGAAGATGTCTTCAGTGTTCTTATCATAATACTTCACTGCAAGATTGACTCTATCATTGAACAGGCCGAAATCCAGTCCGACATTCCACTCCTTGCTGAGCAGACGATTAACTCCATCAAAATACGGTTCTGTACCCTGCTCCACTTCCGGAACATTTGAAATATATGCAGACATATATTCATATGGAAGCACTGACTCATATCCAGCCCAGCCATATCCACCACTTACTTTCAATGCAGAAATAACCTGACTGTCTGAGAGAAGCATCTTCTTAAAGTCTACATAAGCCTCACCTGCAGGCATCCAGAGCGGTTCATGATCATACTTCGGAGACCAATCGCATCTTGCTGTTCCCTTTATGCCGGCAAAACCATCATAGTCATAACCAACAAGAGCATATCCACCCATACGAGCGTGTGTTCTTGAAAACTTGCTTATCGCGTGAAGACTGGCTGAAGCCGATAGACCTTTTCCTCTGAGGTACGGCAAATCAAAGTTGGTACCGCACATGCTGTTGGTCTTATCCGCATTGCCCACGAAATCATACGCCACAGTAGCCTGTAGATTATGTTTTTCAGCAAAACTTCTTGCAAAGGTAAGTTCACCCTTGAAGTTGTAGTTCAATAAAGAATTGTTAAGAATGCTTGTTGCACCAGAGAACTCCTTACCGAATGATGTACCGTTTCCATACCAAATGTAACGAGTCTGATTCTGATAGTCCATACCTCCTGTAAGCTTAAGTTTCAGGATAGGAAGGAAAGTGACCTGCAGCCATACGGAATTGACTGTGCGATAATCAATCACATCATCATCGTATGAATTGAGCCAACCGGAAAGCTTATCATTCGGAAAGAGATCCGGATAACGAACAGCCATCATCGCAGAAGGCTGAGCGATGAAGTTAGTTCCTGAAGTTGACTTATAGTCACCGTAATTAAGGTAAGAATTAAGTCCGAACTGGAAGACCTGGTTCGCCATTGTCTCCATATTCAAAGCCAAACCACCTACAGTGGATCCTGTATTCTTGACCGCAGTGTCATTATATCTGAGGAAACCTGATATATTATAGAATGATCTCGTGCCCAAAAGACCGTTAACGCCAAAATCGTGCATTGTAAGCACACCTGTCTTGAAGGCGTCACCTTTCTGCGATGACATATCAACTCCGACACTTGAATTCAACCAGATGTTTCTTTCACGGCTTGCAGGTTTACGAGTCTTGATGATTACAACACCATTCGCACCTTGAAGACCATACATTGCCGTAGCTGATATATCCTTGAGCACCTCTATTGACTCAATCTCATAAGGATTTAGCCAAGCAAAATTACCCACTGGAGACGTGTAGCTTCTTCCAGAATAATCAGGAAGCTGGTCACCATTGATGGTAAGACCACCATTGAGATAGAATGCGTTAAGGTTGTTGTTGAGTGTAGATCCGATCATCACACCATCGACGATGAACAATGGTTGTGAATCACCTCGCAAGGTATTGAGGCCTCGGATGTTTACATTAAGCTGCCCGTTAGGGCTTCCGTCTACTGAAGAGACTCTGACACCGGAAAGCTCACCTCGGAGCAGATCGGCTGGTCCTGTCGCAACAGACTTCACCGTACCCAGCGTATCTGTTACAATCTCCCCGGCTGCAAGCTGTACAGCCATCAAGGACAGAAGGCAGATTACTGCCAGAATTCTTTTAGGGTTCATAGCATTAATTGTGGTTAGTTATTATTGTGTGATTGAAATCTCATACCATACGGTCTTGTATTCCGGAGCAATTCTCAGCACCGCATCACCATTATCATTCTTCTTCACAGGCACTTCCATCATGCGGTTTCCATCTGGATCCAAAGCATGGCACATCAGCTTGTCTCCAAGCCCGTCAAAAACTATTTCCGCATCGATACCCTCACACAGTATCGGTGCTGTTCCAAGCTTTCCTCCATAAGGCTCAGATATGGATATATTGTTAGGATCTTTAGAAATCTGAACGATCTTCATTCCGGTATTCTGCACAAGACCGGTAGCGGCAAGAAGATATCTTCCCGGACGAAGAATTCCCTCGTTTCCAGCATCACCATAAGGTTCTGCTAGTGTCAATGACAATGCAAGCCAGTCCAGACGTGTCTTACCAGGCGTCATCTTCATTCCATTGTAATCAAACGATCGACCTTTGACAAATCCACAGAACACTTTGGTATTCCTTGTATCCACCTTAAAATATCCAGCATCTTTCTTCTTCCAGTCCCACGTCAGTTCACCAGTGCTGTTTACAATGTGCTTATCCTGAAAGGCCTTCCTGACAGCATACGGAACATCTTCCTCAGTACGGATGACAGTCTTGCCCTCTGTCGAATAAAGCTCCGGTGCCTCCTGAACCTGAACACCTGCAGACATTGCAAGCGGCAATGCCTTGAGCATATGTGAATCATAATGTCCGTGTCCGTCAGCAGCACTGTTTACCGCAACCTTTCTGATATCTGATTCCAGAGACGAAGAACGAGCAAAGATCACATCATCATTTCCTTTCTTGACATCTCCCCTGACGAACATTGCATAGCATGCTGGAAAATGAACCAACTTCTGAGGTGCCGAACACATGTCGAACTGTGGCCATACATGCTTGCGGTCATAATCCTTATCAAGTATCCAAGAGAACTGAATAAGTCCAGACCAATTCTGGAATGCTCCCAATGCGGCCATCATCAGATCCGCCTCCGCACTATAGAAATTAAGATTAGGAATATCGAATTCGCTTACAGTGAATGGTTTACCCAGAATGCGTGAACGAGCAACTCCGGTAAACACCGAAGCCGGATGACCGAAACTTGTTATTATTGCATCGTTCCTTACATGGAAGTGATTGTTATCCCATTTACCTCCCGGAAAACCCGGATGACACCAATAGCAATGAGCATCACAGTAATCCATTCCGACCTGCGCCTGATTGAATCCATAGTTCTGTTGTGTGCCTCCGACAGGATGTCTTATACCAAGCACATCCTTTGTATGAGCATAGAGATCGGTAAAGTAATCCTTTTCCAGACCTGAAAGGAAGTCAATGAAGTCAACTGACCTCTGCCTCATTGCAGACCAGTTATATACATAAGGCCAATCCACGTTACCCTGTTCAAGGCTCTGCTTTGCAGGCCACTCGTATTCTATACCTTCAATCAGAGAAACGTCAGCGATGTCCACAAGTCCACGCTTGAAATTGCTGAAGACCAGTTTGACATCAGACTCGTCTAAGCGCGAGGTAAAATTGAAAAGATACTCCTTCCACTCCAGATCGGACTTTATCGTAGTACTGAATCCCGCATCAAGCCCAGGAGCGTGATTCTGAACCAGACGCACCTGAACAGACATAGGGATATCACTACGGACCTTAAACTTCAGACAGTAGCCTTGTTCCGCTGTCATGTTGATATCATCATAGGAAAGTTCGAGCTTTGATTTACCGGTATCACCAGCATCTACGAATAGTCTGAGGTGCGACGGATTTGAAAGTGCATCTTTCTTGGACGCCTTCCTCAACTGCATCTTGGAACCCAGATTTTCCGAATCTTTGATTCTCCATACATCTGCCTCTGTATGGGCATTTGCAAGCATCTCTCTCCCGCTTCCTTTTGCCGGATCCATCCACGCGTGTTTGAGAGCTTCTGTTGTTCCATACTTCTGTCTCAGCCAATCGTTCCATCTCTTTATGAACTCACTCTTGTACGGTTCGACAAGGGCTGTAAACTTATGAGTCTTGGAAAACCAACTATGAATGATCGAATTTTCATTCGCAAGCTCCATCATGCTTATGCAAGGCTCATCCTTATATGCAAGCCCCGTGTATGGATTGACATGTTCGAGAATTTCCTTGTGGAACCTTTTCTGAAGTTCAATCATTCTCTCGTTGACATTGTCAACACCATTCTTGTATTTAGGCAGTTTATGAGCATTCTCCAAGCCATTGACACGCCCAAACTTTCTTGCAATATTAAGCTGGAAATACACATAAATTCCATTCTCTTTCAGCTTGGCAATGAAGTAGTCAAACTTGTCAAGCTGCATGGGCTCAATGAATGAATCAAGAACCGGGTAGCCATTCGCAGGAGTTCGATGACTCACATAGTGCATACGAACGATATTGACTCCGTATCTGGTAAGTTCCCTTGCAAGCTTGTCTGCCTGATGATACTCAGGAAAACATCCGGTCATACCGCACTGAGTGCCCATGAAACGTATTTCGTTTCCGTCACCATCTACAAAATGATCACCTTCTGGGGATATAAAGCCCGTAGCACCTGCTACCTCATTGCTCACTCCTGTCCATGTACGTACATTCGTTATGTTGTCCGGAGCATTATGGGTCGGTTGAAAGGGGAACAAAGGCGCAAAATTGCCAGATGCCTCAATCTGCTTCAAGACATCCGGATACTTCTGAGCTGTCGCCAAATGGCAAGATAATAATACAATCGACAGCACAAGAAACTGCAGTTTTCTCATGGCTTCTCAGATATTTTGGTTATTAGTATCTGCAAACGTACAAATTACTTTTCTGTTTTGCAAGAAAAAACTGCTGTTTTATATTATTGAACAAAATAAGCCCAAATCCGCACCCAAGTGTGCACGGGGTCATTTTCCTTACCTCCCGTGCACACGAACACCCCCCAGAATGCACTGGAGGGCAATACCCGTGCACAGGAGTCAACATTTTTGCCCCCTGTGCACGCTATACACGTAAAAAGGGAACGGTTTGCCGCCGTTCCCTTTGGTATGATATGTATGAATCTTAATGCTTGAAATGGCGCATTCCGGTGCAGAGCATAGTGATACCGCACTCGTTTGCCTTCTTCACTGAGTCCTCGTCACGTACGCTGCCGCCTGGCTGAACGATTGCCTTCACACCATACTCGGCAGCAAGGGTAACTGTGTCATCAAATGGGAAGAAACCATCAGAACCGAGAACCACTGCCTCTGCCTTGATGTCCTTTCCTTCCTCTGCGAGAGCTGCGGTTGCCTGCTCGAGAGCGATCTTTGCAGAACCCACACGGTTCATCTGACCGGCACCTACACCGAGAGTAGCACCGTCCTTTACAACAACGATGGCATTAGACTTCACATGCTTTACGATTCTCCATGCAAAGTCGAGATCAGTGAGCTGAGCCTCAGTCGGCTTGACCTCTGTCACGCACATATCTGCAGCAACTGTCTTTGTCTCGATGTCCTGCTCCTGAACGAGGATACCGCCGTTCATGCTCACGTACTGATTGTGGCCACCCTCTTCCTTGCTCATGTCCACCTTGAGAAGGCGAAGGTTCTTCTTTGTGCAGAGAACCTCGAGAGCCTCGTCAGTGAATGAAGGAGCCATGATGATCTCGAGGAAGATCGGCTTCATGAGCTCCGCAACCTCCTTGTTAACCTCACGGTTCACGGCAACGATGCCTCCGAAGATGCTCACCTTGTCTGCCTCATAAGCCTTTGTCCATGCATCAACCACGTCAGTTCCGATGGCTGCACCGCATGGGTTCATATGCTTGAGACCTACACAGAACGGAGCATCGAACTCACGGACAATGTTGAGAGCCGCATTAGCATCCTGGATATTGTTGTAAGAGAGTTCCTTTCCGTTAAGCTGCTCTGCTGTTGCGAGCGAGAAAGGTACAGTGTCAAGAGTTGCATAGAACTTGGCGTTCTGATGAGGGTTCTCACCATAGCGGAGAGTCTGCTTGAGGTCATACTCAAGGAAAAGTTTCTCGTTCAGACCTGCTGCCTTACGCATGTATGTAGCAATCATCATATCGTACTCGGCTGTGTGGGTATAAGCCTCTGCAGAAAGCTG
>JAEIGA010003845.1_pt1 | contig 23357 bp, 23 predicted proteins | sample 9270691 | NCBI WGS metagenome assembly JAEIGA01 (sample SAMN17057246, study PRJNA624740) | gut metagenome | biome: biome; isolation source: fecal sample | host: Bos grunniens | place: China: Xizang | collected 2019 | reverse complement strand
TCTGTTTTTTCAGTGCACGACGAAGGGGAATATAACGGTCTAAGCTGCAGATTACTAAAGAAATGCCAATGGATGCTACCAGTAGCAAATACCACCAAGAACTGTACAAATTGTGAAAGCCTAAAGAATAATAAATACTCCCTAAGACCCCATATTGCTCTTGATAATACTGCTCGGCCGGGATTGTTGGTGGTATGTACAGCTCTTGAGGAAAAATCGTTCCTAAAGAAGAAGCTATTAACGTAATCACAATAAGCCAGATTCCTACTTTAACAGAGGAAAAGAAATTCCAAATCTTATCAACAATTGTCTTGTTGTAGGTTTGGGAACGACGAGCTGTTCCTTCATAGCGCATATCCACTGTTATTTTATTTTGCTCGCTCTCTTCCAAAACTCTCCCGCATGATTCACAAAGGATTGTGCCATGAGGATTAATATGTCCACATTCACATTTCACTTCATTCATGTCAAAAAACTCCCCAATTTATGGCTTTATTCTTTCCAATGCTTCCTGTACCATCGGCTCAGTTAAGCCGCTATTCAATGTATCTACTAAATTGCCGTCTTTATCAATAAGAAAAGTAACAGGAAGAGGACTTACTCCATAGGCATCCTGCACTGCATCTGATTGATCAATTAAGATAGGAAAGTCCAAATCATACTTAGCTGCAAAGCTATTGATTGAAACCTTTGGCTCACCAACATTCACAGCTAAGATTTGGACTCCTTGATCTTTATAAACAGCATACTGATTATTCATGTTCGGCATTTCCGCTTCGCATGGCTTACACCATGTACCCCAAAAATTTAAAAAAACACCTTGTCCTCGATAATCAGAAAGTTTATGTGTATTTCCTTCTAAATCCGTTAAAACAAAATCAGGAACTGGTTCATTTTTCGCTACAGCTTTATTATCTTCTTTTGTATAATTCGCATAAAGCGTATAAGCCAGTGCGATAGCTAATACAGCAAGTATGCTTGTTCTCATTACAAGACGAAGTTGCTTTTTTCCCATCATACTTCCCTCACCTTAACTTTTAACGAAATTATACCACCCATTCCATTTAATAACATATAAACAGTGTTTATATTATCGAAAATTGTGTGAAGATTACATTATCTCTTAGTTGCTGTTGCCATAACACGCAGTTTTTTCACTTCATGAGGCGTCAATTCACGCGAATCTCCCGTGCCTAAGCCTTGCAGAGTCAAAAAGCCGTATTGCTCACGTTTAAGCTTAATAACAGGATGTCCGATTGCATCAAACATTCTTCTTACTTGGCGATTGCGTCCTTCGTGAATAATAATTTGAATAATACTCGTATTTTTCTTCTTATCTACCGATAAAACCTTCACTTTCGCCGGAGCCGTCATTCCATCCTCAAGTTTAATTCCGTATTGCAACTTCTTTAATTGCTCTCGGAATGGAATTCCTTTTACCTTCGCCACATAATACTTATCAACTTCGTTCTTCGGATGCATTAAAAGGTTTGCAAATTCACCGTCGTTCGTTAGGAGTAATAATCCTGATGTATCATAATCAAGACGCCCTACTGGATAGATTCTTTCTGTCACTTGAGGTAAAAAATCCGTAACTACCTTTCGATTTTTATCATCTGAAACTGCGGAAATGACACCGCGAGGTTTATTTAAAATATAATAAACAGGCGCTTCTCCTTGTAATGGCACGCCATTTACCTCTACCTTATCGTTCGGTCCTACTTTCGCTCCTAGCGTATTAACAACTTGACCGTTAACTGTAACTCGTCCATCTATTATTAATTGTTCAGCTTTTCTTCTTGAAGCCACACCTGAGTGCGCGATTACTTTTTGCAATCTTTCCATTTTTTATCACCTCTTACATATTACTTCTTGCCGATAAAATTAACAAGCAATATACTATTATGTCACATTCTCTACAAAAATCAAAAGCATAATATTATACAATCATAAATTTCGTCATTTTCATAAGCCGGCCAAGTCCAATAATCTTGCCTTCAACCCTGACTCCAGCTGTTCCTTATTACTCGTCGTTCCTTAAAATACGTAAACGTTTGCTTTATAGAGCAGGGGTCTCTTTGCCTTACACTTATTATGTAAAAAATAACAACTAAAAAACCCTTTCAATTTTACGATACACTATTTTTGAAAGGGTCACTATTATTTAATTAATAACCAAATATAAAAATTACAACAGCAATCGCTGCTGCTAAACCAACTAAATCTGCAAGTAACCCGACCTTTAAAGCATCTCCCATTTTCTTTATGCCCACAGCTCCGAAATATACAGTCAACACATAAAAGGTCGTGTCTGTACTTCCTTGTATGACAGCAGCAAGCCGACCAATAAAGGATTCCGTACCATAAGTCGAAATCAAATCACTTGTCATTCCTAGCGCTGCATTTCCAGATATCGGGCGAATAATCGCTAACGGAACGATTTCCGATGGAACTCCTATGAAAGAAAACAGCGGTTTAAAAACTCCGACAAAAGCGTCCATTGCACCGGACGCCCTAAATACCGCAATAGCTACAAGCATGCCAACTAGATAAGGAATAATTGAAAAGGAAATGGTTATCCCTTCTTTACCGCCTTCTACAAAGCTTTCATATGTCGGCACCTTTTTGAAGGTGCCATACACTAAAATACCGCCAATTAATATTGGAATAATCCACACCGAAAGAGATGCGAAATATTGCATAGCTTACCCTCTCCCATTCCGCTTCCTTCTTTCATAAAAAAACCGATCAATCAGTATGCCTCCAATCATCGATATAACTGTCGCTATTATTGTCGGTAAAACGATATCAGTCGGATTAACAGCTCCATATTTTATACGAATGGCAATGACAGTTGTTGGTATAATGGTTATGCAGGATGTATTAATGGCTAAGAACGTAATCATCGAACGACTGGCTTCGTTTTTGCCACCATTTAAGACTTTAAGCTGCTCCATCGCCTTAATCCCTAAAGGAGTAGCAGCATTTCCCAGCCCGAACATATTCGCTGTCATATTAGACAAAATATAGCCCATAGCCGGATGATCGCTCGGTATATCAGGGAACAACCTAGATATTAGTGGCTTAAATAACTTGGACAGCTTCACTAATAAACCGGCATCCTCAGCGATTCTCATTAAACCTAACCAGAAGACAAGTACACTCATTAAACCTATACATATGGCAACAGCATCAGACGCAGCCTTGAACAACGCTTCATTCACTTCATTCATTGTTCCGTTAATCGCCGCAAAAACAAAGCCAATGACTAGCATCCCAACCCATATGTAATTAACCATCTTTCCCGATACCTACCAACATCATAAACATATTTAACCAACTCTCATTCAAGGTCAAGTTGCTTGTTTCTTCGGTAGGCTGATAATGAATATTTCTAGATCCTATTGCTTCTCCATCCAGTTTTACAATGGCTTTACCAACAATTCTCGGAACTTGATTAGCGTTCTTCCACTCTTTCTTCGGAGTAAGCAATTTAATATCAAGTGTGACTTGTTCCTTTTCCTCTTCAGATAGGGGATAAGTATATTCATTAAGAATCTCTACCTTGTTTTTATAAAAGGAATGCTTAATTTTCTTTAAATGTCCCATTGCTAGAACGGTCGTCATTGTATAATCAGTAAAAGCCATATCAAATAGCGTCATATGATCATTCCAATCATCTCCTGCGTTAAGCGTCACCACCACTAAAGCCATCCCATCCTTTTCTGCAGTTGATACAAGCGTTCGTTTCGCAAGCTTTGTATATCCTGTTTTACCTCCCGTAGAATACTTGTACAGCTTCAGCATTTTATTCTTATTATTCCATACGTAATCCCAATTTTCATTTGGATTTGGGGCATGATGTTCTTTGGTGGCAGAAATCTCCTTAAAAGTTTCGTTATTCATTGCATAGCGTGTCAGCAATGCCATATCATACGCTGTAGAATAGTGATTTTTAGTATTGTCCAAACCATGAGGATTCGAAAAAGAGGAGTTTTTCATACCTAACTCTTCCGCTTTCTGATTCATTAAGTAAACAAAGCCTTCTAGGCTCCCTCCTACATGCTCAGCAATCGCTACTGCTGCATCATTTCCTGAACGGAGCATTAAGCCATAAACTAAATCCTCCAACTTGATCTTCTGCCCTCTTTTTAGATATAAGGATGAACCTTCCGTTCCAAATGCTCGATCGCTTACAGTAACCATTTCATCAAGTTTTCCTGATTCAATGGCTAGAATGGCCGTCATTATTTTTGTTATACTTGCAATCCTCTTTTTTTCGTGCGCCTCTTTTTCATACAAAACTCTTCCGCTTTCCAGCTCCATCAAAACCGCATTTACTGCACTAACATCGACAGAGGCAGCATCTGCATTTATTTGCCGAGGAGAAATTGCTGCAAACAAAAAGAAAATAAGGATTATGGCGCTTACTCTTTTAAAATGCATGGACTAACTCATCCTTTTCATGTTTTATACAAGTCTATGAAAAAAGGACAAGTGTTATGACAAAAAAGAAGCAGGAACAGTCAAAAAGGTATACTCTCAGACTGTCCTGCTTCGAACGCTCACTTATATCTTATTTAATTACCTATTTATTTTGCTGCTACATATATATGCTAACTAAGCCATCAATCAAGTCGTTCCATTATTCTGTAAATAATCTTTTATCATTTCACGATGGCTCCCTACCATTTTTTCAGGAAGCTTGTCCGGACTAAAAAATTGAACATCTACAGATTCTGAACCATCAATTTGAATATCACCTACATAATCCTTACAAAGATATGCAATTGTCACAATATAAAATTCATCCCCATTTTCTGCTACCGAAAAATGCTTTGCACCTGAATATACATTTAGCAGCCGCAATTTTTTCACCTTCAAGCCAGTTTCTTCAAGCACTTCCCGTTCAGCCGTCTGCTCAGTCGATTCTCCTAGTTCCATAAGACCTCCCGGCAGTCCCCAGGTCCCTTTGGGATAGGCCCGTTTTTGCAATAAAATATGCCCTGCTAAATCTACAATGATTACTACCGCCCCTGTCAAAAGTATCGGACGATGCCCTACAAGCTTTCTTATTTCATTTATATAACCCACAATCATCCCCCCCGCAATTAATATCTATAACTCTAGTATAGCTTTATGAATAAAGAGTAGAAAACTCTTTACTTTTTGTCCGTAAGAACAAAAACTTAGGCGCTCCGTTAAGCACCTTATGAGATGATGCACTTGCGGATGAGAGTGACGAAGATACTGGACGTATAGTTGTTTTCCCTTACTCTCCCTTAGTTAAAGGAAAACTGAAATATGTAGAGCGCTCGCATAGCGGCGATCAGCATAAGACGAGCCAGCTAGAAGTTTCTCTTCACCTTCTTAATGGATTGGCTGTTCGAAAAGCTAAACAGGCTGAGTCCTCATTTCGAAGTTGCCTTATCATAGGGTGAATGCGAGCTAGACGTCGATACACTCTATTCTTACTTATATACAGTTTTTATATAATTACCTAATAATAAAGAAAACTTGCCTTTGGAAAAGGAGGTCTTCTCTATAGCATGGGAGAGGAGCCTCTTAAAAATCAGACAATGATCTTAAGAGGTCCCTTCTTATCACACAGGTTTCCACTGCAGCTTTTGTGCCTTTCCAAAACGATCCTCAACTGCAGGCCATTTGACAATATTCCACCACTTGTCAACGTATTCGCCACGGTTATTTTTATATTGTAAATAGTAGGCGTGCTCCCAAACATCCAACGGTAATAGAGGAATGGTATCCCATTGTGTCAAATTGTTATGTTTTTCACTTTGTAAAATTTCCAGTCTTCTAGGTCGTGGAGACCAAACAAGAATTGCCCATCCTGATCCTTCAACTTGTTTTGCCGCTTCAGAAAAATGCTTTTTAAAAGCATTATAGTTGCCGAAATCTCTATTAATTTGTCTCATAAGAGCACCTTTTGGCTCACCTCCACCTTTTGGACACATACTTTCCCAGAAAAGCGTGTGCAAATAATGCCCTGATCCATGGAATGAAGCTTCTCTTTCCCAATGCTTTAGCATGGAGAAATCATTTGTCTCACGTGCTTTTTGCATCATCTTTTCTGCCCTATTCAATCCATCCACATAGGACTGATGATGCTTATCATGATGAAGCTTCATGATTTCGTTTGAAATATGTGGTTCTAACGCATTGTAATTATACGGAAGGGGCGGTAAGTTATGCTGACCGATTGGTATAACCATCTGACGAGAGTTTTCTTCAATTTTTTCTCCTTCCCTTAATAGTTCATTTATATCCTTCACCAATGTTTGTAAACTTATAGTCTCATTTTCAGTTATTTCATCTTCTTTAATACTATTGATAAAGAAGTCCATTCTTTTCAGACTATCTTCTAGCTCCTCATAATCATATCGTTTACTTTGTGTATATAATTTGATTTTCTCAAACCAATTTTTCACTTCCAAAAAATAAGCTTTATAATCCATTTGCAATCAGCCTCCCCTTTCACTAATATGATGAAATAGCTTGGCTTGTGAAATGGCATTTACATGATTCAGTTATTTACTTATAAAAAAAACAACCTCTTATGCGAAAAGAGGTTGTTCTTCATAAACTATGTTAGTCTTACAATCCTTTAAATTTTCATATTTCCTGGATTGATCATTTTTGTACGATAATCAGTTTCATAATACTCCAGGTCTTCCCTCACACTTTGGAAGCCACCTTCTAATTGCTTAATTAAACCAGAAAGTGACGGTGCTACTTCCTGATGAAACTTGATTGAATTTTTCCCGGTATACGCCGAACGGCTATCTTCATACCAACAATCATTTTTAGGAGAGAAAAACTCCTCGATACATTGATGATAGATTTTATACAACGTTTTTTCAGCGGCAATTTTATGGAATACTTCATTATTTAATACAATTTTGCATGCCTCATAGCCTTCCTCACAATAAACAACCAATCTACGTAAATTTGTAAGCAAGCTTTTATAATATTCCTCATCAGCGCTCTGTTCACGCTGAAGACTCTCTTGTGTTGCTGCATTCAAGTATTCTTCTAAAGCATTTACGGTTGTGCCAAGAAAACTACTTACTTCTTCTAGTTGTGATTTAACAAGACTATTTCCCATGTTTGACATCCCCTTTTATCTATACTCTTAATTTATTATCAGTATCAGTAAAGATACATTAACTTTATTCAAGCTGTCTGACCATGCTTTCAATCTCATCATAATTAGCATTTTTCAAGTATTCGGAAAACTGCAGTTGATCATTTACAAAAATCCTTTTTCTACTCTTTCCTTGCGGATGCTGTAACAAATATATGAGAGCTACAATATCCCTCAAGTAAATTTCGCGATTTCCCACTCGAAATAGAGGCTCTTTAGAATACGGAATTAAACCCCTTATTTGTTCTTCAAAAAACTTAACATATAGGACATGCAGCGTTCTTTCTTCTCCATCCAGATAAAACGTCACTTCCGATCGAGTAAAGAAATCCTCAGATGTATTGGGTTGTGCTTTTATCAGCTCATAACCTTTACACTGTTTCAGTTTCAATCGTTTCCCTCCAATGAAAAGCATATACTTATAAAACGGATAAAGCGAAACTTTAATCTCCTATTTATGTCTACGCATCGCCATGCAGCGGGAGTCTTACTGTCCTTTATCAAGGCGGATAAATGATCGACAAGGCAAATCGTTCCTTCTATATTATCATACTTTTCTCATTTGCTGTCATCTCATTTATCCTTACTTTTCCCTGATTAATTAGGCAATCCAAAAAACAAATCAGCTTCTTCATTAAGCTCGTCTTCTGTTGCTTCTTCTAACGGTGGCAATTCTCCCAGCGTTTTCAATCCGAAACAATCCAAAAATTCCTTTGTCGTTCCATAAAGAATAGCTCGTCCCGTTCCTTCCGCTCGTCCCACCTCTTTAATGAGGGCCTTAGCTGTTAGTGTTTGCAGTGAACGATCAGTCTTTACGCCTCGAATTTCTTCGATTTCCACCCTTGTAATCGGCTGTTTATAAGCGATAATCGCCAATGTTTCTAGCGCCGCTTGTGATAGAATGCCACTTCCAGGACTTTCAACGAGCTTCTTCAAATAATCAGAATGCTCCTTCTTAGTTACCATCTGAAAAACACCGCCAACCTCAATAATCTGTAAGCCTCTGCTTTCATCATTATATTGGTCCTTCAATTCTTCAATTATATTCGTTGCTTCTATATTCGTTATATCTAGAACATTCGTAAGTTGCTGCATTGAAATACCTTCATCACCAGCAGCAAAAAGCAATGCTTCAACAATGCCCTGCAATGATTTCTTACTCAATAGAAATTACACCTTCCTTGCCTGCAAATAAATGAAACTTTGCTCAGGAAGGATAGGTTTACCTTCCTGAGCATTCTAGCTTCATCGACCAGCCCCTCGAGGTCATAAGCCATTTCTCTTCCGGAAATCTCAAAACCGATTTCCTACGGAGGCTTGTCTTATGCTGGTCGGGACAGAACGGGCCGATTCCGCATTTCGATGTTGAATCAATCCGCTTTGTTTTAAGCATCTTCTTAAAGCGGGATTCTTACTCTCCCTTATCAAGTCGAATAAATAATTCCGCAAAATTGTTTTCTTGTTCTACCAATATGGCATTACGCTTTAATAATTCCAATATAGCCAAAAAGGTAATGACTATATGCTCACGATCATAATATGGAAATAATGATTCAAAACTCACACGACCTTTAACTGCTCCAACATGCTTAAGAACTTCTGACATTCTGTTTTCTATCGAAATTTCCTGCCTAGCTACTTTCGTATTTAAAGGCTTCTGAAATTTTTTTCTACGAAGAAGCTTATGATATGCCCCCAGCATTTCATATAAAGATACATTTAAATCCACCTTTTGTGGCAATAAATCCTTTACTAAATAAGTTAAGTCAGTTGGAGGCTTTGAGAACATTAAACTTCTTTCTGCCTCTAAGGTCTTTAAGTCTTCAGCTGCTTGCTTGTACTTCTTGTATTCTAACAGTTTTTCCACGAGTTCATCACGCGGATCTTCTTCATAACTGAAATCTTGCTCTTCTTCAAACTCAGGCTCATGCTTTGGAAGAAGCATTTTGCTTTTTATCGCCAATAAAGTGGCAGCCATCACTAAATATTCGCTAGCTACATCAAGTTCCAGCTTTTTCATAGTATGAATATAAGAAAGATACTGTTCCGTTATTTCCGATACAGGGATATCATAAATATCGATCTCCAATGTATGAATTAAATGTAGAAGTAAATCAAGCGGTCCTTCAAAAGCATCAATCTTTACGTTATATATCATCAAACTACCACCATCATTTTTATAGAGTACAATTTTCAGGTCTTAACTATATGTAGTGGCGCCAGCAGACTTTCCCCATGCAAAAGTTAAGTAATCTATACTTTACACTATTTTAATATTTTATTTTCACCATATTACTCCTAAGTATAGAGGATTATTGTTGTTTATCCAATAGGGTTTTTTAGCTTTGCATTACATAATTTATTCATGATAGGCATCCGCCTATACTAAAAATGAGGCCGGTTCATATGCTGACAGTGAATAAACCTTTAAGGAGGTAATTGTATGGGAAGTAGTAGTTGTTGTGGTGGCGGTGGCGGATTCGGTAACACTAGTGGTTTTGCCTTAATCGTCACTTTGTTTATCTTACTCGTTATTGTTGGTGCTGCTTGGATTTACTGATGCTAATTAATACCCGGTTATCAAACCGGGTTTATACATATAATTCAATAGGTCCGTGTCGCTCAGTATTACTTGCTGAAAATAGCGAAAATATAATTAATTTGCTACACTTTAATCGAGAGGAGTGATGATTTGGCTTACCCAAATGAATTCATCGATTATTTAGTTCAATTCCATGGAAGTCGCGATTATTTTGAATGTCATGAAATTTTAGAGGAATATTGGAAAGAAACAGATTCTGGGAATAAAATGTCTCACTGGGTTGGGTTCATTTTATTAGCAGTATCTGCCTATCATCATCGAAGAGGAAATTTCCCTGGAGCGGAAAGAACCGCTCGCAATTCACTTAAAATCATGACTCATACACCAGTATCTGTCATTCATTCTCTTGGCTTAGACTATGAGCAGCTTATCCAAATGTTAAAAATGTCTATCACTAAAATAGAGCAGAGACAGCCTTACGAAAGCATGAATTTACCGATTAATAGTAAGGAACTTCATGAAATTTGCCAATTTAAATGTCAGAAAAAAGGACTCGATTGGCTTCACATTGGCCAAGTGGCTGAAGACATTATTCACCGTCATACATTAAGGGACCGTAGTGAAGTTATTAAAGAGCGAGCCTATCAAAAGACACTTCGGCAACGAAAATAAAAGAGAAGCTTCATCCCAACTCGTCGTGATCAAAAATGGCAGATTTTATAATTTATCCCCATAAAAAAAACAAGCTGCTAGGAGCTTGTTTTTTCTTGATTTAAGCCTTTTAAGCCTCTTTTATATTACATCTATTTAAAAAATCACTTGTAGCATCTGTAGCTTTCATTGCTTTGTCTTTATAAATTTCTTTCAATTGTTTAACCATCTTGCCACCTATCCCTTGGTGGCGAAAAGAAGGATTTACCGTTATATGCTGTATAATAATTTCTGAGTTTGTTCCATCATCTTCTATCATGATGCCAATTATGCCAATTATATCCTCGCCTTCTTTCCAAAGGAATAACTGCCAATTACTTTCCGCTTCATATTGTTTAATAGTTGCTTGAAGTTTTTTCACTTCTTTTTCATTAGGCATTAACGAAAGCAATCCCATAGCAATCTTTTCTAAGTTCTTTCTATAACGTATTAGCATATATTTTTACCTCTTTTTATCGAAGAACATATTCTTTTAATATAAGACCATCACAAATATGTATTATATTTTACAAGAAAGCTATTTGTCTATCAACTGATAGTCTCACGCCCATATTTACTATAAAAATTCATGAATGTACCAAATTTACTACATTATGCTATAAAACGCCAATAAATTATGCCCCAACCAAGTGTCATAATTACTAAAATGAGTAACAATATCATATTACTTTTACGCAAAATGCCCATCCTTTCGCATAATCTGTATTTCGTTTACACAGTTAAAATGCAAGCTATATTGAGTCAATTATTATTTGAACATTGGAATAAAATCAATTAAAACTTTTAGACAAAAATTGCACAAGGACTATTAGGGGATTTGTTGAATTCTTTCTTCTATGCTATCTTTGTAAATGTTAGTGTTAGAAATTGATAGCAATGAAACTTTTTATTGTAGAAAACGTCTACATAATTCAGGAGGTTTTAAAAGGATGAAATTAAAGAAGACAAAAATATGGCTGGCTTTATTGCTAAGCTGCTTATTAATATTACCGATACAAGTAATGGCTGACGCTCAACCTGGAGACGTCATTGTCACACTCGGAGAAAATTTAACAGCCGATCAACGTGCACAACTATTGAAGGAAATGGGTGTTGACGAAAACGTTGATATTGTTACGGTATCCAATGCAGAAGAGCATGAATATTTAGGTCAATATATTTCTGCAAGATTAATCGGCACGAAAGCACTTTCTTCATCAAAAATTACATTAGGGAAGAAAAACTCCGGCCTTATCGTTAAATCACATAATATTGATTGGGTAACCGAGGAAATGTATATTAATGCTTTAGCGACTGCAGGTGTTAAAGATGCTGAAATATATGTAACAGCTCCCTTCGATGTATCCGGAACTGCCGCTTTAACTGGCATTATTAAAGCCTATGAAATTACTGCAGACAAAACGATTCCAGAAGAAGTGAAACAAGCCGCAAACGAAGAAATGGTTACAACAGTAAAACTGAGTGATGAAATCGGAACAGACGAAGCTTCTTCACTGATTACAAAAATTAAAGAAGAGATGTCTAAAAATCCTCCTGAAACAGAAGAGGAATTAAGAGCGCTGATTGAACGTGTTGCTAACGAATTGGGCATTGAATTGACTGATGCACAGCTACAAAGCCTAGTAGATCTTTTTAATAAATTAAAAGACTTGAATATTGATTGGAATGCAGTAGGAAATCAGCTGCAGGAGGCAAAAGATAAACTATCCAATTATTTAAGCTCAGAGGAAGGACAAACATTCCTCGAAAAATTAAAAGGCTTTTTCGTTAGCTTAATCGAAGCAATCAAATCATTCTTCAGCTCCAATGAATAAAGCCAAACTTTGGTTTTTGTATACTTCAACGAAAGGGACCTCTGCATATAACAACTATGCAGAGGTCCCTCTGTAATTTATTTAATCGCAGCTTCCTTTAAAGGCAAGTCAAGTTTTATCAAATCTTGTAAAGATTCGCGTTTTACCACAAGACAATCCTGACCATTTTCGACAAAAACAACCGCAGGTCTTTGAATACGATTATAATTATTCGACATTGCATATCCATATGCCCCTGTACAAAAAACAGCTAAAAAATCCTTCGGGCTTGTTTTTGGCAAAGGTAAATCCCATATGAGCATGTCACCACTTTCGCAACATTTCCCTGCAATTGAAACCTTTTCTTCCGCTTGATCGTTTACACGATTCGCTAAAACAGCATCATACTTTGCATTGTAAAGAGCAGGACGTATGTTATCACTCATTCCTCCATCAACAGCTACATATTTACGTACATTCGGAATTTCCTTCGTACTTCCGATACGATAAATCGTTGTCCCTGCATCACCAACTAGCGATCGTCCTGGTTCAATCCAGATTTCAGGAAGAGCAAGCTCAAACTGTTCAGCTAGACTTTTCACTTTAACTACGATTTCTTCAACGTAGCTAGCAGCAGGCAAAGGAGAATCTTCCGCTGTATAACGAATACCGAATCCTCCTCCTAAATTCAATACCTCTGCTTTAAATTCAAATTTATCGCTCCACTCTTTAAGCTTCTTCATAAGCTTTTCAGCAGCTAAAAGAAAGCCCGTCGTTTCAAAGATTTGAGAACCTATATGACAATGCAAACCGAGCAGTTCTACACTGTTGCTTTTACTCGCAAAAAGCATCGCCTTTTCAGCCTGACCATTTTCTAAATGAAACCCGAATTTAGAATCTTCCTGGCCAGTTACAATATAATCATGCGTATGCGCCTCTACTCCCGGTGTCACGCGCAGCAATATGGGCATCAGCTTGTTCTTTTGCTCACACAGTTCGGCTAATGTAATAAGTTCCTGTTCATTATCTACTACAATACATCCAATTTGTTCCTCTATCGCCATTTCTAGCTCTTCGATACTTTTATTGTTCCCATGAAAATGTATGCGTTCCCTTGGAAAACCTGCTGATAACGCAGTAAATAACTCACCTGCTGAAACAACATCCAAGGATAGACCCTCTTCTTCTATCAATTGAATCATCGCAATTGAAGAGAATGCCTTACTGGCATAAGCAACTTGAGAAGGAACCCCTAAACGATCAAATGTCTGCTTAAAACCTCTCGCTCTTTCTCTAATTAAATTCACATCGTATATATATAGTGGTGTACCATACTTTTGGGCAAGCTCAACCGTATCTTTTCCTCCAATTTCCAAGTGCCCTAATTCATTCACCTTGCTTGTGCCATAAAAATACATACTGTCCATCCCTTCTCTTCAAAACGAGTAAATATAAATTATTATAAAGTTATCACAATAATCTTACAACTTCAAGACAAGGTGTTTTCGTTTTTAAGGTTGTTTATAACGATTGCGTGGATGAACAATGCTTGGACGTATCTTCGAGCCAGGAACAGACCTTCTGACTAGGATTTGTAAAAAAGCTTTTGGATTAAAAGGAATAAACGGCCATAAATAAGGCGTTTCCAGAGATTTCATATGTACCAATAATAATATATAAACTGTAATGCCTATGATAAAACCTGGGAGTTTAAATAACACCACCATAAATAGCAAGAAGAGACGAGCAATTTTGTTTGCTACCCCTAGTTCTAAGCTTGGTGTTACGAAGGTTCCTACTGCCACTACAGCGACATATAAAATGACCTCTCCTACAAAAAAGCCCACATCTATAGCAATTTGGCCTATTAATACCGCTGCCACTAATCCCATAGCTGTAGATAATGGAGTCGGTGTGTGAATGGCTGCTAACCGCATAAACTCAACGCCTATTTCTCCAATTAATAATTGTATTAATATACTAATATTCGTCTCATCATTCGGGCCAACAAAAGCTAGCTGCTCTGGCAATAAATACGGGTCTGACACAAATAGATACCATAATGGTAATAAGAACAGTGAAGCAAAAATACCTATATAGCGAATCCATCTGACAAACGTCCCTACAGCTGGAGACTGACGATATTCCTCCGCATGCTGGACATGATGAAAATACGTTGTTGGTGTAATAATCACACTCGGAGATGTATCAACAAAAATCAGGACATGCCCTTCTAGTAAATGCGCCGCTCCAACATCTGCTCGTTCCGTGTATCTAACTAGCGGATAAGGATTATAGCCTTGCTGTACCATAAATTCTTCTATCGTTTTATCTGCCATGGTTAATCCATCCGTCTCAATGGATTCAAGCTTCTCCTTGATTGTACTAACCAAGTCTGGATTAGCGACATCTTTTAAATAGCCTACTGCTACGTCTGTTTTGGAACGTTCTCCTACCTTCATTATCTCAAAACGTAACCTCTCGTCCCGAATACGTCTTCTTGTCAATGCAGTATTGACGATAATATTTTCTACATAGCCATCGCGCGAACCACGTACTACTTTTTCCGTATCTGGTTCTGAAGGTGTACGGCCCGGATAGCTTCTAACATCCACAACCAACCCTTCTTGTACGCCCTCGGTAAGAAATACAACCAATCCAGACAACACTTGGTCTACCATCTCGTCAAGTGTATAAACAGGCGATACAGATTGATTGACCAAGCGATTTTCAATTACAGGAAAAACATGATAATTCCCACGTTCCTGATCATTCAAATCGACTAGCTCTTTTAGTAATTCAATAACATATGCTGTATCGCACAGGCCATTTACATAATAGACATTCACATCTTTCCTTAAAACTTTAATCTTTCTTACGCCTAAGTCAAAGCTTTTTCCAAGCCCAACTCGATCTGTCATATACTTTTCAATTTCAGCTAGGTTACCGGAAATCTTTAGTTCTTTTTCACTATTTTTCATTGTCATAATAGCCACTTCTTTCAAGAATTACTTCTACTGCCATTTTCGTTATAGGCGAACCTCTTTTATAATCATCATGTAATGCCATCTTGCCGACATCACCAATTCCAATAACAATTGGGGCTTTTATTGAATCAATACTATAGACTGTATCACCATTTAATTTACCTACTTCCATTTCCGGCAATCCATACTTATCGACACCATATGGAGTCAAGTTCCCATCGCGGTCTATACACACATCGACTTTTGTCCATTCGCTCTGCTTCGTCTTTGCAGCGACAGCAACTATGCCCAATATGTCAATATCTGGATGAGAACTGATATATTTCATTACTTTTTCTCCGTCACCTTCTCCTACAAATCCACTATCATCCACCATCACAAGAACAGGATCACAGGCGGCTTTTTTAATTAATTCAACTATGTCCTTCCCTTTTAATGTTGTCGGATTCCCTTGCGATAGCGAAATGCATCTACCACCTATTTCCCGGGCAATTAATTCAACTGTTCGTTTCGCATATTCATCACCATCAGTGATTAAAATAACTTTCCGCTTTTCGCTCATGAACCGTTATCCTTTCATATTTACTATAGATAAATGAAGTATATCCATTGGAATAATGAGCCTACAATTTTCCCTAATACAATCGCCATTAGTAAGTAAATAATTTTTCCATGGATTCCAATTCTTTTAGAAAGTATCGGTATGACATTGAGCACCTCCGTTAAAGCAGCCGCAAGCATTCCATTAAAGGTGCCGCTTAATAAACCGATAATAACCAACACTAAAATTGACGCATGAATGACCGTATCATGAAAACTAAACCAGCTTCCCAAAATTGCTCCTGCTACTACCGCCACCTCATACATATGTAGCTTTTTTTGAGTTCCCGTCAATTGAGTGAGTCTTGGAATAACACCTAACACAGCTAAAAATGCAACAAAACCGGCACCAACCGAAATACCCCAAGCTAACCATATAAAAAGAACACTAAGATTGAGTATGATCATCAATTTTCTTAATACTTTCCTTATTTTCATTCATCATGACATATTGATCCAAATCCTGTTGATAGTTGAACATCTCTACCTCAAGCGGACTCGGTTCATCATTGAACCTTTTTTTAAAGAAATGATTAAAGAATAATACCATTCCCAATCCTAAGCCAAAGCTATAAGGGATTTGTAGAATTAATGGCCTTTCTATTTCATTTCCTGTAATTAACTTATATATTTTTTGATGAACAGCCGGCATACTGACATCTTCATGAAAATTCATAATTGTAAGTGCGGACCCAACAAAAAGTAGCAGCCAGACAATTACAAACAAAATTGTATTGTTCTTCTTTTGCTCCGGAACAACTTCAATGATGGTCTGCGATGGACCAATTGCCTGTATATCAATAGGGTAATTCTTTGAAATCTTCTCAAGGATTGATGACAAATCTATAACGATGATATTTCGATCACTTTTTTTAACCTCATAGATGAGTAATCCCTGCAAACTTGTAACAATCTCCTCTGTTCCAATAATCCTAGCAATGTCCTCAAGATAGATTTTAGTTTGATTCACACGAATGTGGACACGGTGCCTTAATCTTAAATACACCATTTGTTCCATTTTAAGTCACCCCGAACATCTCTTTACCTCTAACTACGGTTAGTATGCATAAATATATAAATCACATACAATATAATAAAAAATCCAACATTTACTATCTATTAAGTGATGTAATCTACTCTGAGGAGATGCCGCTTTCGGCCACTCGAATAAAAAAAACATTAGCTTGCATACAACAGAACATTTGTTTATACTTAAAACAAATGTTTGATGAAGGTGGTGAATAAATGATGAATGAAAAAGAAGCACTCATAATCAAATATATAAAAGAAAACCCGTTTATTTCACAAAATGAATTAGCTGAGAAAACCAAGCTATCCCGTTCTGCTGTTGCAGGTTACATATCATCCTTAACGAAGCAAGGGATTTTACTCGGTAGAGCATATGTACTTCCAACTAAGAAAGAGGTCCTATGCGTTGGTGGTTCCAATATTGATCGTAAAATACAAGTAATCAATCAAATTTCCTACGGTACTTCCAATCCAGCTTCTAGCTCACAATCCTATGGTGGTGTCGCTAGAAACATTGCTGAAAATCTCGGAAAGCTTGGTTGTGAACCTTCATTATTAACTGTAATTGGTGAAGACAAAGATGGAGAAGGTCTAATGCACCACACAAAAGAGTTTGTAGACCTTTCTCCATCCAAAATTATGCACAATGAAGTTACAGGAACATATACAGCAATTTTAGATGAAGATGGAGAAATGGCGATTGCACTAGCTGATATGTCAATTTACGACAAAATTAACATAGACTTTATCGAGAAGCGATGGGGATATTTTTCTTCATCAAGGGTAGTTGTCGTTGATACAAATTTTCCAAGCGATGTCTTACACTATATAATTGAACGCTGTAACAAAGAAAAGATTGCAATTTGTATCACGCCTGTCTCTTCACCTAAAATAAAAAAATTGCCACAAAAGCTTGAAGGTGTTACTTGGATTATTGCTAACCACGATGAAGCCGAAGCATTGGCAAATATGAAAATAAAAAATGATGACGACTTTCAAACAGCTGCAAAAAAGATACTTAAAAAAGGTGTTGAAAATGTCATTATTACAAGAGGCAGCCAAGGCTTGTTGTATATGAATATAGCCGGAACAACTGGCACTATTCTTCCACCGAAAATTCACGTTGAAGATGTAACAGGAGCCGGGGACTCGCTTGTGTCTGGATTCATTTATGCACATTTAAACGGTTATTCTTTGGAAGAAGCATGCAAAATCGGCATGTCATGTTCTGCTTTGACGCTACAATCGCAGGAAACCGTTAGTCCTGATTTAAATGACATCAAACTACTACAAGCATTCGCACAATACTTTCATTAAAAAGGAGACATTAACATGTTAAAAAACTACATCGAATATTCACAAGAAGTACTAGAAGCAAAGAAAGCAAATAAACCAATTGTAGCATTAGAATCAACGATTATTTCTCACGGAATGCCATACCCTCAAAACGTTCAAACAGCAAAAGAAGTGGAAGAAATCATTCGTAAAAATGGTGCTGTTCCTGCTACAACAGCAATCATTAACGGTAAAATCAAAATCGGTCTTACCGAAGAAGAACTAGAATTTTTAGGAACAAGCAAAGATATTTCAAAAGCAAGCCGTCGTGACTTCGCTTATTTAGTTTCACAAAAGAAACATGGTGGAACAACAGTTGCTGCAACAATGATTTGTGCACAGTTGGCAGGCATTGAGGTTTTCGTAACTGGTGGAATCGGTGGAGTACACCGTGAAGCAGAAAATACAATGGATATCTCAGCTGACTTACAAGAGCTTGCTCAAACAAATGTAGCTGTTGTATGTGCTGGAGCAAAATCAATTCTTGATATCGGCCTTACTCTTGAATACTTAGAAACTCACGGTGTTCCTGTTGTCGGCTTCCAAACAGACCAAGTTCCTGCTTTCTATACCCGTACAAGCCCATTCAACGTTGACTTCCGCATGGACACTGCTGAAGAAGTTGCTTCTATGATCCGTACTAAATGGGATTTAGATCTCAAAGGTGGCGTATTAATTACTAATCCTATCCCAGAAGCGGATGCAATGGAGGAAGCATTCATTAATTCAATCATCGAAAAAGCGGTTGAAGAAGCGAAAGAAAACAATATTACAGGTAAAAATGTAACACCATTTATCCTTGGTAAAGTAAAAGAATTAACTGAAGGAACAAGCTTAACAGCAAATATTGCACTTGTTAAGCATAATGCGGAAGTCGGCGCACAAATTGCTGTTAAACTGCAAAAATAAAGAGAAGATTTGCCAGTGGGGTTCATCCCCCACCGAGCATTAATTGTTTAGCTTCATTGGCTTGAAATGGGAGTCTTTCTGTCCCTTATGAAGTCTGGATGAAAACATACAAAAAACGGGTATTGCTTTCGGTTAGAAAACAATGCCCGTTTTTATTAATTCTTCAGCCCGATTAATCAATTTCGGAGGAGATAAAGGACCCCTCTCTAATTATGCTGTTCATGCATGCTCAATCTCTTTTTTACTAGCTACTATTCCGGCAGCAGTACTCATCCATTCAAATTGACGATGACGAACTTTGAATAAAGTAATAGCATCATAATATATTTCCGGCTTATTTTTCATTTCATCCAAAAGCACTTGCTTCGATTCAATTTCTTCTATAGCCTGTGTAATATGCGCCTGAATATCTAGAATTGGCTGCTTAAAGAATAACGTTAAATCTCGTTCAATCGCTTTTTCAAAAATTTCATATTGCATAAAGAACTTATTGACAACAGATGTTGCTGTATCTGTATATTCCTCATTCTCAATAAACTTCTTATATTGATTGTATAATGTTTTATTTTGCGCAATAGCCCCCAACAACTTACCAGCACTCTTCAGTAAAAATTGTGATGGAGTATGTCGAAGCAGAATATTCTCGCGATCAATTTGCGTGCCGCTTGTCATACGACTTATATCGCGCTCCCAATCATTAAGAATTCTGAAGTCACCATCGAGATTCAAGACTTGTTCGCCATAAATTTTGTTAAAAGTAACCGACATTTCATCCAAGAATTGTTTGCTTTCTATTAACTCCTGCTTAGCTTCTGATATCCATTCTTGCATGGAAGAATAAATATTCGGCAATACTTTATCTTGGACATATTCTTGCAGGCGTCTATTCATTTCATCATTTAATTCCAAATGAATTTTCCGAAAGTCACTGTCTTCTTTAAGATACCCAGCACATTCTCGCAATATTTCCGGAATACGTTTTGACATTTCTTCTTTTATTTCAGCTTTTACATACACATATTTACTATGAATCGTATCAGCTTGTTCTTTTTCATGATCCCTCAGCTGGTGAATAGCTGCATTCATTTTGGAAACGATATCTTCATTCCAGATAATTTGTTCTTTATATTCATTTTCCTTCTCGACTCTATTCTTGAAGAAGTATACAATGACTCGCTGTATAACTTGAAGAAGCTTGTATGATCGAATTCCTTCTTTATTTCGTTTATAAGTAAAGGAAGAGAAAAGCTTTTGAATCATATCTTCTTGCCCGGCCACAGGGTATTTTGAAGAATACGGTACAACTTCCGAATCTGGAAAGTATTGCTTAACATTCGCCGTTACATCATCAACAAGCTTCATTGCTTCCTGCTTGTTGTAGATTGAATCCAATTTCGTCAGAACAAAGTTCATTGATATAGTTGGATTTTTTTCAATAATTTTCAGAGCAATGTCACGCTCCTGATCAGTAAAAGCATCCTCAGCATCCAAAACAAACAATAGCTCATCAGCTAAAGGAAGAAATTCCATCATTTCAGGGTCGTTTCTGCGAACTTTAAAGCCCGGTGTATCAGTTATAGACATTCGATGTTTTTTAAGTATGTTCGAAGGCATTGCCACATCTATAAGAGACCTTGAGTTTTCACATAATTCTTCAGCAATTAAATGTTTAATATCGGGTACTACTGTATCTGAATGCAGGTCATCATCAGAAACTACCGTCACTTGAGGTACGTTCCCGTCCTTTACACGTATCGTATTCGTTGTAGAATTCTCAAAAATATTTTCTTCTAAAATCGAATTGATAAAAGCAGATTTACCTGTCCCATTAACCCCTGCCACAAAGACATTCGTATAGCTTAAATCCATAATTTCCTGCACAAGCCAACGAACTTTCGCTCCGATTTCTATATTGTTAATACTTGCCCACTTCATCATATCTTGAAACAATTGCAAGCAGTCTTGAAGAATATCTTGATTACTTGCGCAAGTCCAAATACCTTGTTTCGCTCTTTCTAGCATTTCATCCTGGATGACGGAAGGGTAAAATTCATTCCATGTCAAAATGGCTGTATACGCCCAAATAGCTTGAGTAGACTTCGTAATCCTCATCCAATTTTCAAGGAACTTCGGCATAAAACGAATTGTATCATCCAATTCCATTTTCCCTACTAAACTATCTTTGAAGGCCTCAAAATATAAGCCTGATACGTGATCCCAAGCAGTTGATTTTGATACTTCTACACTTTCCACAATATCATTGATTGTCTCAAGCCAATGCACATATTTCTTATCACACTTATACTGGTTCCATAATGCAATGACCATTTTTTCAAAGCGCACAGAGTCTACTGAATATAGAACTTCCAAAGCACTATAAAAAAAGGCTGGCTCATGCAAATGTGATTTTCCTTCATCTATATATTTAATCAGCGTATCAAACCAGTGAACATCCTCAGTGCGTAATCCTTCATTAATCGCCAAGTCTATAGCATTTGGGAAATCATTATTTTGTTCAAAAAAGTAACGGGCGATTTTCGTGACTTTCGGATAGTCCGGATTCAATTCAACAGCTTCTTTAATAAACTGTGTAGCCAACTCTTGCTTTTCCTCTTCAACATATATTTGAAATAGTTTAAGGGCGATTTCGGTTTTTAGCAAGTTATGGTCCGTTGCAATGCTTTTATATGTTTCAATAGCTGTTGAAAATAAATCCAGTTCAAAGTACGCGTCTCCGACATTCTTCCTTGCCCAAGGCCCAAGCTCATTAGTAATGCTCTCCCACTTAAAAATTGCTGCTTCATAATCCTGATAGTGGAAATACAGCTCTCCTTGTGCAAATCGAATATTTGCTAAGTCAGCCAATTCTTTTTTATTTTCTTCATGGAACATATCACCCAAAATCTCAATAGGTAACTTTCCTTTTTTCCGATCCTTAAGCATTATTTCGTAAAATGTTTTTTTACTTAAATGCTGATCTATATTCATGAAATTGCCTCACTTTCAATTACATCCTTTTATGTAATTATTTTACTTATACTAAGTATAGTTGAATATTCGGTAGCCTACATTATTATTTTAGCAAACTTTCTTCGGGATTTTATTGCGGTTTGTTTACATTAACAATACAATTCTATACTTATTTTTGAGTATCATGAAATATGTCTGAAGTGAATGACCTATCAGTCTATTTAAGATACGACGTGTTCTCCAGGACGTGTACCTCCAGAAATCTGTGCTCCGTCGAGTCTTCTACCTCGTTACCAATTACACTTTCCTATAGTGCAAAAAAACTGACCCAAAAGTTGAGTCAGTTTTACTCCGGTTAATGAGCCGGGAAGAAAATCATTTGAATTAAGAATAGCAATGCGAAAATATAAATCAGGAAATGTACTTCTTTTCCTTTACCAGCAATCAATTTCAAGAATGGATAAATGATAAATCCAAAGGCAATGCCAGTAGAAATACTTCCTGCTAACGGCATAATCAAGATGACAATGAAAGCTGTAAAACCATCCTCAAATGAAGACCATTTGATTTTTGCCAATCCTTCCATCATGAAGCAGCCGACAATAATTAATACCGGAGCTGTAATCGAGGCAAGTGACGAAATTGCTGAAACGACTGGTGAGAAGAACATTGTTAATAGGAACATGATAGCTACTACAACTGCCGTTAAACCTGTACGCCCTCCGGCCGCAACACCTGCACTAGATTCCACATAAGCTGTAGAAGGACTTGTACCAAATGATGCACCAACGATCATAGCTATAGAATCACCGCAAAATGCTCTTTTAGCTCTTGGAAACTTGCCGTCTTTTACTAATCCAGCTTGATCTGAAACAGCTACCATCGTACCAGTTGTATCAAAAATCGTTACAAGTAAGAAAGAAAAAATAACTGCATATAAGCTGTTTGAAATAACACCGCCAAAATCTAAATCAAAGAATGTCGGTGTTGGAGGTAACGAAACAACGCCATCAAATTGAAGCATTCCACAGAAATATCCGATGATCGCTGTAATAAACATCCCAATGAAAAGGGCACCTTTTACGTTTCTAACCATTAATACTAATGTAATGAGTAAGCCAGCAATCGATAGTAGTGTAACTGGATTCTTTAAATCACCAAGAGCAATTAACGTAGAATCGTTAGCTACAATGATACCAGCATTTTTTAAGCCTAGGAAAGCAATGAACAGACCAATACCAGATGTTATACCGTACTTCACTGTATCTGGAATAGCATGTAAGAGCATTTCTCTCCACTTACTTACACTTATCACT
>JAEIGA010003844.1_pt1 | contig 23359 bp, 23 predicted proteins | sample 9270691 | NCBI WGS metagenome assembly JAEIGA01 (sample SAMN17057246, study PRJNA624740) | gut metagenome | biome: biome; isolation source: fecal sample | host: Bos grunniens | place: China: Xizang | collected 2019 | reverse complement strand
TTGGCCAAACCAAGGATGGAAGATTTGTTATGGCAGTCACAGATGGACGAATTAATGGAAGCAGTGGTTTAACGGCAAGCCAAAGCGCTGATGTTATGCTAAAGTTGGGTGCTGTTGAAGCAGTGAATCTTGATGGCGGGGGTTCCAGCACTCTATATGTCGGCGGTAAATTAATGAATATATTAGGAGAAAGCCAAAGGAAAATTGGCAGTGCTCTATTTATTATAAGGTAGTTATATGTTTCTAAGATAAAGGGACTGTCCATAAGTGAGAGAAGAGTGACTTTCATGGATAGTCCCTTTTTGGCTGAAGTTTATAAATCTTGGAGCGTAATTTTATCTAATTCCTTTTGTCTTTTCTTTTTAACAGATATTCGACCCTCACTCCAAATGCCTAAAAAAATAAACAGGCCCACAAGCAGAAAGGGTTCAAATTCAGCTCTTTTTATGAAAAATAGCCAAATCATAAGTCCGGCATAGCCGACAGGAAGAATGGCTCCCCAAATCAAATTATCTCTCCTTGATAAAAAATGGTGTATAAATAGAATGCCAAAGCTTAAGAGCAGCCCATACACGGTTCCCATTAAGAATCCTTCCTTTCGTTTTTATAGTTATCAATAATCAATTTAGCTGTTTCTAAGCTGAGGCGTTCATCAATGACAAGGTTTTTAATCAAGTTGATAAATTCAACATCCTCCTTTTTACTATTTAATTCGATTTTTTTGATTAAATTATCTAGCTTGGCTCGGACAGTCGGATATGAAACATCATAAATTTGGGCCATACTCTTTAGTGATCCTGAATTCAAAATAAATTTCCTGATAAATTCAACCGATTCTTTATCAAGTGACAGCAACCACCCTGGAATTTCTTCCTTTTCCAATTTATCTCACCTCTTATCAAAAATGTTAAAATAAATTTAAATAAAATTCAATACTTATTGATTTTTATTTAGAAAACAGTCTGAAATACCTAGTTAAATGAATTCTTTTAAATCGTTTATATAGATTAAGAATAATGAATGTGCTCCGAGAGAATTAACGTAAAATTTTTGCCTATTGTTATCATATTGACAAAATAAATAGCTAGCTATATTGTTAATAAAGTTGTCTATATAAGTGAGGGATTAACATGGCGAATTCTGGTCAAGAACCTGCTGTGCTAACACATTTAAAGATGGTGGAGCACCTTGCAAAGCGGATAGGTGATGAACATTTGAAGCAAATTGGTTTAACGCAAAGTCAGGCAGATGTGATTATATTACTTGCGCATGAATCGGATAAAGTTTTTCACCAACGTGATATTGAACGTGCTTTAAATTATTCAAACCCCACCGTTACGGGATTGTTAAACCGGCTGGAGCAAAAGAATTTCATCGCTCGTCAGGTCGATCCGGCTGATTCAAGAGCTCGAATCATTAAGTTAACGGATGCTGCTTTAGATGTTTTGGAAGAAATTTATCGAAGTATTCGTCAAACAGAGCAAATGATCTTTGAAGGGTTTTCGAAAGAAGAGATGGACATACTAATTCCATTAATGTCTCGAATGGCCAAGAATGCATTACGTCATGTGTAATCATGGATTTGTTCGCGCTTATATAGCACAAGCTATATGATTTAGAGGGAGTTAAGTTATGCAACAAAAATATTTAAAAAATGCTGGGTTAATCGCATTGATTACCATTCTATCGATGATTCCGCCATTATCGACTGATTTATATATGCCAGCATTACCAGAAATGACGGCTTATTTTAATACAACGTCTACATCAATGAGCTTTACGATGACAATATTCTTTATATTCATGGCAATCGGCATTTTAATTTTAGGGCCGATGAGTGATAAATATGGCCGTAAACCGGTATTGATTGCAAGTATCTCTATTTCTTTAATTTTCAGTGCTGCTTGTGCCTTCGCTCCAAATATTCTATTGCTCATTCTTGCGCGTGGCGCTTCTGCATTTGGTGCTGGCGGTATGGTAGCCATTTCTACTGCCCTGATAAGAGACAGTTATGAAGGAAAAGCCATGTCAAAGGTGCTGTCTGTTACACAGGCTTTTATGTTAATTGCCCCTATGTTGGCACCTGTTTTAGGAGCACTTATTTTGGAAGTAGCTGATTGGAAAATGACGTTTATTGTATTAGCTGCTTTAACAGGCGTTTCGCTTGCAGGGGCATTCTTATTGCAGGAAACGTTACCAGTCAACGAGCGCACACAAAGCAGTACGCTTCAATCTATTTTAGGCTTAAGAAAAGTAGCGAAAAATCCTAATTTCTCAAGTTTACTATTAGTAGGTGCGTTCATAGCGGCGCCATTCATGGCTTACTTAGCCCTTGCATCGTATATCTATATAGATGGTTTTGGTGTATCGGAAACAACTTTCAGTATGTATTTCGCGCTTAACGCTGCAGCATCTATTTTAGGTCCGGTTATGTACATGCGATTTGGCGCGGGGTCAGTGAAAAAAGCGATTAATGCTGGTATTATCGTATCCATTATTTCTGCGGTATTAATTTTAACAGTGGGGGATGTCGCTCCAATCATTTTCTTATTGTCCTATATCCTTTACTCTGTTGTAACGTCCTATTTCCGACCGTTGATTTCAGATTTATTATTATCCGCTACCAAGACAGATGTTGGAGCAGCATCTTCCGTCATGAATTTCGGATTTACGGTTGTTGGTAGTATCGGTATGGTTGTCGGTTCCTTAGGATGGAGCAGTTATACAGGCGGATTAGGGATTACCATGCTAATCTTTATTTTCATAACAATCCTTGTTTGGTTCTATATATTAAAAGCTAAATCGATAAAATTTGATTGGAAATAAAATTGTTTGGCACAACCTTTATTTAAAAACTAAAAGATCGTTCAAGTGCCTGGACGTTAGTAAAACGTTGTTGAGGACAAGCTCGTTAGCTTATCTTTAACAACGTTTTTTCTAATTTCCTTTGCCTTTACCTGTCACCTACACTCCAGTTATAAAAATAAGAGGAAACGCAATAACAAATACACCAATCACGGCAACCCCGCTACCCTCGTATATCCCGTATAATCTGCCAATTAACCAGGAAAACACAGGTGCGAATATCAGCATACTTGCAATTCCCCAAACCCTATATTTAGTCCCTCGCGGGGTGTGAATACTTCGCCAAGAGCCTATCAATATTGCTGCTATCAAAATAAGGATTGCAAATAGTTCATACATCTATTTCCTGCTGGCATATTCTAAAACAATTAATTTACAGTATATTGTGATAATATTATGATTAAAATATGTTTAGAGGGGTTATTTCATGACATTGTCTCTTTTTGCACTTATTCCTTTATTGATCTATCTAGGATTTTTCATTTTTATTGTTTATGTTGTCGTTACAATCTTAAAGTTGATGAGACAGAAAAATGAATATCTTAAGGAAATTCGAGATGAATTGAGGATAAATAATAGCGTCAATTAGTTTAACTATTGTCTCGCTGCCAATTTAATAGAGCTAAAGCAGATACCGTCCATGACGGTATTTTTTTGTTTATGTAGTGTAAGGAGCTCTATAATTTTCACCATACCCAAACATGATAAAAAAATCTACTGATAAAAGAAACCCTGCCACTTGTGACAGATGGATGAATTGTGAGCTCTGAATAATAATTTCAGTTTTTTTATTCTTATGTGCATTATACAAATAAATTTTAGTCATTTCTTATCCATAAGGATTATAAATTAGAAAGACAAGTTTATAGATAGCCAGAGAATTTAATTAATTTAGAGGATAGGAGGAATAATCGATGAAGAAGGGATTCCTGTATCTAATGATGTTGATGCTTATGATGGTCACAGTAGCATGCGGGCTGAATAAAAAAGGTGATGATGAAAAAAGCGCGCTTCAAGAAATTAAAGAAAATGGTGTCATAAATGTAGGGATTGAGGGAGCCTATCCGCCATTCAATTTTTACAATAACTCCAATGAACTTGAAGGATTTGATGTGGACATAACGAATGAAATTGCAAAACGCATGGATATAAAAGTAAATTTCATTGCTACCCCCTGGGATTCCATAATTGGAGGTCTGTTATCCAAGAAGTACGAAATTATTATTTCGAGCATGGCCATCACGGAGGAAAGGAAACAGAAAGTAGATTTCACCGAACCTTATTATAGAACGGGGGCTCAGCTATTTGCTCCAGCTAATACGGATATGAAGGATGCCAAGACAGATTTAAAGGGCAAGAAAATTGGCGTAGTAACGGGAACCACCTTTACTAAAGAGGTAGAAAGGCTAGGAGGTGAGCCGGTTCTCTACAAGTCTGACTTATTATCATTTCAGGATTTGGCGAATGGCCGGATTGATGGGGCCATCACAGATAAGGCAGTAGGAGGAAATATTATTGTTGAAAATGATTATGATGCAGTGGCTGTGGGAGATATTTTATATGATGAAGTCGCGGGTATTACAGTGAACAAGGGTGAAACGGAATTAGTGAAAGAGATTGATCACCATATTAAAGAGATGGTGAAGGATGGAACATACGGTGACATCAGCAAGAAATGGTTCGGAACAAGCATCTATGAATAAAGGGAGAGATGAATATGCTGGATTTTAGCTTAGTCGTCGATTATCTCCCCTTCATGATAGAAGCCACATGGGTTACGTTGAAGATTTCCATCCTTTCAACCGCTGTTGGACTGATTTTAGGACTGGTTATAGCTTTGCTTAAGATATCAACTATTCCAGTCTTCGTGCATATCGCCAATTTTTATTTATGGATTATTAGAGGAACTCCAATGCTTGTGCAGTTATTTTTAATTTATTATGGATTGCCGCAGATCGGTATTGAATTGACGCCAATGACAGCAGCTGTTGTTGCTTTAGGAATCAATGCTGCAGCCTATATCGCTGAGATTTATCGAGGGGGCATTATGTCCATCTCTCAAGGACAAATAGAGGCTGCAGAATCACTGGGCATGGGTTATGTATTGAGAATGAGAAAAATTGTCTTGCCGCAGGCATTGCGTGTATCCGTGCCTTCATTAGGAAACCAGGCTATCATGATGCTGAAAGATTCTTCTTTAGCCTCCCTGGTGACTGTATCAGAATTATTGATGGTATCACAACGTTATGCGGCTTCAAACTATGCATTTATTGAGTTCTATGTAGTAGCTGCGGCTTTTTATTTGCTTTTAACAACCATTTTCACGTTTATCTTGAACCGTGTGGAGAAGCGGTTATCAGTAGGAGAAGTATAGAAAAGGATTTTACGTTAGGAGATAGAGGAGATGGATACTGATAGGCAATATTCTGATGTGATGGTTGAAATGATTGACGTTCATAAGCGGTTTGGAGATTTAGAAGTCATCAAAGGAATTGATTTGACGATTCAAACAGGAGAAGTTGTTTCCGTAATCGGTTCTAGCGGATCAGGAAAAAGCACCTTGCTTAGGTGCATAAATCATTTGGAGAAAATCACGAGTGGAAAGATAATTGTTGATAAGATTCCTCTGGATGACAATAAAGCGAATATAGCGCATATAAAAAGAGAGGTCGGGATGGTATTTCAGCAGTTTAATCTCTTTCCCCATATGACTGCATTAGAGAATATTACGGTGGCGCCTATTCATGTGTTAAAGCGGCCCAAAAAACAGGTGGAAGAGGAAGCGGCTATGCTCTTAAAAAAGGTTGGATTAGAAGAGAAGAAAAATGACTATCCCAAGACATTATCGGGCGGGCAACAGCAAAGAGTAGCAATTGCGCGGGCTTTAGCGATGCACCCAAAAGTGATGTTGTTTGATGAACCTACTTCGGCACTAGACCCAGAGCTAGTCGGAGAGGTGCTTCAAGTTATTAGAAAAGTAGCAGAAGAAGGGATGACCATGGTTGTTGTCACGCATGAAATGAACTTTGCCAAAGAAGTGGCTGATCGTGTTATTTTTATGGCCAATGGACGTATTGAAGAGCAAGGCATTGCTAAAGAGGTTTTGCTTAATCCTCAAAGTGATAAACTGAGAGCATTTCTAGGACATAGCTCATCATGAACTTTCTCCGATATTCTTGCTCTCCCTTCATAATATAAAGCCCTGAAAACGGTTGTTCAGGGCTCATTCTATTATAAATAGGCTTCCTAGTAAAGATATCACTGAACCCGGGTCTCTGATAGCTGATGAGGATGGCTGTCATCCCTGATTTACCCGCAAACTGGATACGGAGCGGAAGAGCGGCATGCTGGATAGGAGCAGGTGCCTAAGGTTCCAAGACATTGTTCTTTAACGAGTCGTAATATTCTTGATCACAAATCGGGCCTTCCTTATTCCCTCGACTCCGACAATGCTTGCGACCATTCCAATTAAGACATTGGAGGAATACAGTTTAAATAGGTAGTACAGGCCAGTCCCTGTGAGCATATCCAACAGCAAGAAACGCTTAATGGTTGAACTTTCTATGAGATAAAAAACAAATTGCTTTTGTTTCTTTTTTAATTTCAATGGACACACGCACCTGTCTTCTTTTTTTAAAAAGATATGCTTAATAAGGATTGTTTGATGCCTTTGTAATCAGTTGGGGGGCTGATGGCAATATACTTGGAGCGGATTATTTCATTGTTGATTAGAATATTAGTCATCATGTACCCGTTGGTTACATTTGTGGGCTGTCCTGCCCTTTTCTTATTTGTATGATAGAGAGGGAGGTAGATGTGGCGTGGAACGAATGCAGAGAGAACGGGAAACGATTGTCTCCATGATTGAGATGTATTGCCGGCATGAGCACAAACAGATGGAGCTATGCGAGAGCTGTGCAGAACTAAAGGAATATGCTCTATTTCGTTTGAGCAAGTGTCCATTCCAGGAGAAAAAGCCGGCTTGCCAAAATTGCAAGATTCATTGCTATAAGCCGGATATGAAGAAACAGGTCAAGGATGTCATGCGAAAAAGCGGGCCTAAAATGATATGGACGCATCCGTATTTTGCCATTATGCATATTGTCGATACATTCCGAAAGGTACCTGATTTACCGAAAAGGACAAAAAGGAAGGCTTGAGTTTGTTTTTCTGGTGGCCGGTCCTTATTCCTAGTTGAGGCTTATCTTATTGGAATTGGCTGTGAGCCATCACCCCAGATTGCTTGGGACAAGCATGAAAAAACAGAAGCTGTCCGCTTCTGTTCTCTTCACCAAATGCTCAACCATTAAAACGAAATGCGGGCAATCCCTTAACCCCTGTTTTGATACGGAATAGTCCGCCGGCATGAGGGAATTCATCCATATTCGTGTCATCAAGCTTGGCTGTTGTGATATAGAGTTCATCCAAATCAGGGCCTCCGAAGGTGCATGAGGTAACATGCTTGGCCGGCACGGATATGGAAGACAGCTGGCGTCCGCTATTTGGGTCCCATCGTGATACCTTTGATCCGCTGAAATGGGCAATCCAGAGCATGCCTTCCTCATCAATGGTCATTCCATCCGGAAATCCTTCGTCTTCGGGAAAATGGATGACATCACGAGGATTTGTAATGTTCCCAGTTTCGGCGTCATAATCATAGGCGCGGACTTTCAATGTTGGCGTATCAATATAATAAAAAGCCGTTTCATCCGGTGACCAGGCGAGCCCGTTCGAGTTCGTAACCCCACTGATTTTCTTTTCAACCTCTAGGTTTGTGTCTAGGCAGTATAACGCACAGGTATGTTCCTTTCCCTCGAGATGGATGGTGCCTGCCCAGAAGCGGCCCTTTGGATCACATTTCCCATCATTGAAGCGATTATCCGGCAAATGTCTTTCTGGGTCTGCAATTGGTTCTAATTGCTCCGTTTCAAGATCCATGAAGAAAAATCCTTCCTGCAGGGCTATGGCAGCACCGCCAGATTCCCTTGGGACGATTGTTCCGGGCATTTGGTCAAGTTTAATCGTTTGATTGGTGCCTTTAGCATAATCATATATATGTAGTTTCTTGCCCATGATATCGAGCCAATAGAGAACCTGTCTTGCCTCGTCCCATGTAGGTCCTTCCCCTAGTATAGCCTGTTCATTTACTAGCAGTTCCATTTCACCTAACAAGTTCATCCCTCCAACTATTCATATTCAAGCTTTATCCCTATACCCTAATACTGTTCCCTCTAGTATTAATTTTCTCCTTTTTCCTATTAGATTGATAATTGGCATTTTTTAAGGATTGATAATGCTAATCCGTGAAAAATATAATAGTTATATAACGATCAAGAAAGCAGGGATCTGTAATGCCAAACAATGAAAAAACATTAGGTTATGTTCGTGTAGTAGTAGGAGAAAGCGGAAAGGTAGCGCATATTTGCCCGAATACGCTTCATCACCCAGATCCGGCTGAACAAGAACGCCTGAATAAGGTCGTGACAGTTGAAATGCTGGATAAGTTATTAGGAAAAGAAAATCATTCTTACGAGGATTGCCAAGTTTTGGTGGTTTTCGGTGAAGATACAGATGGTCTCAAAATTGCTCATTCTATGATGATTCAACCAGAATTTAAGAATTTCTGGCGTGAGAGAATTACCAAGAAAATCGAGAAACACTATACAAGCTTACGTGATGAAATTCACGTTCAGAGCCGTATTGATTTATGGGAAGATACATATAAAGAATCATTTGTCCCTACAAGAAAGGTAGACTAATGAATCGTTGACAGCAGGCTATGGCCTGCTTTTTTATTTATATAGCTAAATCAGCGATGAATCAGAGCCTTTTATATAAGAAAGGGCAGGATAATCTCTATCCTGCCTTCAAGTTTATTACTTATTTTCTTCCTCGAGCTCTTCCTCGATTTCCTCAACGACTTCAGCTTGGGCCTCGGTCAGCGTTTGTTTGAGAGCGCTGATGTTCTCGCAGATTATAGAGTATTGTTCAGCTATTTTATCGGATATTTCTGCTGTTGTGGCCATGCATTGTTCAGTGAGTTCCTCACTTTTTTGGGCAACGCTTTGTTTTAGCTCATTGGCTTTATGGCAAATGTATTGGCCGCCTTCAGTAGCCGCAAGGTCGCTGCGGAGCTCTTTTCCGCTCTTTGGTGCCAATAGAAGTGCGGCAGCTGCACCAATCATGCCGCCGATCAAACCGCCAATTAAGAAATCTTTTGAATGAGTTGAGCACGGTTCTGCATATTTTTCTTTGGTGTAATTTCTTGTTTTTCCGGTAGTCTTGCTCATCAGTTATGCCTCCTTGAAAATTGCGATTAGGCTTTCATTATAATTATTTGCGACGGATTTACGGCTGTAAATAGATAGATTCTTCCTTTTCTCTATTATTCAGAATGGAAGAGGGTTAGAGCGGTTTCGACCTATTTCTTGGGAAATAGACAGGTACCAGCTGGTTAGGATTTCTCATATTCTATTTATTGTCACTGGTAATTATGAGAGAATATTCATAAATAGCTAGAAAGGAAGGGGGAAGGGAATGTATCTACATATAAATGAACCGACAAAAAGAATATCTGCTGACAGTGTACGGGTTTGGCGCATTAGCAATCTGCTTGGCTATGGAATTGCTTTGGTTCTTGCAGGAGCAGTCCTTTATGCAGCGTATTATTATGATTGGAAAACATGGATTACAGCAATTCTCACAATTGGCTCCATTTTGCTATTTGTATCGGCCATTTGGGCTGTTGGCATCGAGCCGTATTATTTACAGAAGACATGGAGGTATGAAATTGATGAGCAATTTGCTCAGCTGAAGTATGGGCGTTTTACGGTGAAGCATATCGTGATTCCGATGGAAAAGGTTGAATATGTCTCAACAAGCCAAGGACCATTCTTGCGAAAATATGGACTCTTTAATGTCGAAATTGGTACAACCACCTCAGATCATACGATTCCAGCCATACATCAGGAAGAAGCCTATGCGTTAAGGCAACAAATTGCCACTTATGCAAAGGTTAAGCTTGAAGAGGAGAATGGAGTTGAGGAAGCCTGATGAACGAGAAGAAACGATATCATCCAGCCATTATTCTTTTTAATATTGCTTCCTTTATAAAAGAGACTTTCTTTCTGATCATTATCCTCTTTGTCATCAATATTGGTTCAACCTCCAAGTGGATTGTTTGGGGAAGATATGCGCTGATTGCGCTGTTCTTTGGATATATTCTCTACAGTATCTTGAAATGGTATATAGAAACGTATGAGATTACGAGGGAAGCCTTCATTTTTAGAGATGGAGTCATTATCAAAAATCAGCGTAATATTCCATTTGAACGCATCCAGGACCATCATTCGAAAACGAATTTCCTGCATCAGCTTTTGGGGATTACTTCGCTGAAGCTCGAGACGGGCACGAGCGATAAGGATGCAAACATAGCTTTCCCGGCAATTTCCTTACAGGAAGAGGCACGTATTCTTGAAAGTTTGCTAGAGAAGGAGAGAAAGATAGAGGTCGATGCGCAGCATGAGGAAGAGCGGGTCATCTATTTTGAATCGACTAATAAGGATACCATAAAGGCGGCGTTCACCTCGTTTAGCTTTCTGGCGCTTTTTCCGCTCTTGCTCACAGGCTATTTCCAGCTCGATGAATGGCTGAATATCGAAGAAACCTCTAAGCAGGTGCTGCATTATTTCGAGCGAAATATGTGGATTTGGATTCCTTTAGGTTTGGTGACATTAGCTGCCGCCTTTGCTGTAGGGTACTTGCAAACCTTGTTTAAATACGGGAATTTTGTTATTTCAGCTGATAAAGACCGTATTTATATCACAAGGGGTGTTTTTACGACAAATGCCTATTCCATCCAGAAATCGCGGGTGCAGGCCATTAAGATTCAGCAGTCCTTGCTGAAAAGGATTTTTGGCATGGTGGAAATCAAACTTGTCAGTGCCGGACAGGAAATAATCGGGAGTGAGACTGAGGTCAATTCTCTTTATCCATTCATGGATAAAAAGAGGGCCTATCAGTTAGTGAACCAGTTATTGCCTGACTATCACATTGTCGAAAATATGCATCGCTTGCCGAAGAAAATCCTTTGGTTGAAGCTGATCAGGCCATACTATTTTACATTGGCCGCCATCATCATCTTATCCTTTGTAAAGCGGGAATGGCTGTATGCGGCAGCGATTGTCCTATTAGCTGAGGTTATCTTCCGTTTGCTCGATTATCAGTTCACGAGCTATTTGCAGGAAGAGGAGTATATACAAGTGCGAGAGGGAGGATTGTTCACAAGAACAATCCATACGAAGTGGCGGAATCTGCAGCAGATTGAAGTGAGCCATACTTGGCTGCAGAGAAGGTTCGGAGTTACAACCATTCAATTTTATAATCGGGCGAAGCCCTTTCAGCTAACAATTCTAATGGATCTATCAAAAGAGGAAGCAGTGGCATTTTATGAGCGCTTTTGCCGCCGTTCGGCTAAGACGCGTCTTCTAAGAAATGAGAATGAGGCGAATTTCATTGAATGACGACAAGATATATATGGATAGTTAAGACAAGGCAGAAATTTCGCTGCCTTGTCTTTTTTTGCTTATAGGCTTATTCCAGGTCGTAAGAATGAAGTGTCCAAAATCGCATAGCATTACAGTGAAGGGTGAAAGACATTTTTTTAGGAGGTGGTGGATGAGGAGGATTTCCCCGAGGCCCCCAAAAGGATATCGCCTAACGGATACTCATCTTCGCCGGCGCGTTATGCAGCCTTACCACTGCGCGAAGGTATTTCCCGATAGCGATAGGTTCTTTTTTGTTAGCATTCATTACGCTTATTCATCATTCATCATGTTCAAGGGGCAATTTTAGCGGGCAAGCATCGGTTAGACAATAGGTAATAGGGGGGGAACATAATGCGAAAGTTTTTTCAAAGGCTAGGCAGTTCGTTGATGCTTCCGGTCGCAGTTTTGCCAGCCGCGGCAGTATTGCTCGGGATAGGATATTGGATTGACCCGGATGGCTGGGGGGCTGGCAGCTCTGTCGCGGCTTTTCTGATTATGGCAGGGAAATCAATCATTGACCATATCCCCATCCTGTTTGCTCTTGGGGTTGCCCTCGGGATGTCGAAGGACAGGGATGGATCAGCCGCACTTAGCGGACTTGTGGCATATTTAGTCGTGACGACCCTATTAGGCAGTGATTCAGTGGCGATGCTTCAAGGAGTGGATGCGGGTAATGTAAATGCCGCCTTCGGTAAAATAGAGAATGCCTTTGTCGGGATTATTTGCGGACTTGTTGCCGCCTCGATGTATAACAGATTCAGTCATGTGAGACTTCCAGATGCGCTCGCCTTCTTTAGCGGAAAGCGCCTTGTGCCAATTATGACCTCAATCGTGATGCTAATTCTCTCGCTTGTACTCTTGCTCATCTGGCCGCCAGTATATTCGTCTTTGGTTCAATTCGGCGAATGGATCAGCGGGCTTGGAGCAATCGGGGCAGGATTGTATGGCTTCTTTAACCGCTTATTGATCCCGACTGGGCTGCACCATGCCTTAAATGCGGTCTTCTGGTTCGATGTGGCGGGGATTAATGATATCTCGAACTTTTGGTCCGGTACAGGGGAGAAAGGTGTTACGGGTATGTATCAAGCTGGATTTTTCCCAATCATGATGTTCGGCCTTCCGGCTGCAGGGCTGGCGATGTATCATACGGCAAAATCAAAATATAAGAAACAGGTCGGCTCACTCATGCTCGCGGCTGGTTTTGCGGCAATCCTGACAGGTGTAACGGAGCCAATCGAGTTTGCCTTCATGTTCCTTGCTCCGATGCTGTACTTGGTTCATGCTGCTTTGACGGGCTTATCCTTAGCAATCGCGGCAGCCTTTCAGTGGACTGCTGGTTTCACCTTCAGCGCGGGATTTATTGATTATTTCTTGAGCTACAATCTTGCCTTGGCGAACAAACCATACATGCTGCTTGTCCAAGGTCTTGTGTTTGCGGTTATATACTATTTCCTCTTCCGTTTCATCATTGTGAAGTTCGATTTGAAAACACCTGGCCGCGGGGAAGCAATTGAAGAAGGGGCGGAAGTCTCTGGAACTAGCTCTTCACGGGAAACCAAGTATGCTGTGCAGGCAGAGAAGATTTATGCTGCTCTTGGCGGAGCAGAAAACGTTGTCTCCATTGATAATTGTGCAACAAGGCTGCGGCTAGAGGTGAAGAATATGGAATCAGTCGACAAAGAGAATATTAAAGCGACAGGGGTGCATGGTGTCCATGTGACAGGTGCGGAGAGCCTTCAAGTCATTGTTGGCCCAAATGTCCAATTTGTTGCGGAAGAAATGGAGAAGCTCCATCGTAAATAGAGGAAAGTGCTGAAAGAAGCAAACCATTTTGGAGGACGGGATGGATTGCTTCTTTTTTGTTTGGACTGATTTCAGCAGGTTTATGAAGAGTGTGCGGAAGGGTATCCTAATCGTAAATAATTGGCACGGATAGATGGGAGTTGGTAAGGATGCTCAAAGGGAGGAAAATCCCGAAAGAAAAGACAATTGATCAAACATTGACATTGCTTTCAGAAGGATATAATTATTTGCCTAACCGGACATATCGAGCGAACGCGAACCTTTTTCAGACAAGATTGCTCGGTCAGAAGGTCATTTGCATCACAGGAGAGGAAGCGGCGCGCGCTTTTTATGATGAAGAGCGCTTCATACGCAAGCCGGCGATTCCGAAGCGGATTCAGAAGGCATTGTTCGGGGAGCATGGTGTCCAGGTGCTGGATGATGAGGAGCACAAGCATCGCAAGGCGATGTTCATGTCTTTCATGACCCATGAAAGTCTCGGACGGCTTGAGACGATAGCAAGAAGGGAATTTCAGGCCGCTGCCGAAAGCTGGATAAAGGAGCAGGAGATTGTCCTGCTGGAAGAGGCGAAGGTGGTCCTATGCCGTATTGCCTGTGAGTGGGCGGGAGTGCCGCTTTATGAGGATGAGGAAAGAGAACGTGCCGAGCAGTTATTTGACCTGGTGGATTCGATTGGAGGCGTAGGACCTCGCTATCAGCGTGGCAGAAAAGCCCGGAAGAACACAGAGAAATGGGTGGCTGACCTAATCAGGCAGGTCCGTGATGGCCAGCTATCCCCGTCAGAGGATACGGCTCTTTTCATCATGGCCCACCATACTGAGCTTGACGGCGAGCTAATGGAGCCTGAGGTAGCAGCAGTTGAGGTCATCAATATAATCCGTCCGACAGTAGCCATTTCCTATTTCATCGTGTTTGGCGCATTGGCCCTGCATGAGCACCCTTCTGTCAGAGCTCGGCTGAGGGAGGACGATGGAGTTTACAGTAAGATGGTTGTTCAGGAAATACGACGTTACTATCCATTTGCCCCCATGCTTGGCGCAAGGGTTCGGACAGATTTCCTTTGGGAAGGGTATGCCTTCAAGAAAGGGACCCTAGTCTTGCTTGATTTGTACGGAACGAATCATCATCCGGACCTTTGGGAAAATCCCGAGGAATTTAATCCAGATCGCTTCAAGGATTGGAAGAAAAGCCCTTTCGATTTCATCCCGCAAGGCGGCGGTGATTACGATAAAGGACATCGTTGTGCAGGGGAATGGGCCACTGTGAAGGTAATGCAGATAGTCATGGAGTTATTGGCCCAGGAACTTGAATATGAGGTTTGTGAGCAAGATCTTACCTATAGCATGGTTAGAATTCCAACTTACCCAGAGAGCGGTTTTCGGATGAGGATCCTTAATCTGAAGCCAAAAGCGATGAACCGATATGTAGACAAGCAGGATGGTCATGCTTATAAATAAAGAAAGAAGAGGTGCTGCAAATGGCATCTCTTCTTTCTTTGTTTATGGTCAAGTATCCATCGAAATGTCTTCCCATTCCTCCCCGGCCAAATTCAATAGCCAGGTCAACCCATATCTTCGTTCATAAACGACACCCGGATTAATGCTAACGGCAAGCTCCTGGTTATGGAGACGTGTTTCAACAAGCGCCCAATGCAGGCGATAATATAAGTCCAATTCATCCATTAATATATTGTAATCCCTAAATTGAGCCTGACTGAGCAGCTCATTCCGCTCAGATTGGAAAATGAGGTCGTAGAGTTTCTGGACATCTGATAATTCATTTGGAAATGGCAAGTCGCGGACTAGGCTGACGGCCCATAAAAGAGCGGAATTGCATTCGATTTTCCAAGAGTAGGCGTTTAGCTCATCTTGATCTGGGTCTTCATTTTCAAGAAACTCTAACTCATATGGAGTGAAAAGCCCCTCTTTATAGTAACGGTCAATTAACTCATCAATGACTTCATCAGGCGCTCCGCTGCCTTTGGCGGAAACAATTGTGTTGGCTATAGCCCGGTCAATGATGGCTTCAATCGTTCTTGTCTGATGTTCTTCATCTCTATGTATTGGAGGTAAATTTTTATTGACGGGTATACCTAATGCCTTTACCACTTTTTCCGTTCGTATTTTTCTGCCTACAGGACTGTTCACCTTTGTCCCCCCTTTTTGTGTAGAAATATCTTTCCCATCACCTTTTATTCAAACAGATACCGCCTTTGATATCCTGATTTTAACATAAGAGGTAAATTTAATGTATTTATATACCTAGGCATTAACCGCCCGCACCTCTAAATTGCTGTATAGAGATAAATGCGTTTGGCGTAATTAAATATTTTATGATAAGGATTGATGGTTTACTGAAAAAGAGCCAATTATTAGGTGAATAATTCCTTTCCTTTTTTCCCTAAGAATATTAAACCTATCAAATATCCTTCATAATTTAGTCTATTTCTCTTGTGGTAAGCAAGGGGAATGACCTAGGCAGGGGCGGGTTTATTAGGTTATGTAAGTAATGTAAGTGATAAGTAATTTAGTAAAGCGCTTACATTGCTGTTTTTTATTTTATGATAAAGATATGAAAGGGAGGGATTTTATCATGCAAAAGAAAAAAATAATCTCTATGATTGCAGCAATTATCGTCTTTCTTATCATTATTCTTTTACCAACACCGGAAGGGCTTCCTGTGGCAGGGCAAAGAGCATTGGCCATCCTGGCCTTTGCGGTTATTCTATGGATCACGGAAGCAGTTACATATCCAGTCAGTGCAGCAGCCATTATAGGATTGATTACCGTCTTTATTGGTCTTGCTCCAACGGTGGAAGATCCATCTGTTACTTATACAACTAAGGGAGCTCTGCAGCTAGCTCTAGGAGGCTTTAGCAATACGGCGGTTGGACTAGTTGCCGGTGCTTCATTCCTTGCGGTCGCGATGGAGATTACCGGGCTTCATAAACGGATTGCTCTATATATCATGTCAAAGGTAGGAACGAAGGCAAGCAGCCTTGTCGTAGGAACCATTCTCGTCAGTATTGTCCTTGCCTTCTTTGTTCCGAGTGCGACAGCTAGAGCTGGAACATTGGTTCCAATCCTACTTGGGATTGTGGCAGCTCTATCGTTAGCAAAAAATAGTAAGCTATCTGCCTTGTTGATGATTACGGCTGTGCAGTCCATTTCCATTTGGAATATCGGGATAAAAACGGCAGCTGCCCAAAATATGGTGGCATTAGGCTTTATGGGAGAGGCGTTTGGCTTTGATATTACATGGGGGAAATGGTTTATCTATGCAGCACCTTGGTCCATCCTCATGTCGGTTGTTCTCTACTTTGTCATGACAAGACTAATCAAGCCTGAAATGGATGACCTAAAAGATAGCAAAGCATTGATAAGAGCTCAGCTTCAGGATCTAGGTAAAATGTCGAAGAAAGAAATGAAATTGGTCATTATCTCTGTCTTATTATTGTTCGCTTGGGCAACCGAGGGGGTGCTGCATCCATTTGATTCTACGAGCGTAACATTCATAGCGGTTGCCATCATGCTTCTGCCAGGTGTGGGTGTTTATACATGGAAAGAGGTTGAAAGAAAAATTCCTTGGGGCACTTTGATTGTGTTCGCGGTCGGGGTATCTATGGGTTCAGTCCTCCTAAGCACAAAAGGAGCTGAATGGTTATCCATGAACACATTAGAAGCGATGGGCTTATCAGATATGCCTCTCGTTGGCATGATAATGGTTCTATCACTCTTCAATATTTTGATTCACTTAGGGTTTGCCAGTGCGACGAGTCTTTCTTCCGCGTTCATTCCTATTGTTATCGCACTCGTTGTCAGCATGGGAGCAACAGATTTCAGTGGACCAGGGCTTGTGCTCATTCAGCAGTTCGTCATCAGCTTCGGGTTCCTCTTGCCGGTTAGTGCGCCGCAAAATATGCTTGCCTATGGAACAGGGGCTTTTAGTTCGAAAGACTTGTTGAAATCAGGGATTCCAATCACTGTAATAGGATATATTCTCATCGTATTATTCAGTATGACTTACTGGCAATGGGTCGGATTGTTGTAAGCGATTTCTGCTAGTTGGCTATAGATTAAATAGCAATATGAGGAGGAGAAATATACATGCAATCAAAATCGATCCAAACACCGTGGAAGGAGTTTCATGGCCCAAACCTCGGTTATTTATTCGAGCAATATGAACGGTATCTTGCAGAAGAAAGCTCGGTAGATGAAAGCTTCCGAAACTTATTTAGCCAATGGGGATCCCCGCATAACAGCGATGTCGAAGCGAAAGGTGCAGGCTTGTCTGCAAATGAATGGATGAAGAGGATGAGCAAGCTGCTTGCTGTTATGGACATAGCAGCAAATATCCGAAAAAAAGGGCATCTTGAAGCAGATATCAATCCGATTGACCAGAGAAAAATGATTGGCATTGGTGATATAAGGACATATGGGGTGACGGAAGAAGACGTAAGGGAAGTGCCGGCGGAATTTATTTCCCCAATGTTGAAAGAGACGTGCAAAGACGGGTTATCAGCCCTTTCCCGTCTCAAAGGCTTGTACATGAATAAGGTTGGCTATGAGATTGACCATCTAAATGATGAGGAACAGCAATGGTTTGAACAGCAAATTGAGCAAGGGTATGTAGATAGAGCCATCCGATTGCTTGATAAGAAACGGCTGATGGAGCAGTTAACAGCTGCAGAGAGCTTTGAGCAATTTCTCCATAAAACTTATGTGGGTCAAAAGCGGTTCTCGGTAGAAGGGCTTGAGACATTGGTGCCGGCTATTGAAGAGCTTGTAAAGCTGTCAGCTAAAGAAGAAATTAAGCAAGTGGCAATCGCAATGGCCCACCGCGGGCGTCTGAATGTACTGGCCCATGTGATGGATAAACCATATGAAGCGATTTTCTCCCAATTCCAGCATTCCGCATACCCGGGCAATAAACGGGCATTAAGTACGACGGGGGATGTGAAATATCATATGGGAGCGGTCGCGGAAAAAGTCTACGATGGGAAAATGATTACAGTGACTATGGGCAATAACCCAAGCCATCTAGAGATTGCCAATTCTGTCGTAGAAGGTTATACAAGGGCTGCGCAGGATGATCGGTCGAAAAAGGGATATCCTGCTCAGGAATTTGGTAAGGGTTTATGTATTCTCATCCATGGGGACGCAGCGTTTCCTGGTCAAGGGTGTGTGGCGGAAACCCTGAATTTCTCTCAGACAGCAGCCTACAATACAGGCGGAACAATCCATATCATCGCCAATAATAATATCGGATTTACGGCTGAAACGTATGAGTCTCGTTCAACCGAATATGCGAGTGATTTGGCAAAAGGCTTCGATGTGCCAATCATCCACGTGAATGCGGATGACCCGGAAGCTTGCCTGGCCATCATGGGTTTGGCTTTTATGTACCGCCAAGAGTTCAATCGTGATATCGTCATTGATCTCATGGGGTATCGCCGTCTGGGCCATAATGAGATGGATGAACCGATGGCAACGAACCCTGTTATGTATAAAAAGGTAAGGAATCATCCGACGATTACCGCTCTATACCGAAAGCAGGCGGTGGAATCCCAAAGCCTTTTGGCAGAAGATATAGCGGGAATTGAGAAGAAGGTCTATGCCCATCTTCGTTCAGCCTATGAGCGGATTTCAAAAGAGCAGGAAGAGATTCCTTCAATCGAAGAGATGATGAACGATGTATCAACTGTCAGCCCAAAGGAAGATACGGCTGTGGACCGGATCACTTTATCAAAGCTTAATACCGAGCTTCTCGATTGGCCGAAGGGCTTTGAGGCGTTCAAGAAGGTGCAAAAGATACTTGAGCGCAGAAGAGAGGTTTTTGAGAACAAAGGAAAGGTAGACTGGGGGCATGCAGAAGCCTTAGCCTTTGCCTCCATTCTTAATGATGGGGTGCCTATCCGGATTACAGGGGAGGATACGGAGCGCGGGACATTCTCGCACCGTAACCTCGTCCTCTCAGATGAACAAATAGGTGTAAAATATTGCCCGCTGCATGAGATGGAATCAGCCAAGGCCTCCTTTGCTATCCATAATAGCGTTCTATCTGAAGAGGCAGTGCTCGGCTTTGAGTACGGGTATAGCGTATTATCCAAAGAAACACTCGTGTTCTGGGAAGCACAGTTTGGTGATTTCGCTAACGGTGCCCAGGTACTATTCGACCAGTTCATCTCAGCAGGAAAAGCGAAATGGGGGGAAAGGTCAGGTCTTGTCGTCTTGTTGCCGCATGGCTTTGAAGGGCAGGGTCCTGAGCATTCGAGCGCCAGGCTGGAACGATTTCTGCAGTTATGCGCGGAAAATAATATGACAGTTGCTAATCTCTCGACAGCGGCGCAATATTTCCACCTGCTAAGGAGGCAAGCCTTCATGCTGCAAAGGGATGAGGCAAGGCCGCTCATTCTGATGACACCTAAAAGCTTGCTTCGGAATCAGGCGGCAGCCTGTTATATTGAGGAATTCACGAACGGGGAGTTCCAGCCGGTGATTGAGCAGCCGGGATTAGGGACGGTGCCCGAAAAGGTTGAACGCATTGTGTTCTGTACAGGCCGTATCGCAGTTGAGTTGGCAGGAAGAGCAAGTGGACAATCGCAAACGGACTGGCTCGATATCATCCGAGTGGAGGAATTATATCCATTCCCGAAAGAAGATATCAAGAATCTCGTTAATCGTTATAAAAACTTAAAAGAGGTTATTTGGGTACAGGAAGAACCGAAGAATATGGGAGCCTTCCGATACATGGAGCCGCATCTAGCGGAAATTATTCCATCCCAGCTATCAATCTCCTATATTGGAAGGCCGGAGATGGCAAGTCCTGCAGAGGGAGACCCGCTTGTCCATAAGAAAGAGCAGCAACGGATTATCAATCAAGTATTCTCAAAAACAAGGTCAGGCTTCACGATTAAGTGAAACATTTAGTCCAGTTATAGTAAGGAAGGGTTGATTAGTGAGATGGCTGAGGTAAAAGTTCCAGAACTGGCAGAATCCATTACGGAAGGCACGATAAGTGAATGGCTGAAAAAAGCGGGGGACTCCGTGGAAAAGGGCGATTACCTTCTTGAGCTGGAGACAGATAAGGTCAATGTCGAGATCATCGCTGAACATAGTGGTACATTGGAGAGTATAAAGAAGGAAGCTGGGGATATCGTACAAGTCGGAGAAACGATTGCGGTGATTGTACAAGGCAAGGCTGCTGCTTCATATCATAAGGAAGAGATAAAGGAATCTTTGTCTCCTTCTAAACAGGAGGAGCCAATAAAGCAAGGAGATTTGTTCCAGATGGAGGCGGTCCTCGCTACTCCGGCTGCACGAAAGCTGGCACGTGAAAAAGGCATCAATCTCTGTCAGGTTGAGACAGATGACCGGATAGGCCGTGTGAATAAACAGGATGTGAAGAAAACCTCTAAACAAGCAGAGAAAAGGCGTGTTCCCACATTCGAACAATCATCTCAAATCGCTTGCGATAAGCCGGCTGAGGTCATGAAAATGTCGCGCAGGCGTCAGACGATTGCGAAACGCCTTGTCGATGTACAGCATACTGCAGCCATCTTGACCACCTTCAATGAAGTCGACATGACTGCTGTTATGAAGGTAAGAAAGAAACGAAAGGAAGAGTTCCAAAAGGCCTATGATGTTAAGTTAGGGTTCATGTCCTTTTTCACGAAGGCAGTTATTAGCGCATTAAAGACGTATCCATTATTGAATGCAGAGGTGCAGGGTGACCACCTCCTGCTCAAAAAATATTATGATATTGGAATCGCTGTCTCAGCTCCAGATGGACTAGTCGTTCCTGTTGTGAAGAATGCGGAGCGTTTGAATTTTGCTGAGATTGAGAGAGAAATCATGAATCTCGCTATGAAGGCTCGCCAAGCGAAACTCGGACTTGCCGATTTGCAGGGGGGGACCTTCACCATCACAAATGGGGGAACATTCGGTTCCCTCCTGTCAACCCCAATCTTAAATGCGCCGCAGGTAGGAATCCTAGGGATGCATTCCATTCAATATCGCCCGGTGGCTGTTGATACAGAGCGCATAGAAATCCGACCAATGATGTATATTGCCCTCTCCTATGACCATCGCATTGTTGATGGCCGGGAGGCGGTAGGCTTCCTTGTGAAAGTGAAGGAATTGCTAGAGGATCCGGAGAAACTTCTTTTAGAAGGATAAGAGAGCAAGATGATGAAATGAAACGTTGTCATTCAGGAATGTATTTCTTGAGGGCAACGTTTTTTCTATGAAAATGTTAAGAAAAATCGACAAAAGTCTAAAATCACTAGGAGAATAATACTATACCATATATACTTAAAAGTAGTAAAAAGTGTCATATCGTGTCGAATAATTAACTTGAGGGCTGAATAAAATTATGAAACTCTACCGGAAAGAACCAAGAGCTTGGAAGCTGCAAACACTCGTGATGTGTCTCGTCTTTGTGGTAGTACTCATATCTGCCTTAGCGACAGCCCTATTCATCAGCTTCTATGTGACGAAAAATGAAGAAAAGCATCTTTTGGAAAAGATTCAGGCAATTGCAAGGGTGACGGCTAATTCTTCTGTGGTGATTCAATCCTTGCAGGAGAAGAGTAAAGTGGATATTCAGGAATATGCTAATGAAATTAGAGCTTTGTCAGATGTTGGATTTGTGGTGGTTATGGATATGAACTTAATTCGAAAGTCACATCCCCTTACTGAAGAAGTGGGACAGTCCTTCTTCAATCGGGAAGATGCCAAGAATTCTCTAGAAGGCAAGGAGTACTTCTCCGTTGAGGAAGGCCCGCTAGGCATGGGGATGCGGGTGTTCACTCCCGTTTATGATCAACGAAATGAGCAGATAGGAGTCGTCGTTGTCGGGGTTTCTCTTGATATGGTAGAGTCCCTTGCTCGTGACAGCAGGAAATATGTGTACATTGGGGCCATCCTGCAGCTTTGCTTAGGCGGAATAGGGGCATATTATTTGAGCCGCTATATGAAACGAAAGCTCTATGGTCTTGAACCAGTAGAGATTGCCAAACTCTTGCAGGAACGTAACGCAATGATTGAGTCAGCTAAGGAAGGAATCATTGGCGTCAATGAGGATGGGAAGATCGCCGTTATCAGCGAAGAGGCAGTCAAGCTAATGGGGTATGGACAGAAAGAAGAACTGCTGGGTCAATCGATTGATGGCTATATGCCAAGCCTGGCAAAAGCGATGAGAAACGGGCGGCCGGAGGAGAATGTGGAACAAGCATTTACTAATCGAGCGGTCCTGGCCAATAATGTGCCCATCATGCACAAAGGAAGAGTCGTTGGCGGATTATCCGTATTTAAGGATAAGACTGACCTGCAGGAAATGGCAGATCAATTAACGGGAATAAAGCTTTACACGGAATCATTGAGGGCACAGTCCCATGAATTCATGAACAAGTTCCACGTCATTTTGGGTCTTGTCCATCTGAAGAAATACGAGGAAATGAGCCTTTATATTGAGAATATGGTTGAAGATTATGAAGCAGAGAAAGAGTTAATCGTCAAACGGATTAAAAACCCTATCCTTGCCGGTTTCTTATTAGGGAAGCTCAGCAAAGCACGGGAGCTTGGAATCAAGCTCGTCATTAATGAGGACAGCTTAGTGCCTGATGACATAAAGGAAGAACACATCCATGATCTCATCCGCATTGCCGGTAACTTGATTGAAAATGCATTTGATGCCTTGGCGGATGTTCAGGATAAAAAGGTGTTCTTCTCAATCGGTGTGGTCGAAGGAGAAATGCTGATGGAAGTCTCTGATAACGGAAATGGGATACCGGGGGAAATTGCCGGAGCAATCTTCCAAAAGGGCTATTCAACAAAGGGAATGGACCGAGGGTATGGGCTGTTTTTGACGAAGCAATCAATCGAAAAACTGAATGGCAAAATCGAACTTAAGACAAAGGTCGGAGCGGGGACATTATTTACGGTTATTCTGCCGCTCTGGCAGGCATAGGGGGCAATGGGAAGATGATTGAAGTGCTGATTGTAGAAGATGATCCAATGGTTTCAGAGATTAATAAGAGCTACTTAAGTGAAATACCAGGCTACCATGTGGTTGGGGCTGTTTCCTCCGTTGGTGAGGCTCTTCAGTTTCTAAAAAGTCATCAACCGAGGCTGATTTTATTGGAT